>SDBV01003041.1_pt1 | contig 24984 bp, 23 predicted proteins | sample 2277081 | NCBI WGS metagenome assembly SDBV01 (sample SAMN10402039, study PRJNA504765) | marine sediment metagenome | isolation source: marine sediment core GS10_PC15, 223 cmbsf | place: Arctic Ocean: Southern Knipovich Ridge | collected 2010 | reverse complement strand
ATCAGACCCTCTTCCCGAAGCTTTGGAAACAGCCTGCGGTTATGGCCGGCCAGGGCCAGATAACGAACCACTCCTTTTTCTTTAAGTTCCATGGCAAGATCAAGAACCTGCCTGCGGGGCCGGGTGGGATAATAGCCCAGCATCAGGACATCCACATACTCCAGACCGAGCTTCTCCAACCCCCTGTAAAAATGCCTCTTGCCGAGCCAGCGGGAGTGGGTGTACTCCATCAGGTTGACAACCAGTTTCTCCCGATCGCCTTTTCTTGTGATATTCCGGACAGCCTCGGCCATCTCATTGGACCGGCCCTTCATGAAACTCCCCAGGGTAAATAAATTACAACCCCTTTCAAAAGCTTCCTCAAATGCTGCTGCCGGGGCGCCATAACTGGATGAAATGCCCAGTCTGCCGACTTTAAGTCCGGTCCTTCCAAGTATTGCAGGTTCATTAAATGGTTTCACGATCTTTTCTTTAAGAATCGGTTGTACGTGGTGATGATGTTTTTCCTTGTTATCAAACCAATAAGGTTTTGCGCATTATCTCTTTCAACAACAGGAATCCGGCCCACATTTTTTTCGGCCAGTTTACGCAAGGCCGTCTTCAGGCTCTCGTCGGGAAAGCAAACAATAAGATCTCTGCTCATGCATTTCTGCACCTTATGCCTGGCCTCACCTTTGTTCAGTGCCTGGTTAATGTCTTTGCGTGTGACTATCCCTGTCAATTGGCCTTCCTCATTAAGAACCGGAAATCCCCTGTGATTGGTGGACTTAATCAAGAGACCCACATCCCGGACCGAATCATTTTGTAATACCGTGACTGTATCCCTGGTCATTGTCTCGGATACGGTAATGGTTTCCATAAAATTCTCCACATCATAATCTTCGATAAGAATACCCCTGCGCACCAATCTCAGCGTAAAGATGGAATATTTTTCAATCCATATTTCCTCAGGATAACCTCCAGCGCAAAAAATATTCCTCCAAGGGGGGCGTTGAAGGTGGCGGCTATACCGGCTGCAGCGCCACATGCTACCAGGATCTTCGTCTTTTCATCGGTGAGCTTAAACAGCTGTCCCAGACCAGACCCGATCGCAGATCCAATCTGGATAATGGGCCCTTCCCTTCCTGCCGATCCACCCGATCCGATGCAGATTGAAGAAGCCAATGCCTTTACAATGGCTACCCTGGGCCTGATCCTGCCCCCCTTTGTGGTAATCGCTATCATTACTTCCGGCACTCCGTGTCCCCTGGCTTCTCGGGCAAAAAAATGAATAAGAGGACCGATAATCAATCCCCCGATAAAAGGAATCAATACAACATAATATGACCCCATGAAACCAAGTACATCCGCACCGTTTACAAAGAAAAGGTCACCGATCCGCTGGATCATCCACCGGAACAGGATTGCGCCGAATCCTGCACCGAGTCCCACAATGGTGGAAAACCCCACTAAAAAGCTTACGTTTGAGGTTCTCAGGTAAAAAATCACTTCCTTCCACAGATGCCTGATGGTCCAATCTGACCAACGACCTGGTTTTGAGTGTGACATTGAAGGTGAATTATTAACAACCCTTAAAAATATAAAATCCAAAACGTACCGGGCCATATTTACTAAAAATCCTTCACCTGAGAAGTATAGGTTACGTTATTTAACTGCAAGTAAAAGTGGGATGCAACAAATTTGCATATCTGCCGTACTATGTAAAAACCCCACCTGACTTAAAATATAAGAATGAAACGCATGTTCAATAAAATAGTTTTTCTTCTCACCCTGGGCATTGTTATAATGTCTTGCGAGAAGAACGATCTTGACCCGGAAATGTATGATGGTTCTTCATTATTTATTGCCTCTGATTCAGTTGGATCCGAAGTTGTACTGCGGGATATTCCCAATAATTATTTCGAAGAAGCACGTTATAATCTCCACATCGCCTACCAGCACACCTCTCATGGCACACATGTATCATACGGGTTGTTTGGACTGCCTGATTATAAAAACGGTGATGAAACGCTGTTTGCCATAACAAATAACAGTCCGCAAAGTGGGAAACTTGATTTCAGGGATAATGTCATGGCTGCATACGCTGAATCAGGCACTGATGCATCTGATTTAAGCAGGAATGAAACGGCTTTCATACAGGCAACAAGAAATTATCTGGATGATCCGGATAACTCGGAAATCAATGTTGTGATGTGGAGTTGGTGTAACATAGCCGGACATGATGTTGTAAATAATTATCTTCCTGGTATGCAATTACTTATAGATGAGTATAGCGAAGATGGAAGTAAAATTGGTTCAGGTGCAGGCCAGAGACAAAATGCAGTGACATTTATTTTCATGACCGGTCATGCTAATAAGGATAACAATGTCGGAGACGGTAAACCAAAGAACCAGGCCAGTTTAATCGTTGATTTTTGCAAGAAAAACAATTACTACTGCCTGGACTATTATGGTATTGATACACATGATATGGATAGTAATTACTGGGAAGATGCCGGTGATGATGGGGATTCCTCAACGGGAGGCGATTTCTATTCAGACTGGCAGAATAGTCATTCAGTGGGTAATGGATATTATGAGAATAAATCCTCTCCCGGAGGAGCTGTGACCTGTGGTGCACATAATACACAGCATATCACAGCAAACCGGAAAGCGTACGCAATGTGGTATATCCTGGCAAGAATCGCAGGATGGGATGGCAGTTGATAAATTGTTTTAACTTCGACGATTTAGATTGACTCTCCTCGCGGCAAGCCGCGAGGAACCTTTAGCTCGGCAAAGCCAATGCACGAGCGTAATTCAAACTAAATCCTTCAAAGTGAAATCTCTTATAATATTCCGGAAAATATACCTTAGCTTTCGTAAACTAAAATTACCAGGAACAATACTAAATCAAATCCTTAATTTTTTTCTGCCATGATTGTTACCATTGTCCATGTACAGGTGAAGCCTGAACACATTGATGACTTTATCCGTGCCACTACCAAAAACCATCATCTTTCTGTGAAAGAATTGGGGAATCTCCGGTTTGATGTTCTCCAAAAGGGGGATAATCCAACTGAATTTGCCCTGTATGAGGCTTATGAAAACGAAACTGCAGCAGCCGCCCATAAGGAAACATCACATTACATAGAATGGAGGGATGTGGTTGCTCCCTGGATGGCAAAACCACGTGAAGGCGTCAGATACAATGGCCTCTTCCTGCAGGTTTGAACCAATGCCGGAGGTTCAGGTAAAGGCTTATCACCAAAGCGATTATTAGTCCCCACATTGTAACTGCATCAACCAGGGATTGATCGATTTGCAGTCCGGTGAGGCGGGTAAAAAGAAAACTCAGGTAGGAGTTGGGAAGATCAGTGTATCCTAGTTTCCGGAGGATGTTAAAGTGCCAGTCGGTCAGGGGACAGTATCCCAATCCATAAAAGATCCCCAGGATAAGCCAGGATGCAGCGGTCAACAGGATACAGATGAGATTCAGACGCCTGGTTTTCTTCCATATCCATCCGAACAGGTTGAAGATTACAAGGCAGGTATGAAAGACCGTAAAGAAGATGTCAAGAAATTTCATCTGTCAAAATCTGCAAGCATTGTTAATTGCGCGTGACCATGTTTGCCGACCATGTCATATCGGGATCGAGAGGGAAAATCGGTCGGCGGATATGGGTGTAATCAATGGATTCATGCCGTATGCCAGCTGTCAGGATCCGCAACTCTGTTTTCTCCTTCGATGTGCACGCAAGACCAACGAGCAAAGCAAGCGCTAAGATGGTCCTCAGAACTCTGGATTTATACATAGCAATTATTTTATAGCCAACAGGTACATAAAGGTAAAAATAAGCATATTCTCCTCAAGGCTTATTCAAAATCTTTCCCAGTACAGTCTTAATTACATAAAACGTTAAATTTCAGTTAATTCTTTGACTCTGGCTTGATTGTACCTTAACTTGTGGATAACCTCACCTAACCCAAACGTCTGGTGATACGATATGTCCTAAGATGATAAAAGCCAAAAAGTTATCCCTGTTATTATTGATGTTAATTGTACTTCTGTCCTGTAGAAGGAATGAACCTCCAACTTGTATAATTACTCATCCTTCACACAATGCTGTTTTTACTGTAGGGGCAAGTATTCCTATTTCTGTAAATGCAGATGATCCTGACGGTACAGTTTTAGAAGTCAGGCTCTTTTTTGACAACATTGGTATAGTAACAATGGCAAACTTCCCATTTAATTTTGAATTAAACACTGATGAATACGATGTAGGTAACTACACTTTAAAAGCTACCGTGACAGATAATTCGGGACTGGAAGCATCAGATGAAATACAAATAACAATTGATGCAGATCTTCCATCTGTAACAACAGGTGAGATCTCGGAAATAACTGCATCATCTGCCACCTGTGGTGGATATGTTGTTAGTGATGGAGGATCATCGGTAACTGCCCGTGGTGTTTGCTGGAGCACTTCTCAAAATCCAACACTTTCTGATATCTTTACAACTGATGGCAATGGAACTGGAAACTTCACGAGTTTAATAACTGAACTCTCTTGTGAAACAACGTATTATGTGAGAGCCTATGCGACCAATTCTTCAGGAACAGCATACGGATCTCAGGTCAATTTTACTACGAGTTCATGTCCGGTGAGACTGCCAACCGTTACAACCTCATCTGTAAGCAGTATTACGGAGAATTCCGCTATTAGTGGTGGGAATGTTACTGATGATGGAGGAGGATCAGTAACATCAAAGGGAGTTTGCTGGAGTACTTCTCAAAATCCCACTCTGTCGGATAATAATACGAATGATGGCACTGGAACAGGCAGCTTCACAAGTTCATTAACCGGGCTTATGTCTAATACCACCTATTATGTAAGGTCATATGCAACAAACATTGTTGGTACCCAATATGGACCCGAAGTAAGTTTCCAGACATTGGCGATTTCTGTTACTGATTTTGATGGCAATATCTACCAGACAGTTACAATTGGTGATCAGGTCTGGATGGCAGAGAACCTGAAAGTTACACATTATTCCGATGGTTCTGTCATTCTGTTGGTGGTGGATAATTCAGATTGGGATGCATTGAGCTATGCTGACAAAGCATATTGCTGGTATGACAACAATCCAACCAACGGCGATACCTACGGGGCGTTATACAACTGGGCAGGAGCTATGAACGGTACTTCCAGTAGTGATACTAATCCAAGCGGGGCTCAGGGTGTTTGTCCTGCTGGTTGGCACTTACCAAGCGACACTGAGTGGACTGAATTGATCGACTATCTCGGTGGTGATAAGATTGCAGCCGGTAAACTGAAAGAAACTGGCATAAAACATTGGGATAGTCCAAATACGGGAGCTACCAACGAAAGTGGTTTTACCGCCCTTCCGGGTGGCTACCGTTTCTATGGATCGTTTTACGATGCTGGCGGCTATGCCAACTTCTGGACAGCCACGGAGAGCAGTGATTCGAGCGCATGGAGCCAACTATTTTTCTACGATTCCACTGGTCTGCAACACGTCGTTGCGGAAAAGAGAGGCGGGTTATCGGTCCGTTGTGTAAAGAATTAGTGACCCCTATTCGGATACCTGAAGAAGTTTGAATTTCATAAGTATTTGAATTACAGCTGAATCCAATCATGGATTCGAACCTCCAATCTACTGATCAAAAAAAAACAGAGGGAAGCTGAAAGGGGAAATTTATGTAAGATGCTGACCAGAGATGGAAGAGCGGATTTCAGCGTGGCACTTCTTGCAGAGGTTGTGACTTTTTTGATCAAGGTCTTCAACATAGGTGCTGGATCTCATTACACAGTGTGGAACATGGCAATGTAAAAGTCCAAACATATGTCCAAGTTCATGGGTGATGACTTTCTTGAAACGATCGAGAAGCATATCCTCATCCTTGTTCATTCCATACGGTTCGTTATGCAGCCGGTAGAGTGAGGCAATACCGGTATTTCCGTTCAATGGAGCCTGTCCAAAAATATAAGTAAGAATGGGGATACAGAGGTCCACCCGGAACAATCCTATTTTTTTGACTTGAGGGGGCAAGGAATGTAAATCCAGTTCCTTTAAGATCCTGTTGCCATCATATTGCCTTCGCATGGGATTATAAAACTCACTCAGGTCAATGTGACAATCTTCAATGGAGACCGGTAGATGGAATTCCTGCGCTAATCTTGAGGCTATCTTTTCCAGAAAATTTTTCTCAAAATTACCGTGATTATTTATTACAATTGCTTGCTCACTCAATTATTATCATGCTTTATGAATACCTGGTCTTTAATAAAATTCTACTTCGGAGATTTTAAATCGTATTTCTTAATTTTATTATAAAGGGTTACCCTGTCCACTTTTATAACTTTCGCAGAACGGGTAATATTCCAATCGTACCTGTTAAGTACCTGGAGGATATACTGTTTTTCAATATCCTCAAGGCTTTTGAATGAATTGGTTATCATCTCTTTTTCAAGGGGAAGGTCCTTAAGGCGGATCGCTTTTTCATTTCCCACCACAATGGCACGCTCTATCATATTCTCGAGTTCGCGGACATTCCCTGGAAAATCGTATTGTTCAAGGCGTTTGAGTGCCGCCTGATCAATGGTCATAATGTTCCGGCTCATGGAGGTGCAATACACTTTGATGAAATAATCCACAAGCATGGGAATATCCTCAATCCGCTCTCGCAATGGTGGGATCCGGATATTCACCACATTTAACCTGTAATAAAGGTCCTCCCGGAATGTTCCATCTTCCACCATCTTCTTCAGATCCTTGTTTGTGGCGCAGATAACCCTGAAGTCAGAGGTAATCTCCTTATTGCCTCCTACCCTTAAAAACGTTTTTGTTTCAAGTACACGCAACAGTTCGATTTGCATTTTTTGGGAGATGGTGGCGATTTCATCAAGGAAGATCGTGCCGCCATCGGCCATCTCAAACCTGCCTTTGCGGTTATACATCGCACCGGTGAAGGCCCCTTTTTCGTGTCCGAACAATTCACTCTCCAGTAAACTTTCGGTTAAAGCGCCGCAATGCACACTTACCAGGGGGGAGAATTTACGACGGGAATTAGAATGAATGGCCCTTGCAATAAGTTCTTTACCGGTTCCACTTTCACCTGAAATAATGACAGGCGAATTGGACTGGGCCACTCTCTCAACTTCCTTAAGAACCTTCATCATCGCCTCACTGCCGCCAATAAGATCTTCCACATTCTCCAGGCTTACGACCTTATTCCTCAATGCCTCATTTTCCTCCTTCAAAGTAATCTGGCTGGAAGCATTCCGGATCAAATGAGACAGGTCGTCGGGATCAAAGGGCTTCGTAATATAATCATAGGCCCCATCCTTTAATGCCTGCACGGCTGTGGTCACCGAAGCAAATGCCGTCATTATGATCACAATGGAATCCTTGTTCAGGGACCTGATCCTTCGATGCATTTCCAATCCGTCCATCCCCGGCATTTTTATATCCGCCAGGATAATATCCATTTTTTTCGACTCAAGAATGGAGAGGGCCTGTTTGGCATTTTCAGCACAATCAACATCATAACCATCTTCGATGAACCAGTTGTACAGCGAATCCCTTACAGACTCCTCATCGTCAACAATTAAAATTGAAATTTTTCCTGACATGTTATTATTTTATTTTTCTTGTGACTTGTATTTTTGCAACAGGTAATGTAATAGACAGGGTTGTCCCTTTCCCCAATTCGGAATCAACGTCTATTTTTCCATTGTGGTTCTGGACAATGCCATGAACAATAGCCAGTCCCAATCCAATCCCGCTTGCTTTTTCCTTGGTTGAAAAAAATGGTTCAAAAATATGCGGAATATCTTCGGGGGCAATGCCCAAACCATTATCTGTGATCTCAAGTTTAATATGATTCTCATCCGGATTACTTGTTTTAATCTGGATGATGCCGTTTTCAAGAACAGCTTCAGCTGCATTCAACAAAATGGCAATGCCAGCCTGTTTTACCTGGTTTCCGTTACATAGGATCAAATCCTTTGTGGCAGTAAAATCAGTTTGAAAGATGATATCCTCAATTTTCATCTGGTGCTCTATCAACTTGTAGGTTTCTCTTAACAGCTTGTGCAGGTGATACGTTTTAAAATCGAGCTTATCACTTCTGGAAAAATCGAGCAGGCCCTTCACAATATCGCCACACCGTTTCGTCTCATCTTCGATCACCTTTAAATACTTCGACAATGACTTTTTTTCTTCATCCTCTAAATCAAGTTTACGTATATGTTTATGGACCAACTTAGTATAGGTTAAAACACCAGACAATGGATTATTAATCTCATGGGCCACGGAAGAGGATAATTTGCCAAGGGAGGCTATCCGTTCGATATGTATTAATTCATTTTGCATCTCAGATATCTCCTCCGACTTCTTCTGCACCTTATATTCAAGTTGTTGCGACCAATTCTCCAGTTCATCAGTGGCGGTTTGCAGGTTATCAAGCATTTTATTGAATGCCATGGAAACCATTCTCACATCGTTCAACTGGTTGGATCGTATATCCAATCTTGTATTTTTATCCCCTTCTGCAACGGCTTCACTTGCTTTTATGATCCCGGTCAGCGGCTTTTTAATTTTTCTATGGGTGAAAAACAGTAAAAATGAGACAAGGATCAGGGTTGTCAGTCCGGCAAACACAAAGGACTTATTGAGATTCGCATCCAGCTCCTCCAGCGGAATCCGGATGATCAGGGAGCCGAGCAATTCATCCCTTTCCTGATGCGCATGACATTCATTGGTATAACAGGATGGTTCATTTAAAATGGGAGTCTTGATCAAAAGCAACCTGAAGTTCCTATCCTTTTCGCTCATCTCGCACTCACTATCCATATTTATGATCCTGAACGACTTCTCTGTTCTCGGAAACATCGTATTGATATTCGTATGGCAATCCTTGCAATTCGCATTATGGTAATGGCCGGAGTCCTGGCTGGATGAGGAGTGGGCAAGATTATTCTGGGCATCATACATGTTTACATCCTCAATTCCAGGCATCCGGTTAATGATATCAAGTGTGTGTCTCAGGGCCATCTTGTTATTTTCCAGCATGTGCTCATACAACGCCCCTTCCACAAGCATCACCACATTATCACCATTTTGCTGAATGGTGTTTTCCATGTATTCCTTGTTGATGGTCCTGAAGATGATCCCGAACGATAAAAATAGAAAAAGGGCCAAAACGCCAATGACTTTTACCACCTGTCCGTAAATCGAGGAGAAGGATTTATTGAATCGCCAGAGTGCTGACCATATCGTCTTACGCTTATCTGTATTTTTTTCTGACACTACCATATTCAATATTACTCCATTAAATTGCAGCTATATTTCATTGTTCCTTCAGATCCTTTGACAGAGGTAAAATAATCGATACGGTCGTCCCCATTCCCAATTCAGATTGTATTTCCACTTTTCCATTGTGGCTTTGAACGATACCGTGAACAATTGCCAATCCCAACCCAATGCCGCTGGCTTTTTCCTTCGCGGAGAAAAAGGGTTCAAAAACTTGTGGAATATCTCCGGGGGCAATACCCGAGCCATTATCGGTGATCTCAAGTTTAATATGATCTTCATCCGGAATGCTCGTTTTAATCAGAACCTCCCCGTTATCAATAACGGCCTCACTTGCATTTAAAAGGATGGCTATGCAGGCCTGCTTTATCTGGTTCTCGCTGCAATGAATTACATCCCTGTCGGCCGAAAAATCTTTCAGGAAATTAATGTTTGACATTTTCATCTGGTGCTCCATCAACATGTAAGCCTCCTGCAATACTTTGTGCAGGTGGCTGTTGTTGAATTCCAATTGATCTTTCCTTGAAAAATCCAACAATCCTTTCACAATATCGCCACAACGTTTTGTCTCTTCTTCAATCACTTTCAAATATTTCAACATTGGCAATTTTTCACGGTCATCCAAATTTAGATTACCCAATTGCTTGTGAACCAGCTTTGTATATGTTAATACGCCAGATAACGGATTGTTAATTTCATGTGCAACTGAGGAGGATAATTTACCCAGCGAGGCAATCCTCTCCACATGTATCAATTCATTCTGAATCTCCGTCAACTCTTCTGTCTTCTTCTGAACTTTATCTTCAAGTTGCTGCGACCAATCCTGTAACTCGTCCGTGGCAGCCTGCAGATTATCAAGCATCTTATTGAATGTGGCTGAAACCAATTGAACATCTTTCAGTTGCGAGGAATCCAAATTCATCCTGGTACTTCTGTCGCCCTTCGACACTGCCTCGCTTGCCCTGATAATCTCGTTTAACGGCCTGTTAATCTTTCTTCTTGTAAAAAAAATCAGGAAGGTGACCAGCAACAACGTTGAAAATGCTGCCAGGAGGAAGAAATCCTTTGAGGATTGCTTCACAGCCGTATCAAGAGCTTCCAGCGGAATCCTGATCACAAATGAACCGAGCACCTCATCACGTTCCTGATGGGCATGACAGGCAGCCGTGTAACATGCCGGTTGATTCAGGATGGGTGATTTTATCATAAGGAGACTGTAACTGTAATCTCTTTTGGTCATCTCACACTCACTGTCGATATTTATAATCCTGAAAGATTTCTCTGTTCTTGAAAACATGGTATTAATATCCATATGGCAATCTTTGCAATTTGGATTGCTGTGCCCACCCGGATCGTCTGAGTATGATGAATAAACAAGGTTATCCAGGCTGTCATACATGTTTACATCCTCGATGCCGGGTAATCCATTGATCACATCGATTGTATTCTCAAGTGCGCCTTTATCGTTGGTAAGCATGGAATGGTATAAGGCACCCTCAACGATTGAACCTATATTGCTCCCGCTCTGCTGACATACCTTGGTCAGATGTCCCTTATTCACCGACCTGAAAATAATGCCGAATGAAACAAAGAAAAACAGAGATAATGCAGTAATCGTAATTACCACCCGGCCATAGATAGAGGACCGGAGATTAATTCGCTGCTTATTCAATTTATTCACAACTTTTTCTATTAATCCATAAGAAAGAACACTTTTAAATTTACATAAAACCTGCGATTATCAGTAATGATGGTAAACTAGTTTTCTTAAATAGGATCTCAATTGAGAAATTCTTCCTGGAAATCCTCCCAGACTTCACCGGGCAGTTCTGAAAGTACATTTTCCCGTATCTCACCACCATCCTGCAATAAAACCATAGAGGGTTCGGAGGAATATTTTCTCATTGCCCCCCCGCTCAAAAAATCCTTGAATCTTATAAATTCATTTTTTGACCAGTCGGTGGCTTTATCTGCCAGATAATAAGAATGGGTCTCTTTCATCCAATTTGACGGTTTTATCTGGTAGATCCAGCCCTGATCATACGGATCAGTATTTAAGATTTCGGGGTTTTCATTCAGCGTTGAATTTGTTTCCAGAACCTCTCCGGATATGGGTGAATAGACCCTCAGGAGTTTCCCTTCCTGTTTGATGGCTGTTAGCAACTCTCCCTTCTTAATAAACTCACCCGGATTTTTAAGATCTGTGAGCTTTACATTTCCGATCACATGCTGAAGAAAGTCATCCAATCCGACTTTTGCTGCCCCGGATTCGCCCAGATGGGTCCATGTATGGTTCCTGTTAAAATAGATCCCCTGGGGGATTCTCAGGATTTTGGCAGAAAGTGTGCTGACCGCTTCCCTGATTTGCCGGAATACCTTTTGCGGATTCTTCGCCACGTTCCAGAATACGATCAGGACCAGTAAATAACCAATAACAAATAAATATTCTACTCCTTTGGTGTCGTAAATATCGACGATGCTGAAGCCTTCCATTTTTTTATTCCTCCAATTTATTAATGATGAATGATTTGTTCTGTTCTGTCCCGGGTTACCCAATCCGGAGACTCTTTATATACGGGCATCCTCCTGACAATCCATCTGAAAACAAGGATTTGAACAAAGATTACGGCAACACTGACAACAATTTCCATCCAGGTGGGAAAATATAATGAATTGTCATACCAGTTAAATGAAATTGTCGAGATATTGAGCCTGTTGAGGATAATTCCCACGATGCTCATTACGGCAGCAATTCGAATCAATTTCAGGTTGGCACGCTTGTATCCAAGTAAAAATATCATACATGGTATCAGTACAAATCCAACCATTTCAACAAGATACCAGTAGCCCCATGGACCTTTGAAATAGGCGTAGTCTTTTCCGTGTATAAACACCAGCATGGTCATAAATATATAGACGAACATGGCAATCGCGCAAATTCTTGCAAGGCTGATCATAATAGGGCCGTGTGAGTTTTTATAAGCAGATGACATGTTATCTCTGAATACACCCTGGCCAACCGTCTCAAGAATTATCACCAGTGAAAGCCCTGCAAAAATGCTTGAGATAAAGAAGAGAATTGGTATGAATTCAGAATACCACAGGGGATGGATCTTTGGCTTGGCCATCAGGAAAAGTGCTCCAAGACCGGACTGGTGCAATGTGGAGAGTGCGATTCCAAATATAACAACAGCCAGGGTCAGTGAGGTAAAGATTTTCCGCTGCTTCTTAAGGGTAACCCATTCGGTTACTGTCGGGAAGAACTCAATAAACAATGACCCCATATACAAAATGAAATGCCAGGCAACCAGAAAAAGGACTGAGCTTATTCCAAAGGAGTTACCAATAATTGGATTTATCACTCTCCAGGGACGTCCAAGATCGAGCAGGAGTGCACCTGCATAAAACATATAGGCAAGAAGCGCATAGAGTACGGTTGCCCTCACGATATTTCGATATTTCTCCAATCCTAGGATATAAACCATGAAGGTGACCACAAAGGCACCTCCTGCGAAAGCGACTCCCGTAATTACATTGAAATTTATCCATAGTCCCCAGGGACGATCCTGGTCCGGATGAACCACCGATCCCAGTCCTTGTGTGAAACGAATGAACAGGATAATGATCGCTGCGAGGATCGTAATGCCGGAAATTATATTGAAGGGTGTCAATATCTTTCCTTTAGGTTTTAATTCAGCAGTGATAAATTTTATGAAGCCTGTATTTTTATCTCTGTACATGATTATCAGCTTTTTTTATTGTTATTTTTTATTTCGTCTGAGGCATTTCGCAGGCCCAGCAGAAATGCGGGCCACAGGATCAGAACAGCCGGTACAGAATAGAGGAAAGTTTTATTATATTCCGGATAGGCTGTGGATCCCAGGTCGGTTCTGAATCCCAATTCCTCAAACGGAACTGCAGAGAGATAAAGGACACCTGTCCCGCCAACTTCCTTTTCTCCAAAGATTTCATGATAATAATTATCAGGCTCAGCATAAATTCTTGCTTTCGCAATTTCAATCAGGTCCCTTCTTTTTCCAAACAGCATGGCTTCTGCCGGGCAATTAGCAACACATGCCGGTTTTTGCCCTTCCTGCAGAAGTTCATAACACATCCTGCACTTTTGAATTTTCGGATTCGGACTATCGTATTCAAATTTTGGCACATTAAATGGACAGGAGATCATACACGACCTGCATCCCATACATTTATCTTCACGCCAGATCACCGGACCTTCCTCCGTTTTGACCATTGCCTTTGTCAGGCATGCAGATGCACAGGCAGGACTGCTGCAATGATTACAGGCATTTCTCATATACTGCTCACCTTTTGAAGTATCAAAGACATTCACCGTCACGTACCTTGACTCATCAGTTTCACGTTTCACCCCAACTTCGGGATAATCCTCCGGGGAAGGAAATCCATATTCTTCCGCACAGGCAAATTCGCAACTCTGACAACCAATACACAGGGTTGAGTCATACAGGATCCCATAGAATTCTGTATCTTCCTTTTTCTTAGAAGGGGCTCCAAAACTCTTCACCAATGAAAGAGAACCTCCCATGACCCCAAGCGTTTTTAAGTAATTTCTTCTGTTAATACCCATAATTAATGGCTTTAGCTATGTTATTTTAGTTGTGAATTAGAAGTCATCATTGAAATGTGCACTTCAGGAGGATACATCAATAAAATTTGTCTGGAAGTCTTCCCATGCTTCCGGTCCAAGATCCTCCAGGATACGGTCTTTTAATTCTCCGCCATCCTGCAGCACCTGGGCATATTCAACCGCTCCGGGCCTTATAGAATCCATCAGAAACTCTTTTAACCTCCGAAACTCAGTTTTCAGCCACTCCCTGTAGGAATTCCCCATGATTAAGAATTGGACCTCTTGTAACCAATTCGTTGGTTCGATCTTATAAACCCAGCCCTCTGAATAGGGATAGGTATTAATGATTGATGTATTGGTGGTAAGTAATTTGTTCTGTTCCTTTATGGTACCGGAAACGGGTGCACTTATATCTAACTGCTTCCCATCCTGAATGATTGAAACTGCCTTTTTACCTTTTCTTATCCGTTCTCCCGGGGATTTCATCTTGATCCGGGTAAGGGGTCCGGTAACGTGCTGAAGAAAATCATCGATGCCTACCTTCACCAATCCGTCTTTATCCATGAAAGCCCAGGTATGGGATTTGTCGTAATAGAGACCAGGGAGACTTTCGACGAAATCCTCATTAAAAGCAAGTCTCGGGACCTGTATTTGAACCGGGACACCTGCTCTTCTCCTGTTGAGGTACCTTATGCCCGAAATTGCCAGGAAAACAGTAACCAGGATTATTGCCAGGACAATGGGAAAGGGCCTGCTGAAAAAACCTGGTTCATTTGGGATGGTATAACTTTCTGAACCCGGCCTGCTACCATCAAAACTATCGATCCATTTAACCTGTGCCATTTGTTCATTATGTTCCAGATGGCTGAATCCATGATTATCAAGGAGCGGCTGCCCGCTGGTAATAATCCATTTCAGGAATGCAATTTCGCTCCTGTTGGTTGGATTTGAAGCAGAGATTGAATATATATTATTGGACAATGCTCTCGGGTATTTTCCTATCCATACACCCCTTGAGAATGTATTCAGATCTGCATATACATCTTCCTTGTAATCGATCCTTCCGTTCCCGTTTTTGTCTATGGGCAGCAATTTGACATCTTCAAGGATGCTATGGCTATTGGAACCTATAACATCTGTGATATTACAGATTCCGATTGAATACATGTCGCCCTGAACTGCAGCGATCAGATCCTTTGCATCCGCAACATGAATACCCTTCATTATGAACTGATCTGTATCCAGAAATTTCGCCCAACCTGGATGTGAAGCTGCATTGTCAGTTACATACAGATTAACAGGTGCTTTATGCCCTTTTTCCAGGAGGGTTCCCCAATCAGTGGTTCCCGGATTGGTAAGGATCCTGGAAAAACCAGCCGGTGAAATACCCTGCCGGTAAATTTCATCCATGAGCGGATTTTCTGAATTAATGACCGGCACAATTACATCCCTGCCAACGACAACTTTCCATAGCGATCTGGCATAAATAACCGAATCAAAATCACCGGATACAAAGCTCACATTCCTGCTGTTATCCAAATTCTCTGCAACGGAGGAACCGGTAGCATTTACGACGTTAATTTTAATGTCCGGATTTAATTTATTGAAAACACCGGCCCACTGTTTTGTAAGATCATATAATTCAGGAGTGGAATAGAAACTGATGGTTTCATCCTGAGAAAGGATTTGTGATTTGTCTCTGCTGCAATTTACGCAACTGCATAACAGCAATAGTAATAAACCGATTTGTAAATTGATTTTGTGTTTCATTGGAGTCAGCTTTAAACCCGGTTAGTATGATGAAGTTTTAAAACTTGATCTCAATAACAGTGCCAAAGCATTTTTCGCATCTATAATAATCTGTTTATCAATGTATTAACGCAATCAATGTTTAAGAAATCTACAACATGAAGTGTTGAATATTTAAACACCTCTTTCTAAAAAAGCACCTAAAACGCTTATAATCTTATGTTTATAAGTAGTGTTGAATTTTTAAACACCTGTTGAATAATTCAACAGTCGCTCTGTATACCCTGTAAACACAAACAAACCTGGAGGAATTACATTTGGCTTCCTACTCTATATTTATCAATAGGGAGATCCTTTTTTCATGCTGAACAAATGATAAATACCGATCTGACTTCTAAAGGTTGGTACCAGTTGAATTCCCTCAACCCGGTTGTATACAGGTATCTCGGTTTGAAAGTAAAGTGCAGTTTTCGGGCTGAAATTCCATCCAATGGCAGGTATAATATTGATCCACTCTCCACCCGAATTATCCTGTTGAAAACCATCTACCCTGTCGGGCCAGTATTTTATAAACTTCAATGAGATGGATGGTGACAATATTACACGGCCAAGCATAATCTGGTCTCCCGTTCCGGCAATGAGCTGCATGCTATTTCCAAATTGGTATGCCTGTCCCGCGTAGTAGTTTTTGTTCTGTCCGTTCATTCTGCCAACCATTTGCATGTAAATACTCAGAGAGGGGCGAAAATTGAATTGCCTCAGCAGGAAACCCCACGCGATGAAGTCCCATGATCCGCTCCCTGGCTGAAGGTCAGCGTTCAGGGGAAATCCATTCTCATCTGATAGGTTGTGCTTCCCAAAGGGTATTTTAGGTCCCGCTCCCAGTTGAATTTCAATGCCGTTTTTTGGCAGTGTTGCAAGCAGAAATTTACCTATGATCACCGCATCGCCCACACCCTGGGTCCTTACTTCATCCAGATCATTTACATAATAGATCTGACGCAACTGCCTGTTAAAAGAGAAGAGGGCATCAACCGCAATGCGATCTGTTATGCTGTATCCTGTTTTTAAAAACAGAGAATGTGAGATCCTTCTGCGGGATTCATCCAGCAGGACACCCGCATCATCGATCACTGTTCCCAGATAATTGAGATCATAGCTAAAGTCAACCTGGAAAGATCCTGATTGTGATCCCGCAAATCCTATATTTCCCGATAAAGCGGCCCCCCCCGAACAACACGCCTGGGCAAAGAGTGCTGAACCAGCAATGGCGACTAACAATATGATGAGAACTATCTTTTTCATACCTGAATCAAATTTGTATTCCACATTGTTCCACTCTCATCTTTCATAATGACCGGAAATTCACTGTAGCTGTAATTTTCAGTATCCGTTTCATATTGTCTCTTTCCTTTGAAATATTGGATAGCAGCCTCAAACGTATAGTCGTACAGCTGCGGCATATCTTACAGCAATCTCATTACTGAAGTCCTCCCGGATAACCTGTCAGATTCCCGGATAACCTGTCAGATTCCCGAATAACCTGTCAGATTCCCGGATCACCGGCCGGTTTAAATAAGAGTTTTTGCGTAGTTTTAGTCCGGCACTACTGTTTACAAACAAAAGTTAGCGATATGCAATTTCTTACACAAACCGGTTTCAGGGGAGTCACCTTCCTCCTCCTGCTCACTTTCATTTCGTGCAATATGGATTATGTAACCATCCCTTTTGACAGTGAAAAGGAAGTTTCGGGAATGAAATTTTCACTGGAGGATATTTCACCAGGATTACCATCAAATTGGGATGATTATGAATACGTTGTCCTCGAATTTATGATTACCTCACCCCAGCGGTTTCACGTGGGTTTCACAACAGAGACCGGATACAATGAACTTCGGGTAATGAGTTACACTCCCAACGGCTGGAACAGGCTTGCCATCCCGCTGAGTTTCTACAGGGAGCCCCCGGCTGCGCGCAGTGACCTGGCAGCAACCTTTAACCAACCCAGGTATACCGGATGGATCAACCTGACCGGACAGAGGAGTCCGCTGAAGGGAGTGGACTCCATAGGCATCAGGATGCATGCCCCCATCGGTGACCCTGTCATGAAACTGCGATCTGTAACCCTGGCGAAAGAGGACCCGGGCGATCAGTACCTTGGTGAACTCCCCGTGGTGGATGAATTCGGACAGTATAACCTGGGGGAGTGGGAAGGTAAGATACATTCGCTTGATGGGCTTCAGGAGGAGTGGGTATCCGAGGATAGTCAGCCAGTGGACAGGACCCAATATCATTATTCAGATTATGGGGGTTATCTGGATGCCAGGATTGATGAAGGCACCGGTTTCTTCAGAACAGAGAAAATTGACGGCCGCTGGTGGTTTGTGGATCCCGAAGGCTATCTTTTCCTTTCCCATGGGGTGAACTGTGTGGGGCCAGGAGGTGGTGGAGGCGTCTACAGACTCGAACATCGCCGGAACATGTACAAGGAACTACCACTTGAGGAACTGGGTATGGGGACCGGCAGGTACAGGGTGGCTTCGTTCGGCGTATGGAACCTCTCCCGCAGATATGGGGCGGATTACAGGGAGAGATCAATTGACAATATCATCACCCGGATGGATCGCTGGGGACTCAATACCATTGCCAACTGGTCGAACAGCGATGTGTACAACCGGAACCGGAAGGCTTTTACCCTTCAGATGAGGGACATTGGTATTGAAGGCGAACTGATGGGTCTGGCTGATGTATACACCCCCGATTTCGAGGAAAGGATTGACGAGGCGGTCAGGTCAATGGTGGAACCCTACCGCAATAATCCATGGTTGCTGGGTTATTTCACTTTCAATGAACCCTCATTCCCGGGACGTGAGCAGAGACTCTGTGACCTGATCCTTGAAGGGAAGGAGCGATCCATAAGAACGGCGCTGCAGGAACATCTCGCAAAAGCAGATACCCGGGAAAGCAGGATTCAATTCATCCACAATACGTTCCGGATCTTTATCGAAACCGTTGACCAGGCACTGGAAAAGCACGATCCCAATCATCTTACACTGGGGATCCGTTTCGGCCAGGATGCCGAAGATGAAATACTGGAGTTATGCAAAGATGTCTTTGATGTATTCAGTTTCAACTGCTATGACCTTTACCCGGGCAAGGAGATGATGGACAGATTCATGGAGGTTACCGGCAAGCCCATTTTCATCGGGGAGTATCACTTCGGGACGGTGGACCGGGGTATGGCACAGTCCCTGTGGCAGGTAAATTCCCAGGAAAAGAGAGGAGTTGCCTATCGTTACTATACGGAAAAGGCTTATGAGCACCCGGGGCTTATCGGTACATCATATTTCCAGTGGTGTGACCAGGATCTGACCGGGCGTGGGTTTGACGGAGAGAATTATAACTGCGGGCTGGTGGATGTGACCGACCGCCCCTATCCCTTCCTGGTGGAAGCCATATCGGCAACAGCAAGAAGAATTTTCGCGGTTCACTCCGGCACCCTTCCACCTGTGGACAATGCCCCGTCAAGGGCACGGGGCCACCATGCAATTCCTGACCTTTGGAACGAATAAGACTGGAGAGGGGTATTCAGAACAAGAAGCGTTTATGAGAATAACGTAAAATGAATAGTTTACAGGTGAGATTATTTGTCAAGCTAATTTTAGCACCCACAACCTTATTGAGGTACGGAATTACTGAAGGAATAGAATTAAGGCTTCTCAGCCAGTTTGAGACAATTAAACTGCAAGATCAACTGGTACAAGGAATAAGTGATTTAGAAATAGGAACAAGTGGTGGTGGAGCCTGAGAAGTAAAAAGATGTTCGCAAGGTGTGCTATAATCTCCTCAAAGTTTATAACAGATTACTGTTCAAAAGAGTTCGATTTACATAATTAATTGTAATCCTGATATTTATTTGGTTTTGTATGATCGGTAATTTAACTTGGGGTAATTATTCCTAAAACCATCACAAATGAAAACTCAAACTCCTGCCGATCCAGGTGTTCGAAAAGTAGGAAGGCCGCTGGTTCTCTATGTTGTTTCCTGTTTATATGCCCTTTTGTATTTGCTATTTATTATTGGTGAAGGTATCTCCTTCAAAACATTTAACCTGGAATCAACTTCAGTATTATCACTATTCTTATTTTATTCTGCTGCATTTGTCCTTTCCTGGTTTAAGGAGAAAACAGCAGGTTATATGTTTGTTTCCTGGTATGTTCTGATGATGGCCCTGGCAATAACTATTTGGACAGATGCAGGCATGACTATTATCATGGGATTTCCTCTCCTCCCTATTGGAGCTTTTTATGTATTGTACGCTTATAAAAAGAATCTGGATACACCGCCTGAAGTTTATCAACAGTGGAAACTTGTTCTGCGATTGTTGATCTCAGCTTATGCTGCAATCTATATTATTGGCATGGTGAATGAATTTGCAGGATTTACTGGACCGGATTTCATAAGTGAGCCATTCATATATCTTGAAATATTATTGGCCGTATTTCTTATTGGATTTACCCTCTCCTGGAAGAATGAACTCATTTCAGGTATTATTCTGGCGATGTGGTATCTTGGAATTCTAATCCTGCTCCGCTATTTCCCAGGTCTCCCAAATGAGGTGGGGCCAATGAGGCTTCTTGGATTCCCAATCCTTGTTCAGGGATTCTTTTACATATTGTACTGGTTTATAATAAGGCCTGAATAACATTGCATAAGGCTCAGGAGGACATGATCAATATATATCCGAATCCTGCATTTGATTTAGTGACCATTCAATGTAACAGTACAAGCAAATACTCAGTTGAGATAACTTCAATGAATGGACAGGTATTACACGATGAAACATCAGGTAAACAAGTTCGCCAGATAAACCTTTCTTCCTTCCCGAAGGGAGTATATTTCATTACTGTCAGGTCAGAAGGCTTTGTGATAACTGAGAAGATAATCAAGCTTTGAAACCGGTTATTAATAAAACATCTTTTGGTTCCATTACCGTGGATGAGAATAGTTATGATCATGACATTATTATTGCTCTTGATGGAAAAATTAAGAAGCGAAAGAAGAAACTTTCCAAGGCAGTCTATGGTACATCACATACGATCTCACTGGATGAAATTAGATACACATATCAGAACAAGGCGGAAGGCATTGTTATTGGAAGCGGGCAGCATGGTATCGCTAAACTATCAAATGAAGCAAATAAATATCTCAGAAGTAAGAATTGCCAGGTAGTTCTAAAACCGACACCAGAAGCTATTCAGGAATGGAATAAAACTGAGGGGAAATGGATCGGTTTATTTCATATCACCTGTTAAGGAAATCGGCTATCGCTTATTTTCCACAATCCAAAACAAACATGTTCCTTTGTTAGTATGCTTCAGGCCATCCTTTGTTCACCACATCTTTCCATCATACGTGGTCTTGTTCCTACATGGTATGGTTATAAACCCCGCTCAGCATAGAAACGCTCAATTTCAGAGAGAGGTTCGGGAGGTCCTGTGTCCTGAACTCTTTATTAGATTGGACTCTTAATTAGTAAGATACAAAATCCTAAGAGTGAAGGGTATCCGAGTTAGGAGCTTATTATATTATTACAGGCCCATGTTTTGTATAATGGAGTAGATTTTCAATGGCAGTTTCTCAGCAGGGAAAAGGAGGAGAGCAGTGAGAGATCGATTGATAAAGATAAAGTTAAGAAATCACAAGGTATATTCAGAGCATTAAGGAAGAGACCATGGTTTTCAATACCGGGTACAGTAGTACTCATTTTGCTTATGATATCAGGAATAAGATATATACACAGACATGTAAAGATAAAATGGGCTAAAGAGCAAGCCATCCCGCAAATGCAAAACTGGTTACATGATAGGGCCTTTTCTAATGCATTTCAACTACGTCAACAAATCAAAAAATATATCCCTGATGATCCTGAATTTATGAGGATGGATACACTAATAACCAGAAAGTTTACCATTATAACTGATCCTGAGGGTGCTGATGTATTTTACAAAGAATATTCGCATGTGGAAGAGGAATGGATCTTGTTGGGAACTACACCTCTTGTCAACATAGAGATGCCTAACAGAACCCTTTACCGCTGGAAATTAAGAAAGCAAGGGTATGAAGTTGTTTATGGAGCAGCACCTACCCACATGGATACTTTTTTTCGAATGCTGAACGAAACAGGGACAATACCTGAGGGAATGGTTTATGCTGAGGGCATATACCAACAAACTGTAGATAATTTTCTGTCTCAGAAAAAGAATGGTTATTACATTGATAAGTGTGAAGTAACCAACCAAATGTTTAAAGAGTTCATGGATCAGGGAGGATATCAGAATTCCGAATTCTGGCAAAATGAATTCATATTAAAAGATGATACACTCTTCTTTGATGAGGCCATGGAACATTTTAAGGATATCACTGACAGACCTGGTCCGTCCACGTGGGAAGCAGGAGATTATCCTGATGGACAGGACAATTATCCAGTGAATGGGATTAGCTGGCATGAAGCTGCAGCATATGCAGCATATGCAGGAAAAAGTCTTCCCACACGTTCGCACTGGCAGAGTGCCGCTGGCTTCTTATTTAATGAATACCCCCAATTATACGGGTCAAATGTGGTACCATTAAGTAATATGGGAGGATCAAGCCCGGATCCTGTTGGTAGTCATTTGGGGATCAGTTACTTCGGTACTTATGATATGGCTGGAAATGTCAGGGAATGGTGCTGGAATAAGTCTCCGATGGGACGGACCATCCTCGGAGGAGCCTGGAATGATGTTCGCTATATGTACACGACTGTGAGTCAGTTACCTGCTTTTAATCGCTCATCGAAAAATGGATTTCGCTGTGCTGTTTATCTTGACAGAGAAAGTATTCCAGAACAAGCTTTTCAGCCAGTCACAGTCGGGGGGGATAATCAAGATTACAGATTTAAAGAGCCGGTATCAGAAACCGAGTTTCAATTTTTTCGAAAGCAGTTCCTGTATGATAAAACGGACCTGAATAGTCAAATTGAAGAGAGGGATGAAAACCCGGAAGATTGGATCATTGAGAAAATATCCTTTGATGCTGCTTATGAAAATGAGCGGATGACTGCATATCTTTTCTTACCAAAAGAATCAGTTCCACCATTCCATACCATAATCTTTTTCCCTGGTGCATATGCTGCTACAGAAACAAGCATTACCGAAAGCATCAACACATACTGGAACATTGATTATATTTTGAAGAATGGCAGAGCTGTGATGTTCCCTGTTTATAAAACTACATACGAAAGAAAGGATGAATCCTATCATTGTGCTGGTTCAAGTGAAAGTCACCAGTATACCGAATGCATGGTAAAATGTGTAAAGGATTATAGCAGGTCCATTGATTATCTGGAGACCCGAAAAGATATTGATACAGCCAACCTTGGTTATTTAGGAGATAGCTGGGGAGGACGGATGGGAGCGATCATTCCAGCAGTTGAAGATCGCCTTAAGCTAGGTGTTTTAATCAGAGGTGGGGTATCAAAGATAAAAAAGTTTCCTGAAGCCGATGAATTCAATTATGTATCTTATGTGAAGATACCTGTACTTATGCTGAATGGCAAATATGATTTTATATTTCCTTACGAGTCAACTGTAAAACCAATGTTTGACCTTCTGGGAACCCCGGAGCAGAACAAGAAGTTGGTACTCTATGAGACCGATCATTTTGTTCCTAAATCAGAAATAATCAAAGAAACACTGAACTGGCTGGATAAATACTTTGGACCAGTAAACAAATAGTCTCTCGATTCGTGATGCTCAGAAATCAAACAAGCCCTTATCAATAAAAAACATCACAACAATCGACCCCTATTCGGATACCTATCGAGTTTTAAATCAAGTAACTAACATAAGATAAGCCATATAGACTAATAAGTTCGACTCCCCGCCGATGCCCTAAGGTACTGTTCTTTTTTTACGTAAATTTCGTAAATGTAATTACGTAATTTAATTTACGCTTTTTGCGTAATTAGTATTATTTAACTACATTTACATAAAACACATAAATGAACCCATTTCTATTAAAAGGGTATATAAGTCCGGAATACTTCTGTGACAGGGAAAAGGAGACTGATAAAATCATCAATTCCATCAGGAATCAGCAGGATATTACCCTGTTTGCCATCAGAAGAACAGGAAAATCTGCATTGATAAACCATATCTTCAATCATTTGAAAGAGAGTTACGATTGTCTCTATGTTGATCTGTGGGGTACGACTTCTCTGTCCGGGTTTATAAATGAGGCCGCCAATGCCGTTATTCAAAGCACAATCTTTTCCAAAAGAAGTATTGGTAAAAAACTGACAGATTTTATCAGGTCCATTGGTGCCTCCTTAAGTATTGGCAATGACGGGAAGCCCTCTGTCGATATCATCTACCATGACCGTAACCAGGTGTTTAACAGGCTGGAGGAGATATTTCAGTTCCTGGAGGGGAATTCATCACCGGTTATCATTGCTTTTGATGAATTCCAGGAGATAAAGAAATATACAGACAGCATGCCCCTGGAGGCAAAACTCAGAAGCCTGGTTCAAAGATATCATAACATCAGTTTCATTTTCAGCGGAAGTGAACAACATTTGATTTCTGACATTTTTTCATCCATTGACAGACCATTTTACCAATCTACCCGGATGATTGAATTGAAGAAGATCGACACCAGCCAGTACCATCAGTTCATAGTGAAGCATTTCCGCGCAGGGAACAAGCCTGTTTCGGACACACTGGTTTCTCATGTTCTGACTCTATGCCATGGTCATACCTATTATATTCAGGCCATATGCAATCTTATATATTCATTGGAAAAGATACCGGACAGCATTATCGAGTTTGAAGAGATCTATCTTGACTTCATCGCAGAGAAGCAGGTATTCTATGCCGAGTTGCCTCATCGCCTCACTAAGCACCAGTTCAGCACGACCAAAGCCATTGCAAGCTTTGGAAAGGTTAAAGGTGTAACCACCAGGGAGTTTATGACCAAAACCGAGATCGGCAGTCCGGGCACTATGCAAGCTGTAATAAATGCCTTAAAGGAGAAACAGGTCATTATTAAGGAAGGAGATTATTACCGGTTGTACGATGTATTCCTTGAACATTACCTCAGATATTTTGGATGAACCCAATTTCTCACAGCATTTTAACAGGCTTCTTTAAGGCACCTCTAAAAACTGCTTTCTATTGCGAACGGCTACAAAATGAAATAGCAGCGTTGTCAGACTAAATCTTTCCTCACAGTAGCTACGGCTACGGTTGCGGTATATTTTGACTTCCGCCTTG
>SDBV01003040.1_pt1 | contig 24987 bp, 24 predicted proteins | sample 2277081 | NCBI WGS metagenome assembly SDBV01 (sample SAMN10402039, study PRJNA504765) | marine sediment metagenome | isolation source: marine sediment core GS10_PC15, 223 cmbsf | place: Arctic Ocean: Southern Knipovich Ridge | collected 2010 | reverse complement strand
GATACGGCGCTACGTAAAGTTTCAGGAAGATAAGGAGCGGCTCGAAGAGGACCAGCGTCAAGAGTTTAGCCTCTTTTAGAGGCTGCCCCCAAAGCCACCTGCTTTGCAGGTGGATTCTTTACTTGCCTTTACAATGATCTTGCGTGCGTCCGCTAAACTAAGTGTCCATTGCGAAAAGGAAGCGATGGGTAGCTGTTGTGCCTGGGGTAAGGTCAGCGGAAGGATTTTTTTTGAGCTCAGACGTAATCTGAGTAGCAAAAGCTGTGCAAGGATCAAATAGGTAATGTGACGATGCCAGCCCGGCCACGAGCGATGTTCGTAGTGGTCCATGCCCAGATATTTCTTGCCATCCTCAAAACACTGCTCAATAGGCCATCTCATGGATAGAGCCCGTCTCTACATTCCACCACTCTCATAAAACACAGCTGGGCAATAATCGGACCTTGTGCTCCTTCAGCCAAAATCGTGATTCCCCATTCAAGCTCAGGATCATCCGCAATATCAGAAACGTGAATCGGCTTGTCTTCGAGAACTTGCTCTTTCTCAGCCGGACGCCCTTTCCCGCTGTACGGTGGTATCCCCACTTCGGGTCTGTTCAGCCATACAAGTGTATTTTTCTTGATATCGCCAAGATACTTTAGCTCCATTGAATCCACTGCATCCCGAAACTCGGAATCACAGCCAAAGCCGGCATCAAAGCCTACCCATTCAGCTGGAAACAACCCTGTAGCCAAGACCTTGCTGATAAGCTCCAGACCGATTTGGCTCTTCGTCTTGAACACAAGATCCTCAGGAACCTGACACTTCCTACGACGCTCGGCATAATCTTCACTGAACCATTGCCTGGGCATATACAGCTCGCGCTCGATCAGTCCATAGCCTTTGCTGCTGGTATATCCAACAAACACCCCTGCCTGGCAATTGTCTTTTTTTCCCGTATTGCCGCAATAGCGCGACGAATCAAAATACCCTAGGTTCGAAAATCAGGATTTATTACCCATTCCATTCGCTTTGTGGGCGGGTGTTCGTGGTATTGAGAAAAAGCAACCAAAAAGATGGATCAATTCTGATAGCAACGCCCAGCGGCTTCAATAAGCAGATACCTCTTATGAAAGATCAGAAAAAGACGAAAGAGCAACTTATCCGCGAATTGGAGGAGCTGCGGCAAAAAAGTCATGAGCCGGGAGCCGCACGGGGGAGGAAACGACTTTCATCAGCGCCGGAAATACATCCATTCCCGGCAAGCAGTTGATGATATCGACCGTTTGGGATTTTACCGAGCGCAAGTTGGCAGAAGAGTAAAGTCAAAACATCGCTGAAAGAAAAAGAAGTTCTACTTCAGGAAATTCACCATCGAGTCAAGAATAACATGCAAGTGGTCGCCGGCCTATCGAAGATGCAGGCAAGAAGAAGTGATGACGAAAGAGTCAAGAGGGAACTCCAGAAATACTACAACCGTGTTATGGCTATGGCCGCTGTTCACGAACAGATGTACAGGCCCGAGTCTTTGTCCGCTATCAATCTGGGAATGTACGTCGAAGAGTTTTCAGGAGGGTTGCTTCAGATGTACGCAGAAGGAAAACAGATTGACCTGGAATCAAACCTGGAAGAAATAACCTTGGGCATCGAGCTGGCTGCGCCCTGCGGACTTGCCCGAAGATATTGAAGCTAAGAAATCCGGCACTATGGGGTGTATGCTTGTCTCCGGTCTGGTTGAGAGCCAGCTTCACGGAACATGGGACATGAGCAGCAGCAAGGCCGGGACCAAGAGCACAATACGTTTTAAAAAAACAGTATGAGCTTTACCGCAAGGAGGTGTACGATTTCGCCTGAGAGTGTTGCGGGAAGGAAGGCGTTCCGGAAAACATCCTGAATCGCAAGTTGGAGACCGGGCACCGATTTGTCGGAGAATTCAAATGGGGTCGAAAAGTTACACAGGCATTTCGCTTTTTTTTTACAATTCTGTTGCTCTAGAATTGAAATTTTAGCGGCTAAAATAATATGGCACCCATCTGTTTGACGCGAATGGAACTTGCGGAAATATTGGGGGAAGAGAGATGGAAATAGCCAAACCGCAACGACGGTGCGATCTGGACTGGATGAGGGTGCTTCTGATCCTGGTTGTGTTTCTCTTTCACAGCGGCAGGCCTTTTCATTGGGGAGACTGGCACGTATTTGATGCTACATCTCCCGACTTTGCAACTGTGCTCGGATTCATGGAGATGCGGATGCTGCCGGCCATCTTCGTCGTTTCCGCAGCTGCCATCTGGTACAGTCTCGGCTATCAGAAAGCAGGCAGGTTTATCTGGCGCAAAGTGCTACGTCTGCTTGTGCCCCTCCTTTTGGGTGTCTTTATTCTTTCCCCGCACCAGGTGTACCTGGAACGGTTCACCCACGGTTACAACCCCTGCCGCGTATACTGCCTGAACGACGAGGGCGGTCTGGTTATAGCCGACTGGCCCGAGGGCAAATACAAGCCCATGATCCCGCTGCCCTAATCCCAGGAAACGCAGAACGGTTACGAGTACGCCGCCGCAATCCAAATGATCCAGGCAGGACTCGTCCGCAGGGCATGAGCGCGATAGAGGCGATTCGGGACCGTTACGACGGCGAGAGGCGCAACCCTCAGCGTAGCCGTTGCCGCTGTGCTTCAATGACGGTGGTACCCAATAAAGGAATGACGGCGGCGGGCCCTTTTGTTTGTTTAAGTTTTCGACTTCTCTCAACAAACTGAAGGTCTGACCTGTTGCCATCTTAATCGATATCTGCTTTTCAGTAATCGTAGCGAAATGATAAGTTCGTAGACTTTGCTCTCAATCAGCTCTCCTTTCGTGTTGTAGGAATATCCAGCGTATTTCGGCTGTTTCAAACTTCGACTGATTATGCTATTCTAGAAATAGCCTCCAACCCAGCTGCGATAGCCTTCTTTGTTCAACGTTTTGGTGACTTTTTTTAATGCTCATCCCCTTGAAATATAACTCAAACATTCTTCGAATTGCTTCCGCTTGGTGCGGCACGACAGCCCATTCAGCTGATCCATTTAGCTCAAACTTCCGTTCATAGCCGTAGAGACGAACTGTCGCCCGTGTACCTGGCTTTTGATTTCGAGCTGCGGGATCGATATGAACGGGTGCTCGCGTAGGTGTACCTGCAAGACACGGGCTGCCTCAACGCCGAACTCTTGCAACTCGCCCATGCAAGGCTGTACACCTGAATGAAGTACACCTTCAGCGGGGAATTCAAGCTGCTCCTCATCATCCGGCGGGCGACGCGCGGCCTGGTCAAGGCCGGGCACCCGGAGGTATTTTCCCTGCTCTGCTATACGGAAAACCCGCCACTACAAGTATATACTCAAACAGAACGCTAATGAAAGCCTTGAGCGTCTCGTCAAAGGAAAGGGCCGGCAGGCTGCGCAGCACCTCTTCTAAGTGTGGAGCAAAACCCCCTGCTGCTTTTGGGGCTCGAACGATGCGCCGGCAGGCCAATGGGGCCTGCCGGCTAGAACCTCATCACTGCCACGAAATAGCCGGCGGCCGTCTTGGCGGCAGCCTGTGGTAGCCGTACCTGGCATAGCCGATCATCATGGCGCCGTAGCACCGATGGTTTTCCGGAAGAGGAAGCTTCTTGGTCAGGGGCGCAAAAGAGTTGGCCGCGGCGTTGAGATACCCCGCCCAGCAGGCCCCGATGTCCATGCCGGCAGCTGCCAGCTCGAGGTAGGTCAGCGCGATGGTGCAGGTGGACTGGGCCATGCGATCTTCCTTATCGGCGTGGGCGATGACTAGAGCCGGGGCGTCCCGGAGGTAGACGTCCCGGCCGTTTTCCCATCGCTGTACTGTCCTTTCCATGTTCAGGGATGCTTCAGCCTTAGGGTTGCTGCGGATAGTCGCCCTCATCCAGTCGGCAACCCCGGCGGCGAGCTCGCGAAGGGTGTCCCTGTTGTCCAGGACCAGCCACTCCGCGGATTGGGAGTTGTGTCCCGAAGCAGCATAGCGGGCAGTTTCGATCAGTTTTTGTATGATGTCACGCGGCACGGGCGTGTCCTTGTAGGCCCTGATAGAGCGCCGGGCACGCAGGAAGTGCTCGCACTGCTCTTCGGACAACAGCAGCTCTTCGCGTATGGGCGGGCATCGATCGACGGGAATCTCGCGGTGTGTGATGCTGTCGGTCGGGCAGGCGGCTACGCAGTGCCCGCACTGTATACAGCGGCTTTCCCCTTGTGCGGCAAGCTTCGGAAATTCGCCGGGTGTGAACTCGATGATGCCGGCGGGGCAAACGGCGGCGCAGATGCCGTCCCTGTTGCAGGTGTGTTCGGCGACCGAGAAGAATTCCATTGGCGTGCCTCCATATGGCGATGTGACGTCGATTCTCTGCTGATTTTACCGCATTCTGTTGAAAAAAGCAGCGCCCGGGCGCCCTGCTTCTGGCGTCCGCCGGCTCTACTGCTGGAAGCACGCTCGCAGGTCGGCGAGCACCGGGTCTTCCGAGTCCGTGTCGCATGCAAAGACATTCAGGTTGTCCATGGCCCGTGTTACAGCCACGTAGACCAGGTTGCGGAGCAGCTTCTCCGTCTGTTCGGTGTTGTACTGGGCGCGCCGGTGGAGGTAAGGCAGGTACAGCAGCACCACCGGAAAATCCAGCCCCTTGCTCGAGTGCAGGGTGGAGATGCGCACCTTGCCCGTCTGTTTGAAATCGAACTCCTCATGCGCTATGTTCACCAGCTTGTAGCCCGACCGGCTCTCGATGTACTCGGTGAGGTTGCCGATCTCCACGTTCCTGGGAACCAGGATGCAGACCGTTTCCGGCTCGTAGCCCAGCTCCTGCAGGAACACCACGAGCTTGCGCAGCAGCAAGTCCTGCAGCTCCACCCGGCCGGCGGCCGTGTAGAGCTCCGGAACGGGCCCGTCCCGAAAGGCGAAGGCGCAGGTGGTGCTGTCCCACTCGGTTTTCGTGCATCGCCGGCGAAAGCGCTCGGACAGGCTGTGCAGTTGCCCGGTGTTGCGGAAGTTGGTCTTGAGGATGCGGGTCGTGCCCTGCAGCTTTAGCTGCGCCCTGGCAAGGGGCGACTGGAAGCTGTAGAGGCTCTGGTCCACGTCGCCGGCCATGACCATGGCCCCGCGCGTGAGCTCGCGCAGTATCATCAGGCCCACCGGTGTCAGGTCCTGGACCTCGTCCAGGAAGAGATGGCTGATGTTGCGTATGCGGCGGTCTTCCGGGTGGGCCCTGAGGTAGGCCGGCAGCTTGCATTGGCCGTAGTTCTTGGTGTACAGCTTGCTAGATTCCATGTGCTCGACGAAGGCCTGTCGGGTGCGCCAGACTTCGCGGCGCTGTTCGCGCGACAACCTGCGGCGCATGCCGGTTCTGGGCTTCATCTGTTCCAGGTACTCAGCCTCTGAAACGCCGCCTGCGAACAGGAAGTTCTCGATTTCGCTGATGAGCTCTTCGGGGGAGAAGAAGCCAGGCGTCTTTGCGCGGTCGAAGTAGTTTTCCAGCAGGTCGAAGTTATAGGCCGCCTGCGGCTCGAGCTCGCGCAGCTTGAGGTAGAAGAGCCTGTCCACGGTGCTGATGACATCGAGCGGAATTTTCGAGCCCATGATTTCGGCGATGTAGCGATTGTACTTGGCCGGCGTGCGCGTGAAGGTTACGAACACCACCGTCTCGCCTGCGCCGAAGTCGAGCTCGTTCTGCATCGCGGCCCGGCGCAGGCACTCGATCAGCACCAGTGATTTTCCGGTTCCCGCTCCGCCCTTGATGAGGAAATCCCTCTTCAGTTTGATGCTGTCGACCACCTGCTCCTGTTCGGGCGTGAGCTCGGAGATAGACCTCTCGTAGTCCATGCGGGTGCGCGTGTAGAGCGAGAGGCGCCCGAGATAGCGCAGGTACTTCTCCAGGTCCTCGAACTCGCGCATCTTCTCGTGCAGGCCGTTTCTTTCCTGTATCAGCGCATTTCGCTCCTGCCTGAGCCCGGTCAGCCTCCGGCCCCTGTGCCTGGCTACTTCCCTCGTTTTCTGTATTTCCAGGTCATGGGCGACCAGCTTGCCTTGCAGGCCCACGAGCCGGCCTTTCAATTTTTCGTACTCGGTTCTCTGCTCGAGCAGGCTCCTGTTTTTTTTCTGCAGCCGCTCGAGCTCCCGCTGCATCTGCCCGAGCACCGTGTTGGTCTGGATCAGGGAGGTGCGCGGTTTCCAGATGTCCAGGTTCCGGGCCAGAGTGTGCAGCTGTGCTGTCCTTTCGATCTCGGCCAGCTTGCAGAAAGTGAGGAACAGGTGAGTGGCGGCCGCGGCTTCCTGGGCGTCCATGAGCTCGAAGGCGTGGCGCACCTTGTTGGTGACGTGATGCCGGCTGCCGAGCCTGGCCAGGCAGGAGAGGCCTTCGATAAAGGTGTCGCCGCGCTCTGCCGGCAGCTCTTCGCGAAAAGACCAGGTGAGCTCGGGGAACGCGGGCCCTTCGCCATATCCCCTCTCGTAGCGCAGAAAGTATTCGACGAACGAGTGCAGCGCCAGGATGTAGAAGCCTTCGTCCGTCCCGATCAACCGGGTGAGACGGTCGATCTTGTTTTCCAAATCGGCGGGCATACGGCGGTACCCCTCCTGCTTTGATTTTGTGAAATCACGTGCGACGTGGAACGGCGCCCCTCTGCTGTTTGGCTCGGGATGCTCGCCGCGGCCCTTGGCCGTGCGGTGTGCCCGGCCGCCTATGGCATCGCCTATTCATATATATGGTCGGCAGGAACGCGCATGCGGTTGAAAAAGCGCTTTGCGGCTGCCGGCTGCACCAGGGAACCTGTCTGCCTGCCCACAAACAGCTGCAGCAAAGTTGCACCCCGCAACGCCCCTTTTGTAAGGGGCGCGTTCAGGGGGCCTGTTTCACACCTTTTTCAGCTATCAGCTGGAATACACCTTCTGATCCAAGCTTTCCAACAGGGGTTTCATAGAGGCCGCGAAAACCGCTCTCCTCTCTTCAGATAGATGCGGAAGCATATTCTCTAAACAGTGCGGAATAACCCTGGCCATCATCTCCGGCATAATTTCTCTGAGATTTTCTTTCTCCATCATCTTGCGGGCCATTCTCTCCATGAAACCTTCCATTCTCTCCATGTTCTGATCCGTACACATCAACGGCATGACCTTCGCCATGATACTGGGCATTATCCGGTCCATCAGGCTCATTTTCGATCTCCAAATGGTTGTGGATCGTTGGATTGTACCACCCAGCCTCCTCTCCCTGTCTCTTGATTTCCTGTATCGTCTCGGCAAAACCGAGTCTGCTCTTGTGCGTGACGAACATCATGCCGCTCATGAGCTCTGCGATCATTCCCGCGATCTCTGAGCCTTTGACGCGCTTCATCATCTCCGGCATCAGCTTGAGCATTGTGTCCTGCTTTTCTCCCGAGCTCATGGAGCCCAGCATGCCGTCCATCATCTTGTCCATAAGGGCCATCGCTTCCCCCTCCGGTATATTGAGTTTACGGCGAGCGATCGTTATTGTGACACGGAATCAGCCCGCCCGCATGACTGTAGTAATTGCAAGGAGCGGGCCAAAAAGGCGGGATCTCTGTAAAAGGTGAGGGAAAACTGCAACTCTCTACAACAGAGAAGGTTACGCGGGAAGAAAAACAGCCTGCCAGGCAGGTGCGCCGGAGGTCAGCCTGAGAGGCTGCTCGAAATGTTACGGAAGGTAACACAGGCTCTGCCCGACACGTTACCATCCGTAACGCAAGCCAGACCGGTAGCGGCAGAACGACTCAGGACACGATAGCCTTGGGCGTGCTTCTTGCGGAGATAGGTCGCTGGAGACCCCAGCGTTTTCTCTTTTCCCACAGGTTCTTGCGGCTGATGCCGAGGATCTCCGCGATCTGCTCCTCCGTGTGTTCGCTCTGAAGCGCGGTGATGGATCGCCTGGTAAACTGCTCGATGGAAACAAGATCTGATCGCGACCACTCCTGCGCCGGCTTGTTCAGCAACCTGGGAGGAAGGTGCTCCTCCCCGATCGTGTGATTGTCTTCGGCAAGGTGGAGGGCGTATTCAATAACGTTCTCCAGCTCTCGGATGTTTCCCGGCCAGGGGTAGTCCATAAATTTTTTGAGCGTCTTCGAGGAGATACCGGTGATAAGCACCGTGCTGTTTGTGGGCGCGATTTTTTCGATGAGACCGAAGATCGATTTCATCGGCTTGGACTGAGTGATGATATTTTCAAAACGGGCCTGCCGCTCCATCTCTCTTTTAATGGTTGCGTATTGCTTCGAGAGCCGCATCTGCTCGGTCTCATCCCGGACAATCTCCACCGCGCCTATGATGTTGCCCTGCTTGTCCTTCAGAGGACCGGAGACACACTCCATCCACATGACCTGCCCATCAGGTCCCACCGTGTCCTAGAGCACCTTCCTCTGCTTGCCGTCCTTCAGAACCTTGAGGATCGTGCAGTCCACACACGGCTCCACACGCCCCCGGTAAGCCTCGTAGCAGAGCCTGCCTGTGATTTCACCGAACATTTTGCGGATGGCTTCGTTGTGAAAGATGACCTTGAGGTTGGTGTCTATGATGGTTACACCGTCGCTGACGGTGTCCAGCACGGATTTAAGCAGGATTTCCTCTTGGATGTCGCCAATGTGAATCACTTCGATAGCTCCACTTGTGTTTCTCCCTTCAGCCCGGAGCTCGCTCTTGGGGTCGCCTTATTTACGGCTTTACGCCTTTACGCCGCCTATCGTTCTACAGAGACGCGGGAATACCAAAAACCTTACCCCCCACCTTCAGCGCCGCCTTTGCCAGCATGCGCGAGAGGCCTGCGCCGAGCCAGTATTTCTCGAAGAGGATCTTGCCCCAATGCCATATTCGGCCCGAACGCGGCAGGGACACAACAGGGTTCGGTTCTGCGTAGAACTCGCCGCTGGCGAATCCGGCCAGGCCCGCGCCGGTTTCGATCCAGCAAAACCCAAGGCCGTCGTACTCCGCCGACGTTCCTCTGCGCTCGATCTCGTCGGCAATACGGCGGGCTACGGTTCGCCCTTCGCCTTCGGCGAAAACGCCGGCTTTGGGCAGCGGTTTCCCATTGGCCAGGCTGACGGCCGCCACGTCTCCAATGGCGTAAACGTTAGCGTGGCTGGTTTTCAGTGTCCGTCTGTCGACTGGTATCCAGCCGGCATCATTGGCCACCGGCAACTCCTTCACCACGGCGGATGGCGTGTGGGGCGGCACGCCGGCCAGCAAGTCGAACGGCGCGGGCTCATGATTGGAAAAGACCGATTCCTTGCGTTCGGGATCAATGTGCGTCAGTTTCACCTCAGGATTAAAGCTGATATTTTTGGCCTCCATCATGCTCACAACCGCCCGTCCCATCTCAGGGCCGGCGACGCCCATGGGTAAAGCTTCCGGCGTGAAGACTTCGATCTCGCATCGGCCGCGTATCCCTTTCCGCCGAAGATAATCGTCCAGCAACATGGCCGCTTCGTACGGAGCGGCTGGACACTTGTACGGCATAGAGCATACCAGCACTGTGACCCGCCCGCCCTGGAAGCGCTGCAGCGCATTCCAGAGCTTGGTGGCCCCCTCGAGGTTGTAAGGCGTGTGAGCGGCTTCTGAAAAACCCGCTACGGCTTCCGGTGCCAGGTCCGAACCGAGGGATAAAACCAGGTAGTCGTAGGCCAGGTCACCGCCGGCGGTTTTCACCTTCCGAGCATCCAGGTCGATTTCCTGCGCCTCGGTTGTCAATATTTCCACTTCGGGCCGCACCAAACGACGCAGGTCCCTGGTGATACGTTCCGGCCGTCGCCGGCCTACCATGACCCACAAGAGCGACGGAGCGAAAACGTAATCCGTCAGCTTTTCCACCAGCACGATTCGGTGCTCTGGGGCGAGCCGCTCGCGGGTCTCATTGGCAGTAACAATGCCGCCAACCCCTCCGCCTATTATTAAGATGGTTTTACCAGCCATGCGTTGCTCCTTTTTTGTACTCAGGCGTGTCGCAACCCTGAGAGCTTTAAGTATCTCGATTATATCACTTATTTATTTTTTAAAAAAGGGCTGCGGAATCTATGTAATTTGATCAATATTAAAATTTTTAACTAATGAAGAGGTGTGCTATTCTGAAGAATTTTAAGAATGGGGGCGCTTGACTCGAATTGCAGCTTGCTATACTGTTCAAATTTGGGTTTTGTTTAAAATATAGGAGGTGAATCGATGAAACAGAGACTGATCGTATTCTCGCTTGTCGTTATGGCCCTCGTCGTTGTTCTGACCGCGTGCCAACAGCCGCCGGCACAGGAGGCCGCAGCAACGCCGAGCCAACCTGCAAAGGAGGAGGCTGCCAAGGTAAGCCGCCTGCAACTCATCAAGGATCGGGGAAAGTTGATCGTAGGGTGCAACGCAGAGCTGCCTGGTTTCGGCTACATCAATCCTCAGGGGAATTTCGAAGGCTTCGACGTGGACTTCGGCAAGGCCATAGCTGCCGCTGTTTTTGGCGATGCCGACAAAGTTGAATTTCGTCCTCTGACTGCGGCCAAGCGGCTTCCCGCTCTTCAAACGGGAGAGATCGACGTCCTGATTCGCAACACCACATGGACGCTGACCCGCGACACGGCCAACGAGCTCGATTGGGCCGCGGTAACTTTTTACGACGGCCAGGGCATGATGGTTAGAAAATCCACCGGCTGGAAACGGCTCGAAGACATGTCCGGCGCGACAGTCTCTACTACAACGGGTACTACTACGGAGATGAACCTGGCGGATGCTTTCCGCTCGAGAGGCATCGATTACACTCCCCTGTTGTTCGAAAGCACGCAGGACACGAATACGGCCTATGAAGAGGGGCGGGCCGATGCGGAAACATCCGACAAATCTCAACTGGCCGCCCTGCGATCGGCAATGGGCAATCCTGATGAACATGTCATTCTGGATGTTACTATGTCCAAGGAACCGTTGGGACCGCTGACGGCTCACGGTGACAATCAGTGGAACGACGTCGTACGGTGGGTTGTATGGGGAATGATGCAGGCCGAGGAATCGGGAGTCGATTCTAAGAATGTGAATGAGATGCTGAAAAGCTCCGATCCGACTATACAGAGGCTTCTCGGCGCATCGGGCCAGCTGGGATCGTCGCTCGGTATCCCCAACGATTTTATGGTCAAAGTTCTCGAGCAGATCGGAAACTACAAAGAAGTCTACGACAGACACCTGGGACCAGAGGGAATCAATATACCCCGTGGTCCCAACCGGCTGTGGAACGAAGGTGGGCTGCTGTATTCCATGGCTTTTCGCTAAAATAGCGAGGCATGGGAGTACGCTCGGCAGAGAAGGAGACTCGCAGAGCTGCGCCGCTGTGGCGCAACGAGCGTGTGTTAAGAGTTGGAGTCCAGGTCGTTTTCGCTACGGCGGTGATAGCCCTCGGGGTCTGGGCGTTCTCCAACTACCTCGAGCGAGATCTCACTTTCAGTTTCGGGTTTCTGCAACAGGAGGCCAGTTTCGACCTGGCAGAGGGCATCGAGTTTAGCCCTACCGACTCGTATGCCCGGGCGTTTCTAGTCGGTGTCGTCAACACCGTGAGAATCGCGCTTCTCGGTGTTGTTCTCGCTACTCTGTTGGGGCTGATTGCGGGAGTAGCCCGGCTCTCCAGCAATTGGCTCGTCAGCAAAATAGCCGGCGTGTACATCGAAATCGTTCGCAATACCCCTCTTTTGGTGCAGCTCTTCTTCCTGTATTTCGCGGTTATATTGAAGCTGCCGAATGTGAAAGATGCTGTCGTGCTGCCGGGCTCCGTTTTCCTGTGCAATCGCGGTCTCTCTCTGCCATGGCTGCGAGCCACGGCTGCTTTCGGCCTGTGGTGGCCTTCTATTATTGCGGCGTTGATTGGCGCCGCCGCCCTTATCCTCGCGCGGCGGCGCAGCTCCCTGCGTTATGGTCGTCCCAGACCCAACATGATATTGGGGGCCTTTGTCGTGTTCGTCATCCCGGCCCTGGCCTGGGTGCTGGTTCCCGGCAACCCCCTGGAGCTCGATTTGCCGCAGATGGTTGTCATGTCGAGCGGCGTTATCAAAGTCGAAGGAGGAATGTCTTTCTCGTCTGAATTCACGGCGTTGCTGCTGGGACTGGTTATCTACACCGGGGCCTACATCGCCGAGGTTGTCAGGGCCGGAATACTGGCTGTTCCCAAGGGCCAGACCGAGGCAGCCAGAGCGCAGGGTTTCACAAAGGCACAGACCCTGCGCTTGATCGTGCTGCCCCAAGCCCTGCGGGTAATTATGCCCCCGCTGATAAGTCAGTATCTAAACCTCACTAAAAACTCAAGCCTTGCCATCGGCATCGGGTTCCTCGATTTGTATGCGGTTTCCCAAACCATGCTCAACCAATCCGGTCGCGTGGTCGAAGTTTTTCTCATGATAATGGGAAGCTACCTGTCGATGAGCCTGATTATATCGTTGATCATGAACGTCTTGAACCGCCGGTTTCAGATTGTCGAGCGATGACCATGGACGCGCCCCCGGAGACAGTCAAGCCGCCTCGCGAAGAAATCGGCATTTTCGGCTGGCTGAAAAAGAACCTGTTCAATACGTGGTACAATGGGCTGTTGACCCTGGGAGCATTGGCTGCCGTTTATGCTGTGTTGCGGCCCATCCTGACCTGGGTGTTTCGCGATGCGCGATGGGAAGTAATTACGATCAACATCAAGGTATTTCTGATAGGCCGCTATCCCCTGGAGGAAGCCTGGCGCGTGTTGGCCAGTGTGGCTGTCGTTGTGATTCTGGCTGTGGTTACCTGGATTCTCTGGCGGGCAAAGAAAAGCACCGTACGGCGCTGGTTGGTGATCGGTTGGCTGCTGTCACTACCGCTCATAGGCGTTCTGCTGCGCGGGTTCTCCGAGACAAGCCCGTTTCTGCCTGGCGTTTCCGAAAACCTCTGGAGCGGTTTTTTGCTTACCTTGGTACTGGCGGTAGTGGGGATAGCAGCGTCATTCCCGATCGGGGTTCTGCTGGCATTGGGCCGGCGCAGCAAGCTGCCGGTAATCAAATTGACCTGCACCGCTTACATCGAGACCATTAGGGGCGTGCCCCTCATTAGTGTGCTTTTCATGAGCCAGCTGATGCTGCCGCTTTTCCTTCCGCCGCAGATGCGGCTCGGCACGGTAATGCGCGCTCTCGCAGGTATGACATTGTTCAGCGCGGCCTACACTGCGGAAAACATTCGGGGCGGATTGGCCGCCGTTCCGGTGGGCCAGTACGATGCCGCCCGGGCCCTGGGACTGAACAAGGTGCTCGAGACGGTGCTGATCGTGCTGCCACAGGCCCTCCGGGCCGTAATTCCGACTATCGTCGGGCAGTTCATCAGCCTCTTCAAAGACACCACACTCGTGGTTATCGTTGGTCTGCTCGATCTCCTGGGAATTGCCAAGGCGGTTACGGGCCAGCGGCAGTTCATAGGCCTGCACCAGGAGGTCTATTGTTTTGCGGCGGTGCTGTTTTTCATCTGCTGTTACAGCATGTCGCTTGCCGGCCGCCGCCTGGAACGGGCCACGGGGGTAGGGGTACGATAGGGGAGTCTATGGAGAACGGGAAACAGCAACCTGAGGCTGCGGACGACATTATCGTTTGCGAAGATGTGCACAAGTGGTTCGGCGACTTCCACGTGCTCCAAGGGGTCAGCATGAGGGTGAAACGCGGTGAAGTCGTCGTGATCTGCGGACCTTCGGGCAGCGGCAAGTCGACCTTTATCCGCACCATCAATCGCCTGGAGGAGCACCAGCGGGGCAGGATTATCGTGGACGGCATAGAGCTGACCAACGATCTGCGCAACATTCATGCCATTCAGCGAGAGATCGGGATGGTGTTCCAGCAGTTTAACCTGTTTCCGCATCTGAAAGTTATCGACAACATTTCGCTGGCCCCGATCTGGGTTCGCAGATGGCCTAAAGCGAAAGCTGTACGCATAGCCATGGAGTTGCTCGAACGGGTTGGCATTCCCGAGCAGGCCGGCAAATATCCGGGTCAGCTTTCCGGAGGCCAGCAGCAGAGACTTGCCATCGCGCGGGCGCTGGCCATGCAGCCCAAAATCATGTTGTTCGACGAACCCACCTCGGCTCTGGATCCGGAGATGATCAAAGAGGTTCTCGACGTGATGGTCGAGCTGGCCCGGTCGGGAATAACCATGATCGTGATAACCCACGAAATGGGATTCGCCAAAGAAGTGGCGAACCGCATCAGCTTTTTTGCGGACGGCGCCATCGTCGAGCAGAACTCGCCCGAGCAGTTTTTCCTCAACCCGCGGGAAGAACGCACCAAACAGTTTCTGAGCCAGATCCTAATCCACTAGGCCCTTTCGACCCCGGTGTCTCGCCGGTAAACCGGATTGACAAAGTCCGAGCCCAAGAAATGCTTGCGGCGGAGCCGTTGTGATGACACTCTTGATATGCTGTACAATCGACAGTTTGGTATTATAAGCTCGAGCTTAATCCGCTCGTTTATTGTGGATAGTCTGGTACAACGTGTATTTATCGACATGAGATATATCAACCAATTGGAATTACTCCGGACGATGATTGAACGGAAGCCTCTTGTTTTAAAGAGGCTGTTGGCCGGTGTCAATCGCCAGGAAGTAGCCCAGGCACTTGAACGATCGAAAGCCGGGCTTCCGAAACCGATCGTAGTTAGCAACGCACCGAAGGAGGAACGCCGTTTTTCCAGAATCCCCCGTCGTGATAAGAAACGTCTGCAGGATATCCATGAGCGGGCTCAGCAATATCCGCAAGACGTACTGCCGGAGCTGCTGACCCTACTAGAGCGGCATCCCGATGTCCCGGTAGTTTACAACTATCTCGCAATCGTCTATGCCGCTGTCGATCAGAAAGACAAGTATTTTGAGACACTTCTTGAAACAACTCGGAGATTTCCTGATTATCTGTTTGGAAAAACAGCCCTGGCTGAATATTACCTCAATCAGTTCCAGCACCGGAAGGTCCCGCAGATTCTTGATGGAAAACTCGAGCTCTGGCAACATTACCCGAAGGCTGAAGTGTTTCATGTGAGTGAAGCGCGGGCATTTCTCAGTGTGGTAGGGTCTTACTTCGCCCGCGTGAATAATATTGGCCGGGCGCTGTATCACTACTTTGTCCTGACAGATATTGCCCCAGATCATCCCGCCACCAAACGAGTGGAGGACGAAATTATCTTGAAAGCTGTGCAGAACGTGAAGCGAACGTTCCGCAAGAGACCAGGCAGGAGAAGGTAGGGCCGCTAGACCCCGTTTGTGTACAGAAGGCCAAGACCCAAGCCGAATCTGTGGCATGCGGCAGGCGCTCTCTGAAAAGGACCCAACGCGCATTTTTCAAACAAAATGTGGCGTACTCTCAGCTCGCACTGCTCGTTCAGCGTCTCGTCCTTGCGGTAATGGGACAGGTAGTCTGCTTTATTGCCGGCCGTTGCTCTGGAAACCTTGAAGACCGGCTCTTTGCAGGCAGGACAAACAATCTGGAAGGTTCTGCAATCCTCGTAATCGAGCTCGACAGGGTTGACGTATTCCTGCAGTAGAAGGCTGAATCCCGTTTTCATCGGGTGCCTTTCTGTTTTGTCGTCATTCAGGTGCGAAGAGCAGGGGATGCGCACGGGCTTACACCCGCCCCTAATCAGGCGCGTGCCCGTTCTGCAATCACGAGACTGCCGCCGACCGTTTTGTCGAGCTGCTCGACACGCCCGAGATCGGTGACGAGTACATCGACGGCTATGCGCAGATGGTCGGAGAAGAAGGCAAAGTAGGGCTTCGCGATACGAAACGGATCCGCTGAGTCGTCCTTTGCGGTCAGAACGACGATGATATCCACGTCGCTGAACGGGTTTTCGTCACCTTTGGCCAGAGATCCGAACAACCTGATTTGCGCGATTTGGGGAAATTGGGTCAGCGCTTCCCCGGCGGTTTCAAGTATCTTCTTCCTCAGTTTCCGGCTGTCCAGGAAGATAGCGCTCACAGAACCCGATGATATCCTCTGCCGCATTCAGACCTTCCTTCGCCTTTTTTTCATTGAAATAATAGGCCGGCTTGCCCTCTGAAAACCCATTGGGATACCTGGACGGGATGTAGTAGAGGTCGAGAAGCTGGGCATCCTCTTTGATCGCAAGATCTACATCGATTTTCTTGCCCAGGATATTCAGCATCTCGGTCAGGGAATGTCCCCAAAGCGAGATGCCCTGATTCAAACCGAGGGCTGTGATTACTTTTTCTGATGCTTGCTGCGATGTAAAACACGCCCACTCATAGTACGTTATAGGTTTTATCCAGCTGTGCGCGCTCGAGATCTCTTTTGCCCTGTGCATACCAGTCTTTCCACCGGTTCACGCCAAAAACATACCTTCAGGTACGATCGTAAGTCTTTTTTCGCACCGTGGCAACAGAGCGGCAACAGACGCCGGCGAGGCAACGCTACCCGGCACGAACGATTCCGTCGCGGTAAGCTTCCAGAGCAATCCCAACCCGACCATCTCTTCGAATTCCAACGCCACCTTCACCGCCAACAGCGCCGGGCTGGTCACCCTCCCGGACATCCATCTCACGGACTCGCCCGTCACAGCCAATTTTGTCGACGCGGCGGCTACCGATGAGATTATCATCACGATCCCCACGGGACTGAACGCCAACTTCCGCAACGTTGTCCCGACATTTACATCGCCTGCGACCGGGGCTGTTTCGGCCGCGGTAAACTACCCGGATACGAAAACCCTCGAGATCAACGTGACCACCGGTTTCGCGGACGGCGAAGTGCCGCAGTTCAGCGGGCCGTCGTACGACGACAAAGTCTATTCCGTCGTGGACAATACGGCTCCCACTCTCCAATCCCGCCTGACACAGGATCTCGACAGTGATGGATCGATCGATGCCTTTCGCTATACTCTTTTCGGCTCCGGCGCGGTGACCATAACCGTTTTCACTCTTGCCGGTGACATTGTACATGTGCTCCAGCGCGGCCGCCAAAACGAGGGAAGCTACTCCGTCACATGCAATGGACGAAACAGGAACGGCAGGGCTGTGGCCAGAGGCATCTGCTTCATTCGCATAATCGCTCCCGGCATCGACGAGACGAGGAAAGTCTTGATCGTAAAGCAAGCCCACGGTAGACTGGGCTTATTCATGGGATATCACGCGCACGTGCGCCGGGAGCGCCGGTGGAGCGGATGGCGGCAGCCGTATCTAAAGGGGGCTAACCATGCCAGGCAAACTGTTGATTCCGACACTGCTGTTGCTGTGCCTTGCGGCCGGCGCCTGTGCTCAAGCGCAGAGCGGGGAGCTTGCGGCGACGACGGCGGACGGCAGGCGGGTAGTCCTGTACACGGACGGCACCTGGGACTTCGCTGACAACCGGCTGTACGACGTGAGCAGGGAGGGTGTCGCGGGCTATGCCGAGGTGGATTTCCGGAAGATGCACCGGGCCACGGTCATAAAGCACACCGACGGGGATACCTTCACTGTGCTGATACAGAACCCGCCGAACAGGCTGAACGATCAGGAAAGGGTCCGGCTGCTGGGCGTGGACACGCCGGAGCTGAACCGTTCCGGCAGGCCGGAGGTTTTCGCCCACGAGGCGAGCGAATACACGAAAGGGCGGGTTTTCAACAAGACAGTGTACCTGGCTTTCGATTTCGAGCTGCGGGATCGATATGAACGGGTGCTCGCCTATGTGTACCTGCAAGACGGGGGCTGCCTCAACGCCGAGCTCTTACAACTCAGCCACGCAAGGCTGTACACGGGAAAGAAGTACACCTTCAGCGGGGAATTCAAACTGCTCGAAGACGAGGCCCGCGAGAAAAAGCTGGGCCTGTGGGCGGACAGGGAGAAATCCGTGTTCATCGCCGATATCTACAATGATGGCTACAAGGAACACCTCGCCATCGAGAACGCAACGGACACGCTGGTGGACCTGTCGTACTGGCGTATAGTGGACAAGAGCGGCACCGTTCTGGTCATACCGGGCGGCGCCGCGCTGCAGGCGGGGCAAACTCTCATCATCTACAGCGGCCAGGGCGGAGAGCACGACCCGCCGTACAAGTACTACCTCACGGAAGAGACAATCTGGAACAACAAGGGCGACACGGCCTACCTGTACTCCAATGCCAACGTGTTGATGGATATCTACAGGTACTGACAAAGAGCAGGCGGCGCGTTCTATTTGGTTCAATCCCAAAAACATGGTCTGTGGCTGCTAACGATCGTACGCCATTCGGGAAAGACTGGTTCCATAAACGGTTGCAGCATGCCGAAACTTTCCTCGAACTTGTTTGCATTCAGCCAGAACAGGCTGTTTTTTTTGCTGTGCACGGTCATCATCAGCTGAAGCAGCGCATCTCCATACGGGGTGCGGCGGATGCCGGCGATGCGCCAACCCTCACCTGGATCGGGTGCGACGCTGCGCACAGAGATAATGCCAAAGAGGTCCAGCAGGGCAACATTCAGCAGTCCCGGGTAATGATGAACCATCTGCCGCTGTTCCACGTACGTCGGAATTCGCAATTCCCGGTCCGTCATCTCTGTGAAAAAGCGCACCCACTCCAGTAGGTAGAATGGAGAGGAGGATCGTGACTCTCCCACTATCTGCGGATGTCCTCTTACCAACCACGATTCAAAGAGGGTAAAGTAGCGCTCTGTGAAATTGCTCTTTTCCCACGATTGCATTGCGGCCTCGTCAAGGGTCATCAACAGCTTGCCGTCTCTCTGTTCGGGATAGGCGAAGCCCGAAGCGCGCAGGAGCAGGTAGAGGCCGTTGATGTTGGGGTAGGAGCGCTGACGGGGCCGCTTGAGGCGGATGTCGAGTGGGCGCGACAGTCCGGCGTTGAGGGAAGCGAGGGAGTCCCCGGAAAGCACGTTGTTCTTCTTGCTGACTTCGATCCCTTTGGGACCGATGAAATCCAGGAAAGCGCCAAAATCCGCCAGTATGCTTCCCGGGTGGGTCTGATCGATGACCTGGCTGCGGAGAATTCTCTCCCAGTCATCCGGCAGTGCGATCCTGTTAAAATAATCGCTCTCATGATCCATGTCTGTCTCCCCTGGTCGCTCGCTTATTTTGTTGCGGGCCCTGCCTTTCGGCCTTCCGAGCGGGTGCGGGCGGGGTTGCAGCGAGCGGGCGATGCAATCCCGCGGCCGCGCGCAGCTGGAACTTGCGAATCCCTCTCGTTGTGCCATTAATCAGCAGCTCTATCGCGTGCTCTCCGGCGTAATACCGGCGCGTCGTGATTTGCTTAAAGGAGTGTGACTTTTGTACAATAGTTGTTTGTTCAGGGCCGAGCTCCATCGGTTTGAGCTTGAAGATCTTCTTCGACGGCTTGCCGTTGGCCTTCATGAAATGCACCGCGTAATCCAGAACCACGGATTGTTTTGACCTGGCGAGCGACACGATATCGCAGGAGAAGGCAAGCGAGTCTCCCGGCGCTACCCGCTTGCGGTGCAAACGGAAATTCCGGACGGCAATCTGCGGGCTTTTCGTATAGCCGAGCAGGGAGAATACCTCCGGGTGCCCGGCCTTGACCAGGCCGCGCGTCGCCCGCCGGATGATGAGCCGGCGTTCGGGCGGAGCACCTTTTATCCATGCGCGGCAAACGCGCAACACCGCATCAGGATTGTCCTTCGATATATCGTTGAGATTGTTGGCCACCGAGCGCCTGACATACTCGCGCGGGTCGTCTTTCAGACGTTCCAGCAGCCCCAGGACGGGTTCGGGATTGCGGATGAAGCGGGGCAGACGTTGTCCCCACGGTAGCCTGGGGCGCGTCCCTTCCGAAACCAGTCTTCTGACGTGCTCGTTCGGGTCATCGCACCAGCTCGTCAGGTGTTGCAACGCAAGCGTGTAATGCCCATCGATAAACGGGCGTATCGCGAATTCCGCCGAGAAGAGTGGGGTCAGCTTTCTGAGCAGGGAGAGGGAAACATCGGGGTGGCCCAGGCCGTACACACCGACGTAATCGATGAGCGGCCAGGCTGCGAAACCCGCCAACGGGTCATCGCCCGGCCCGCCATCCCAGTTGTGGGGCAACCGCGCCAGGGTTTTAGCCGCTTCCCTGAAATCATCCGAAAGGTGGGTGTGAAGCACTCCGATGACATGCGCGACGCGCTGCTTCAGCTCGAGTTGCTCGATTCCCGCCAGGGCCTGCTCGCGAAAGGCTCTCTGTTTGAAGCCGGGCAGGACCCGGCCCAGCGCTTTGGCAATGCGGTCTATCGCGGCCTGGCCGAGGCCGTGCTTAAGGAGCCTGTGTTCAGCCATGGGGCAGTATAACCGGCATCGGGGCCGGGATGCACGGGATAAAACACCCCGGGTGACACACACCGGGTGACACGCCCCGGCCCCGCCATAGACCGCGCGCCGGCGCCCGGCGGTAGCCTAATGCTTCAGCTCGATGCTCTTGAGTCGGTTTTACGCTGACCGTTGCCGTTGTCTATGGCGTCATTTCGGGTATACTTGTTTTTTTTGGAAACTCAACCGAGCGCTATTAAAATACGATGGATCCCTCCCACGCGGGTGCCGCGGGTGCCGCGGGTTACGCGGACTGCGTCCTGAGCAGAAAAGGCAAAAAATGGAAGAAGAGAAATCGACAAGGGCCGTATACCTCCTTTTCGCCTGCATCGGTGCCTTCAACGCCAGTGTGATCAGCGCTTTGATATGGGCTTCGATCACGGTGTTGGCAGAAATCCAGGTCGGTTTCATGGCGGTCGGTGTGGGCGCCCTGGTCGCGGTTTCTATTCGGCATTTTTGGCGGGGCAATCAGGTCAGCTTGCGCGTGGTGGGCGCCGTTTTCGCCGTGTTCGGGTGCTTGTTGGGCAATGTTCTTTCACAGACAGGCTTCTATGCTCGAGAAAACGAGATAATGATTGCCGATGCCGTTTTGGGATTGAACCCGAGCGCCATGCCGGGCATCTTGATCGAAACCACGCAAGGCATCGATTTCCTGTTCTACGCCCTTGCTGTCTTTGAAGCCGTGAAATTCTCCGTTACTGCAAAAGTTGGCGCGTCACATAAAGACGGAGCCAGGTTCGGGTTTTGGCAATTCAACTATCCCTTCGAAAAAGTGTTGCTCTCGGCGGTGCCTCTCGTGCTGATTGTCAGCGGCTGCCTGTATTTTGTACAGGCGGCCAACTCGTACAAACGATACTTCTATGAATCCGGCCGTATTCAATATGAAGGAAAATTACAATGGAACAAGGCTCAGGGAGTGTGGAAGTACTGGTACGATAACGGCCGGTTGATGGCTGAGATATCGTATGCGGATGGTTTCGAGAATGGCGTGACGAAACGGTACTATGACGATGGGAGCCTGTATTCAGAAGAATTTTACGCCAGCTCGATGCGTCACAACGACTACGTCGAATACCACCGGAACGGCAACAAATCCGTTCGTGGACGGTACGAGTACGATCGCAAAACCGGAGAGTGGGTATATTATCATGAAAACGGCGAGTTGCGCCAAACAGGCCGTTACTATCTCGACAACCCACATGGGCAGTGGAAGATCTATCACGAAACCGGAGCTCTGTCGCAGAGAGGCTCTTACGATCATGGCAAACTCTCCGGCCCGTGGTATATATATGATGAAGATGAAAAGCTCATTGAAATAGCCGAGTATGGTCCCGAATTCCGGAAGTATCTGCTCTTGATATCAGATGGCCGGGAGGTGGTGCAAGACGGCAAGGGCGTGTATAGAAAGTATCACGCAAACGGGCAGTTGAGCATAAGGGGCTCCGTGCGATACGGACTTCCTGTGGGCGTTTGGGAAGAATGGTACCATACCGGCAGCCTGGAAAAAACGTATGTGCTGGAAAACGGCAAGCAGAGACTCCAAGACTACTGGGATAGAAACAGCGGCCAATTGGTGCGCGACGGCCAAGGAACAATCGCTACGTATCATGACAACGGCAATCAAGCTGCGGAAGCCCACTATGAAAATGGTGTGCTGACGGGAGAATTCAAGTACTGGTACGAGGATGGCGCCCCGAGCGCCTCGCTGCGTTATATCGATGGAGTGCTAGACGGCGAAGCGAAATACTATTCGGCGACCGGCGTGATTATTACGGGGGGCCGTTATGAAAACGGCAACCAGGAGGGAAAATGGGTCTGGCGGGACGAAAATGATGGCCAGATTATTTCTGAAGTAAAATTTGTGAAGGGGCTCAAGAATGGAACGCAGACCTTTTACAAATACGGTGCCCTTGTCCGCGAAGAGGTATACGAAAGCGGGCAATTGACCGATACTGTCGTGCACTGAATGACCCAGACCAATATCCCGCCCAGCTGCAGCCGGCTGCGGTCCGGCGATCATGGGCGTTTTGTTTAGACCGCACAGAAAGGCCACTGCAATGGATGCCGCTAATCGCAAAAAAAGGCTCGTAATTCTAATCAGCCTGCTTCTCTCCGTCGGGTTCTTGGCCACGAGCCTTGTAAGCTATTTTATGGCCCTGGCCTCGCTGCGCGATCAGATTGAGACCAGCTCGCTGCCTTTGACCAGCGACAATGTCTATTCGGAGATCCAGCGCGATCTGATCAGACCCATCTTCATCTCGTCGTTTATGGCCAACGACACGTTCTTACGAGACTGGGTGACCGACGGCGAAAAGGACGCCGATAAAATTACCCGGTATTTAAAGCAGGTAATGACAAAATACGGCACTTTCACCAGCTTCTTTGTCTCGGAGGCCACGAGAATTTATTATCACGCCGACGGAATTCTGAAAAAGGTCGATGCGCGGGAAGAGCGCGATGTGTGGTATTTTCGCGTGAGGGAGATGGAACCCGACTACGAGATCAACGTCGACCCCGATATGGCGAACAGGGATGCCATGACCATCTTCATCAACCACAGGGTGCATGACTACCAGGGCCGTTACATCGGGGTGGCCGGCGTCGGACTGAAGGTGAGTTTTCTTGTCACGCTGATGGATCAATACAGCAGGCGATATGACCGCAGAATTTACCTGACCGACACGGACGGCAACATCCAGCTGTCCAGCATGCCCGACGCGGAAACTGTTCGAAACATTCGCGACATCGAAGGCTTGTCTTCCATCGCAGACGCCGTCCTGTCCACAGAAGTCAACCGGCACAGATACGTGCGGCAAGGTAAAACCGTGCATTTAAACAGCCGTTTCGTCTCCGAGCTGAAGTGGTATCTGCTCGTCGAGCAGACGGAGGAGGGCACTACCGGCACCATTCACAGCGCCCTGGTCATCAACATCCTGGTGTGCGCGCTGATCACCGCGATTGTATTGATAATCACGAACCTTTCCATAAACGCCTATCAGAAGACCAATCAGGCCCAGCATGCGAAGATCGTACAGCAGCACGAGGTGCTGTTGGATAAAAACGACAAGCTGGAGATTGCCCTGGCGGAGGTAAAACGGCTGAGCGGTCTCCTGCCGATCTGTTCTTCATGCAAGAAGATACGCAATGACGAAGGCTACTGGCAGCAGATAGAATTGTATATCCGGGACCATTCGGAGGCGGATTTCAGCCACGGGATATGCCCCGATTGCGCGCGCAGGCTGTACGGTGCGCTTCTCGATGAGGAGATCGATCAGACCGATTGAAGTCTTTCGACCTGGCGGCTCGAGAGGCCGGCCCCCGCAGGCATGCGCCCTGTCGGCCAGAGCGGCGCCCTGCCATACGGACCGGGTTTTTCTGCCGCAATCTCCGGAGTAGCGGCACTAACTAATTAATTAGCGGTACTGTATTGCGGCAACATTCATATGGGCTCCTCAGGCAGGAGGCACTGCGTAATCGGGCTCGAATCATAGCACGGCCGAATAGCGTGCGCAAGATTGATTCTACGGCGAGCTCGACGTAGGCTCGGCTCGAATCGGCTTGGCGGTGGCCGCGCGGTACCCAGCGTGCCAGAATGCGAGGGTGATGACGATATGCGGTCGCGCTAATAATTAATCGATTGGAAATAGCGGCTGTTGGGATAGAAGTTGACGGATCTATCCGCTACAATACGGGTAGTCTGGGTGCCGGGTGAGTTGGAGCTCAGATTGCACCTTGCCTCGGCAAGCTTGCCAAAATCGCACATCAAGAATAGCTCGAGAACAACAGAGGAGGACGTTATGCGAATCATGGAGAAAAAAACGGTTTTCGGTGTTATCGTTGGAACGCGGGGATTCTTCAGTCCCAAGCTGGCTCAGGAAGGCCGCCGCAAGCTACTGGCCAAGCTGGAGGCCTTGGGCTATGGGTATGTCATTCCGGCGGCGGAGGCAACACCGAACGGCGCCATCGAGACCCTGGCGGATGCGCGCACGTGCTCCGCTCTCTTGCAGGCCAACCGGCATGAGATCGACGGCATCATCGTGAGCCTTCCCAACTTCGGAGACGAGTTGGGCATCGTCAACACCTTGCAGCAGGCCGCGTTGGATGTTCCCGTCCTGGTCCAGGCCTGCGACGACGATCTCGATAAGGTTGACCTGCCCAACCGCAGAGATGCTTTCTGCGGCAAGCTCTCGGTATGCAACAATCTCCACCAGTACGCCATACCGTTCTCCGACACTACATATCACACCTGCGCTCTTGACAGCAATGCGTTTGCAGAAGATCTGGCCTTTTTTTCCCGCGTGTGTCGTGTTGTAAAGGGACTTAGAAATCTGAGGGTCGGTGCCATCGGTGCCCGGCCCTGGGCCTTTCAGACGGTACGCTTCAGCGAGAAGCTGCTCCAGGCGACCGGGATTACGGTCGTGCCCGTGGATCTTTCGGAAATCATCGCCGCCGCTCAAAGCCTGGCTGACAAGGACGGTGATGTCCAGGAGAAGCTCTCGCAGATCAGAGCCTATGGTACAATCCCCGAAAACATCAAGGAAGAAAACATCCTCAGGCAGGCCCGGCTCTCGGTGGCCATCGATCGCTTGATGGCGGAGCAGGAGTTGGATGCCAGCGCGATCCAGTGCTGGACTTCCATTCAGGAAAACTACGGTTGCGCCGCGTGTCTCTCTATGAGCATGATGGGCGAGCGACACATGCCCAGCGCCTGCGAGGTGGACGTAACCGGGGCGG
>SDBV01003039.1_pt1 | contig 24993 bp, 18 predicted proteins | sample 2277081 | NCBI WGS metagenome assembly SDBV01 (sample SAMN10402039, study PRJNA504765) | marine sediment metagenome | isolation source: marine sediment core GS10_PC15, 223 cmbsf | place: Arctic Ocean: Southern Knipovich Ridge | collected 2010 | reverse complement strand
ACTCGCGGGAAATGATGTCCCGAGAAGGCGAAAGAAACTACCACAGAGGACACGGAGGTACACAGAGGAAAGAAGAAGAGGAAGGAAGTAAGGAAGTAAGAAGCAAGCATCTGACGCGTCTTCTTGTGTTTTCCTCCTTTCTCATCCTCTTGTGCACGAGCCAAGGCCGCCAACGGCCACACCATCGCGGACCTCTATCTCCGCCGCTGGACGGTGGAAAATGCTTTTCACGAGTTGGACCAGGCGCTCCACGGCGAGATCAAGACCTTGGGTTATCCGAGTGCGGCATTGTTGAGTTTCTGCGTGGCCCTGCTGGCCTACAACGTCATCAGCGTGGTGAAGAGTGCTTTGGCCGCGGCCCATGGGGCGGAAGCGAAACGGGAAAGCCTCTCCGGCTACTACTTGGCGGGAGAACTGGCCGCGACGTACCACGAAATGATGATCGCCGTTCCGGCGAGACAATGGAAGCGGCACTTCGCTTCCCTGTCCCCTGCCGAGCTGGCCCGCATCCTGAAAGCTCTGGCCGCCAAGGTCCGCCCCGAGCGATTCCGCAAGAACGTCCGCGTCCCCAAGAAACCGCGTCCCAAACGAACCAGCCCGAAACGACATCCGCATGTCTCTACCGCTCGTATTCTGGCCAAACGTAAACAACCGAAAACCCATGCAGCGCTAGCTTGAAAGGGCTGCTCCATCTACCCTAACATTAAGCTGTGACAAAGCACTAGGCGTCCAGCGTGTAACCCTCGCGGTAGACGGGCTTGATGATGGTCTCCAGTCCGGGGACGTTGGTGGCCTTGAGGTTCTTGGGATCCCACTCGACCTTGGGGCCTTCACCCTCCGCAGCCGCCCACACGGCCAGGTTACCCAACAAGATCGTCTCGGTCAGGCCGCCGGCGTAGTCGGGGAAGTTCGACCTCGCGGGCTCACCGCCCTTGATCGCATTGACCCACTCCCGGAAATGGCCCGGCGACTTCTTGAACTGCACCTCCGACTGGTCAACGTCGCCGTAGAGCTTGGTGATTCCGCCGTAGTCGCTGGAGGAGTAGAGCTTGCCCTTGGCGCCGATGACCACGCATCCGCTGCCTTTGGGCGTGTCGCCGTCGAGCACTTCGGGATCGGGTCGTTTGCCTCCATCCATCCAGGTGAACTTGATCGCCGGCCGCCAATCGTTGGCGGGAAACTCGAACTTGATGATGGACCACTTGGGATAACTGTCCTTGTTGTGGCCCGAGGTCTGGGCCTGAACCGAAGTCGGATTGAACAGGTCCAATCCCATATAGGGCATGTTCACCGTGTGGCAGGCCATGTCGCCCAACGCACCGGTGCCGAAGTCCCACCAACCGCGCCACTTGAACGGGTGATAGGTGTCCGGGGCGTAAGGCCGGATGGGCGCCGGGCCCAGCCAGAGGTCCCACTTGAGGTGCTCCGGAGGCGGTGAGCCGGCGGGCCGGTCGCCGCCTTGCGGCCAAATCGGCCGGTTCGACCAGACGATCACTTCCTTGGGCGTACCCAGCGCGCCGGCCTTCATCATCGCGGCCGCCTTCCGCAGACCATCCCCGGACGTACCCTGATTGCCCATCTGCGTGGCAAGTCCTTTCTCGCGGGCGATCTTGGCCATCAGGCGGGCCTCGTAGATCGAGTGGGTCATGGGTTTCTGCACAAAGCAATGCTTACCCATCCGCATGGCCATCAGCGCGGCCGGCGCGTGGCAATGGTCGGGCGTGCTCACGGTGACCGCGTCGATGCTCTTGCCCATCTCGTCCAGCATCTTGCGGAAGTCGTTGAACATCTTGGCCTTGGGATTGCTCCTCTTGGCGGCGGCCAGTTTGATGTCGTCGACGTCGCAGATGGCGACCATGTCTCCATTGGCCCCGGCGTCGCGCGAGTCGCTTCTCCCCTTGCCGTCGACTCCCACGCTGGCCATGGCGATGCGCTCGTTGGCCGACCCGCTTTCCTGGGCCTGGACGCCGCCCGCGACCCAGTAGCCCAGACCGGTCGCGGCGGTCGTTTTCAGGAATTGACGACGATTAGCTTTGTGACCCATGGCGGTAAGACTCCTTTTCGATCCTGAATCGCGGTTATGTAAGAACTGCTGTTGTTGTGCGCAGCACGCCGTCTACGATAGTCCGCACAATCTCGTTTTGCAAGTCTACCGCGCTGCCACGGCTCCACCTGCCCTATGCCGGGGCGGGTGGTCTGCCTGCACCAAACGGCGGGATTCAACCTGCCAACCCCCACCCCCGGTCCTCGCCCACCCGCGTTGGGCCGGTCCGCAGCGGTGAGGCCACAGAAAATAAGGAAACCTGCGGCTGACACAGGTATCTGCACTTCCCCGTTTCTCTGTGGCCAGCCCACCGCCCGGGGGGTGTCGGGCAGAATTGGCCGCGTCTGCCGCGTTCCAAGAGGGTTTGCGTCCGCGTCCATCCTCCGGTAGGCTGATCCGGCGCACGTAGAATGGCCCCTCGACTCTTTTTTCAGGAGAATCGGTGCGATGAAATCCCGGGCAGTGTCATTGGGCACTCTGTCATTGGCAGCTTTGAGCGCGGTCTGCCTTCCCGGCTGCATTCGCACTGAATCCGAGCCGCCCGGCCCGACCACGCAGGATCAACCGGACCAGACTCAACCGGCGCCGGGAGTTGCCCCGACTCGGGAATCTGCCCGCGACGACAAGGCGCTGATCGCAGCGGCCCTCAGGGTCAGCCAACTCGACGGTTCCTTCGAGTTCGATGCGTCGAACAGGCTCAGCGGAATCGATCTCTTCCAGCGGAAGGCTACCGATGCGGACCTGGAGTTGATCGCGGCGCTGGGTGACCTGAAGAGCCTGACGCTCTGGGGCGCCGAAATCTCCGATCAGGGTGTCGAGCACTTGCGCAGCCTGTCGAAGCTCGAGAGGCTGACGCTCCAGAACACCGAACTGACCGACGCCGGCGTCCGGCAGATCTCCAAGCTCAGCAGCATCACGCTGCTCAATCTCCAGCGCTCCAGCAACATGACCAACGACGCCCTGCAACACATCGCAAAAATGCCCAACCTCCAGTATCTGCAACTTCTCTACAACAAGATCAACGACGACGGGCTGGTGCATCTGAAGGATATGAAGGGTCTGCGGTTGTTGGACCTTCGCGGCGGCGAAGGTATTACCAACGCCGGGCTTGCGCAGCTCAAGGGATTGACCAATATGCGCAGCCTGAAGTTCCGCAGTTCCGAACTGACCGATGACGGGCTTCAATACCTTCAGGGGATGGCCCAACTGAAAAGCCTGGCGCTGGAAGACTCGTACAAGATCACCGATGCCGGATTGAAGCTGCTGAAGGACTTCCCGCTTGCCGAACTGAACCTGATGCGCTGTAGCAGCATTACCGACGACGGGCTGCAGCACCTCGGAGGATGCACCAAGCTGAAGATTCTCTCGCTGCGAGGCATCCCCATTACCGGCGCCGGGCTGGAGAGCCTGAAGGGAATCGGCGGCCTGGAGAGACTCGATCTCAGCGAAACCGATGCAAACGACGACGGCCTGCGGCACCTCGAGGCGTTTCCCAATCTCTGGTGGCTGCACCTCTGGCACACGCGAATTACCGACGCCGGGCTGGAGAACCTGGCCGCACTGACCAAGCTGAAGTGGCTCGACCTCGAAGACGACTACCTCACCGACGCCGCAGTGAAACATCTGGCTCGCTTGACCAGCCTTCAGACGCTCAACCTCAAGCAGAACGAGATCACCGACGCCTCGCTGGAGAATCTCAAGAAACTGACCAATCTGAAGAACCTGAACCTGAGCCTGACTCGGGTCAGCGACGAGGGCGTAGCGCAACTCAACCGGGCCCTGCCCGATTGCCAGATCACCCGCTAGCGCAGACGAAGGAGCCTGCCGTGAAACGACTGCTGTACATCTCGATCCTGACGTTGATTTCCGCCTCGTGTATCTCGACCGTAGATGAAGAAAGCAACTCCAAAACGCCTGCGTCGGAAGAAAGCGACCCCAACGGGCCTGGCTCAGAAGGTAGTAAACCCAACACGCTTACGGCAAAGGAAATCGCCGACGGCTGGATCCTGCTGTTCGACGGCCGGACGACCTTCGGCTGGAAGATCGACGGTGAGGCGAAGGTCGAAGACGGCGTGCTTGTTTTGGGCGGCTCCAAAGCCACCAAGGCAGAGACGACTACTGCATTCGATTGGGAAGGGAACCTGGACTACTCTTTCGAAATGGAAACCAGTTGGGAGGGCGTGAAGCCACCGAAATTCCTGCTCATGGGCAACGAGTGGGCCGGCCTGACAAGTGCGTCCAAAGGAAAGTTCTTTCCCCAAAAGATAACTCACAAGGGCACGACTCTTCGTCCTCCGCCTCCCAAGGCCCAGGCGTTCGAGGTGCCCCCCGGCAGCAAGCTGCTGTTGCGCAACGTCAAGTATCGCCCGCGTGCTCTCAAACCGATCTTCAACGGCAAGGATTTGACCGGCTGGAAGGAGATTCCCGACGGCCAGTGCGAGTTTACCGTGACCGACCAGGGCGAATTGAACATCCGCAACGGCCCCGGCGACCTTCAGACCGTGGGCCAGTGGGACGACTTTATCCTTCAACTCGACGTGATTACCAACGGCACGCATCTGAACAGCGGCGTCTTTTTCCGCTGCCTGCCCGGCCAGAAGTGGAGCGGCTACGAGTCGCAGATCCGCAACCAGTGGGAGGGCGACGACCGCAACCAGCCGGTGGACTACGGCACCGGGGGGATCTACCGCCGCCAGAGGGCCCGCAGGGTCGTTTCCACCGACGGGCAGTGGTTCACCAAGACGCTGATCGCCCGGGGAAACCACATCGCGGTTTGGGTCAACGGGTACCAGGTAACCGACTTCACGGACACCCGCCCGGCCAACCAGAGCGCCCGGCTAGGCACCAAGGTCGACGCAGGACCGATCAGCTTTCAGGGGCACGACCCGACTACCGACCTGAGTTTCCGCAACATCCGGATCGGGGAGTTGGCCAAGCAGCAGAAGAACGATTAGACGGCCGGCGCCGCCGGCTCTACGTGGCACCGTGTCCGCAGTGATAGTCCTGATCTGGCAGCCCGTTGAAAGAGTGGTGTGCCACTGCTTGGCCAGAAGCAGTGCCGTGGCAAACGGCGAGAAGGGCACTGCTTGCGAGCAAGCAGTAGCACACGTCGCACCTTCAAGGGGTTTTTCAACGGACCGCCACGCCCGAACGAGAGGAATTGCCATGTTGATGAAACGAACCTTCGCAGCCGTCATCTTCCTTGTGCTGGGATCGGTTTCATGCGGACAGGCGGCGGCCGCCCAGTCCGCCAGGCCCAACATCCTCTGGATATCGTGCGAGGACATCAGTCCCCACCTGGGCTGTTACGGAGACCCCAGTGCGGTCACGCCCGCCCTCGATCGGCTGGCCGCCCAAGGCGTGCGTTACAGCCGGGCGTTTACCGTGGCCGGCGTCTGTGCCCCCAACCGTTCGTGTATCATCACGGGCATGTACGCCAGCTCGCTGGGATCGCAGCACATGCGATGCAAGGCCACCTTGCCCGAGCAGGTGAAGTGTTTTCCCGAGTATCTTCGTGCCGCGGGCTATTACTGCACGAACCGCTCGAAGACCGACTACAACTTCAGCACCCCCGCTGCGGCCTGGGACGAGTCGAGCAAGAAGGCCCACTGGCGCAACCGCCCCAAGGGCCGGCCGTTTTTTGCCGTGTTCAACCTCACCACCACCCACGAAAGCCGGATCCACGGCGGCGGCCGGCCGTCAGATGACGACCCGCCGCCGCAGGATCGCCGCGACGCGGGCAAGTTCGACCTGCCGCCCTACTACCCCGACACGCCGGTGGTCCGCGCCGATTGGGATAAGTATTACCGCCAGATCACCGAAATGGATGGGCAGGTCGCCGAGATTCTGGCGGAACTGGCCGAGGACGGGCTGAGCGAGCAGACGATCGTCTGCTACTGGTCGGACCACGGCGTGGGATTGCCGCGGGCCAAGCGATGGCTGTACGACTCCGGGACCCACGTGCCGCTGATCGTGCGGATTCCCCAGCAGCTCCGCATCGCCGGCCAGGGCCGGCCGGGCACGGTCGACGGACAGCTTGTCAGCTCCGTCGACCTGGCCCCCACGGTGTTGAACCTGGCCGGCGTGAAGATCCCCCCGCAGATGCAGGGCCGGGCGTTCCTGGGCAAGCAGCTTCCGCCGCCGCGAAAGTACGTCTTCGGCCATCGCGACCGGATGGACGAACGCTACGACATCATCCGCTCGGTACGCGACAAGCGCTACCGCTACATCCGCAACTATGAGCCCTTCAAGGCATACTACCAGTACATGAACACGCCCGAGAAGGGCGCAACCATGAAAGAGCTCCGCCGCTGGCACGCCGCGGGCAAGCTGCCGCCGGCGGCCGAACTGTTCATGGCCGAAACGAAGCCGCCCGAGGAGCTCTACGACCTGGACAACGACCCGCACGAGATCCACAACCTGCTGACCCCCCGGAAAACCTCGACCGGCGGCCGCAAAACGACGGTTCTGACGCACCAGCAGTCCGATGTGCTCGAGCGACTTCGGGCGGCCCACGTCGACTGGGTGCGGCGGACGAAGGACCTGGGCCTGTTGCCCGAGCCGGAGATCGTGGCCCGGGCGGAAAAGTACGGCAGCGGCTATGCCATTTTGCGCCAGCCGGGCGGGGAGGATCTCGCCGGCCACATTCAGCGCGTGGCCGCCTTGAGTGGGCAAGGCAAGGCCGCCTTGCCCGAGCTGGCTGAAGCACTCCACGACGAGGACGCGGCGGTCCGCTATTGGGCCGCCATCGGGCTGGGCAACCTGGGCGGCGACGCCAAATCGGCGGCCGGCCCGCTGAGCGAGGCGCTTCAGGACACGTCACCCAGCGTGCGGATCGCGGCCGCCCGGGCGCTTTGCCTGATGGATCTGGAGGCCAAGGCCCTGCCGGTGTTGACCCGCGAGTTGAAAAGCGACCGCCAGTGGGTCCGCCTCAACGCGGCCGTCGTGCTGGACGGCATCGGCCAGAAGGCCCGGCCGTGCATCGCCGCGCTCGCAGATGCATTGAAGGACAAGCAGAACAAGTACGTGGTCCGCGTAGTCAATCATGCGCTGAACGTTCTGGAGGGCACCAGCCGAACGGTCCGCTGAGGCCCTTGCCCTCCCGTCGAACGTGCTTCCCAGCCTTCCGGCCGGACGGCCATAGTGCTTTGTCATGCTTAAAATGACGGGTTGGGTGCCATGTCCACGCTTGCGTGGACATGCCGGAAACCTCGATCAACATGCCCACGCAAGCGTGGGCATGGCACCCGTAATTCTAGGTTTGACAAAGCACTAGGGGGCAGATTCCAGGGGACTCTGGACCACGCTGCCGGGTTCCGTTTGATTGGCGCCGGCGGGCGGAATCATCGACTTGCCCGTGGCGAGGATGCAGACCCCAATTACCAACAGCGCGATTCCGGCCACGATCCAAGTGACACTGCGGCGGCTGGCGCCCTTCCATTCCCCGGAGCGAAAGCCGTGTACGTTGCCCACGATGATCGCAAACGACATGAAGACCGGGTATCCGACGGGCACGCCCAGCTCTCCCAGCTTGATCCAGCCCAGACCGAAGAAGAAGATCGCGGCGTCGTGCAGCACGGCCATGGCGGCGGCCAGCAGGAGCACCAGGCCCACCCCGGGCTGGCGGAAATGGCTCCAGGTTTTGTTCCTGGTGAGTTGGACGATGCAGTAGAGGCAGGACGAGACGGCCCCGCCCCAGAGGATCAGGGCCGTAACGGCCCAGGCCGCCGCCCAGGGAGGGTTGTTGGCCATGGCCTCCTTGCCGATAGGACCGGCGCACTCGGAGGCCACCGCGTAGCAGGCACAAAGTACACCCGAGACAACGCCGATGATCAGGCCGATCAGCATCTTGGGCTGTTTGCCGGGTGTTTCGGCGGCAGGTGTTCTCTTGAGGCTCTGTTCCTTCAGGATGCCTGCCCGGCCCGACATCACCACGCCCGCCAGGCACACGGCCACCCCGGCCAGGATCACGCACCCGTGCGAGGTGGGAATCTCCTTGGCGTTTGACATCAGCATGGGAATCATCGAGCCGAAGACGATTTGGGCACCGTAGTTCAGGGCATAGGCCAGCGACAGCCCGATGAAGGCGAAGCTCATGCCCAGGGTCATTGACCCCAGCCCCCAAAGCAGACCGAACAGCAGCACGGCCAGGATGGTGCTCCTATCGACGCGGCTGTAGATGCCGCCCAGATCGTCGACCACCAGCGGGGCCACCACCACCGGGATCAGGATCGTGACCATCAGAAAGAACGCCCCCCAGAGGACCTCCCAGGGCGTGTCTTCCTTGGCGAACTTGGTGGGCAGCCCGAAAGAGCCGCCGCAGATCGCGCCGATAAGCATCAGGCCGAATCCGAGCATCTGGTCCGGTTGCATGGTATGGAATCTCCCGAGTTTGTCGAGGGGTCAGTGGTCAGAGGTTGTGAAGAAATCAAATCGGCAGCATCAGCGTCCGCTTGCGGCAAAACGTCGGAAAAATGGGAAAGGGGGGAAAGGGGAAATCGACCGGATCGGATTCGCTATCCATTAGTTTTAGACAACGTTTAGCGGGCGGGCTTGCCCGCCGTTGAGTTGGAGACACCATTCTGTTCGGGCGTGGCAACGGCGGGCAAGCCCGCCCGCTAAACGACAGTGCCGTGGACAAAGCGCTGTAGTACTACCGCGGTATGTATTGCGACAGGAAGTTCCGGCTCTGTCGCAACGCGTCTTTCCGCAGTTCGAGTTCCCCCTCGAAGGCGCGGTCCTCGACCTCGATACAGACCGGGCCGCGGTAACCGATGTCGGTGAGTCCCGAGAAGAACTCTCCCCAGTTCACCTCGCCCAGCCCCGGCAGCTTCGGCGTGTGCCACTGAAGCGGCGTGGCCAGCACGCCCACGTCGTCGAGCTGCCGGCGGTTGATCTTGGCGTCCTTGGCGTGGACGTGGAAAATCCGCTGGGCGAATTCATAAAGCGGCCGGACACGGTCGATCTGCTGCCAAAGCAGGTGCGAAGGGTCGTAGTTCAGCCCGAAGCTGCCGCTGGGGATCTGCTGGAACATCCGCCGCCAGATGGCCGGGCTGTGGGCCAGGTTCTTTCCGCCCGGCCATTCGTCGTCGGTGAAGAACATCGGACAGTTCTCGATGCCGATCCGCCGGCCGTGGTCCTCCGCGAATTTCACCAGCGGCGGCCAGACCTCTTGAAACCGGGGCCAATTCTCCTCGACCGAACGGGTCCAATCGCGGCCGATGAACGTATTGACCACCTCCACGTCCAGCAGCTCGGCCGCCAGGATTACCTTCTTGAGGTGGTCGACGTATACGCCGGCCTCGCTCGCATCGGGGGCGAGCGGATTGGGATAGTACCCCAGCCCGCTGATCGCCACGCCACCGTTGAGCATAATTTCGTTGACGCGGTCGGCCGCGGCCCGGTCGAATGCTTCCACGTCGACGTGGGTCACTCCGGCGTAACGGCGCTCGGCGCGTCCCTTGGGCCAGCACATCAATTCAACGCAAGAGAAGCCTTCCGCAGAGGCGAACGAGACCACTTCCTCCAGGGAGAGGTCGGGCAAGATCGCGCTGACGAATCCGAGTTTCATGAGTTCACTCCTTTAATCACTTGTCCAAGAATTCGACTGTTTGATTTCTACAGTCAACAGAACCCCCTGGCGCTCAAGTAGTTAGACGCCGTTTCAGGATAACCACAGAGAGCACAGAGGACACAGAGGTGAAAAAGGTGATGGTTCCTAGAATTCCGAAACTCTCGTCTCCCCGGGCTCTAGCGTTTTCTCTTCTCCGTGTCCTCTGTGCTCTCTGTGGTTATCCTTCCTTTTCCAAAACTACTTACCACTAAGCGGTTTGCACGATCCTGAAACCAAACAGGCAAAAGAACAAGTTGCCGTTCTGGCGTACGTTGATAGCCTCCTCCCGGGCGGGGCCATGCTCCCAACACGCGACGCCGTGTCTCTTGGCAGCGCCCGGGCGAGGGATGTTGTGGGTCCCGGGGATTACAGGCTCCATCCTTTGCGGTACTCGCGGCGCAGATACCGGTTGGCTTCCTGGCAATTCGTGATCCGCAACGCCTGGGGGTCCCACTCGATCTTCTGGGCCACCTTCATCGCGATGTTGCCCAGCAGATAGGCCTCGGTCAACGGGCCGGCGTAGCTGAACGGGCAACTCGGCCGCTGGGGGTCGCCCTGCTTGATTCCAGCGATCCAATCTTCGTACATATCGCCCCAGCGCCGCAGGGTCTTGGGAACCGAGTCGAACTCGGCGTCGGACGCCGACTTGTTGCCGGTCCCCAGGGTCGCCTTGGTTCCTACGATCAGCATTCCGCTGTTGGGCACGTCCTTCATGCCCACCAGATCCGGCGACGGCCGCTTGCCGCCGTCGTACCAGTAGACCTCAACCGCCGGCCGGTCGCCTCGCGCGGGGAAGTTGAACCGCAGAACGGTCGCCGCGGGAAACATCTCGGTCACCGGGCCCGACGTCTGAACCACCTCGACGCTCTGAGGTGCTCCCAACTCCAGGCCCCAATACGCCGGCGACCACATGTGCGGGGCGATGTCGCCCAGCGCACCGGTCCCAAAATCCCACCACCCGCGCCAGACGAAGCTGTGATACACCTGCCGATGATTCCACTGGCTCCGGTATACCGGATGCCCCTCGGGCCATTTGGCCTTGAAGGGCCGCATCTGGGCCGGGCCGATCCACAGGTTCCAGTCGAGATGTTCCGGTACGGGATCTTCGCCGGCGGGGCGATCGAAGCCCTGGGGCCAGATGGGCCGATTGGTCCAGAAATGGGCTTCCTTGACCTGGCCGATGGCCCCGCTGCGAATCACCTCTACCGCGCGAACCGTCGACTCCTTGCCCCGCGACGGCGTGCCCATGTGCGTGACCAGGTTCTTTTCCTTGGCCACCTCGGCCATCACCCGGGCTTCGTGGACGTTGTGGGTCAGCGGCTTTTCGCAGTAGCAGTGCAGGCCCTGCTTCATGGCCGGCACGCTGGCCGGGGCGTGGCAGTGGTCGGGCGTGCTGACCACTACCGCGTCGAGACTCTTCTCGGACTGAAGCAGCTCCCGGAAGTCGGCGTATTTGTTGGCGTCGGGGAATCGCCGGGCGGAGCCCTCCAGCCGCCCGCGGTCGATGTCGCACAGGGCGACGATGTTCACCGCGTCTTTCTGCGCGGCCAGGCCGCCGAGGTTGGCACCGCCGCGGCCGCCGGAGCCGATGATACCCACGTTCACCTTTTCGTTGGCGGCAAACCCCCGGGCAAGGCCGGCGGGCAGGATTGTGAGCGCACCGGCGGCAGCGAGCGTCGATTTCAGATAACTGCGGCGGGTGATACGACGGGTCATGATCTATCTCCTTTCGATTTATTGCGATTGAGGTAACAAGCGGAGTAGGATGTTCGCCTACTGCTGAAGTTGCTCTGCCGTAGTAGCGTCGGTCTCGCTAAGCTCGATTAGCTCTCCTGTCCTCATGTTGTATTGCCCAGCGTCGATCCTGCAATTCGGGAGTCTCTTCTGAAGGCGTTTCACGCCTTGTTCAGTGACCTGCGTATTCCTAAGGTCAAGGTTTCTCAGGTAGCTCAGGCCCTCCAAGTACACTAGACCATCATCTGTAACACGCGTTCCGTAGAGCATCAAGTTCCTAAGACTCGACATTCGCCCAACGCTACCTAGAACGCCGTCTCCGACCTGCGTGCCGTCCAATTGAAGGGATCTGACATCAGGAAGCTTCTGCAGATGTCTCGCGACATCGGCATCGGTGACCCCGGTGAAAGGCAGGCCCACTCCCTGTACGCTGATGAAGTGGTCCTTGCCAATCAATAGTCGTAGCCACGCAGCGCCTGGCATATCCGCGTCCCGTTGGAATACGCCGGTACGGGCCTGGTAATCGTAGGTGACGTGTCCTCCCAATTGGACAATCGCCCGGGACGCGACTCTCTGCGGACGAGACCCGTTGAACGTACGCCCAAGCCAGAGGGCAAGCACCGCCGTCACAATGAACAATGTCCGCAGCCTGAACTGATACCAGCGGCGGGCCATGGCATGACTCCTTTCGTCCCGATTCCAGCAACATCGCGTTTGGCGGCATACTGGGTATGGTTGGTGGCGGTCTGTCTTGGCAGCCCGCCGACGCTCTGTTCGTTCAGCGCGGGCGCCACTCGCTGGAAAGCCGGCTGAGCAGTTGCTTGGGCGTCGCTCCGTCGTGTACGACCAGCCGATACCGGAGCACCAGCGGCTGGTCCTTCTTGATCGTCACCGCTCCGGGGGCCACGATGCAGGGGTTGACCATGGCGATCGGCGGCAGGTTGTGCCAGGTCGTGGGCGGGTTGTCGGGATGGTTGACGACGGCCACGCCGATCGTCTTGCCGCTTTCCAGCTCGATGGTGCGGTCGTACCAGGCGGCCGCCGGCCAGTTCGTCTGGGGTTTGAGGTGATGCGGGTCCGGCAGCTTCACCGGACCGGTGGGATTGGTGTAAACCGCCTTGCCGTCCTTTCGGGTCTTGGCACAAAAGCCGCCGAAGGCGGTTTGATCGAGGGTCACGTCGACCGTGGGCGTCAATCGGTAAGTCAGGTCGATCACGTACGCCCTGCCTTGCTGCCGGGCAACTATGACGGTTTCTTCGCGGATCATCACGTCCTCGCCGACCATCCACTCGTTGTGCACCAGCACCACGCCGCGTTTCGCGTCCGCCCGAACAAGCTTTACGCTGCGATTCTCGATCACCCGCCCCTCGGTCGGCGCCCATTCACCCCAGCCCCAGAAGTCGGCCTTCTGCTTTCCCTTGGTCGAATGCCAGGCCAGGAACACGCCGCGGTGATGGGGATGATCGTCGGGGGCGAAGTCGACCGCCCTTTCACCTGAGGGCGTGTTCACCGGAAACAGGCAGCAGACGCTGTTGGCCGTCAACTTCGAGTCGGCCGGCTTCTTGGTCATGTAGCCGAACACAACCCGGCCGTCGGGGGCCTTCAATACCATTCCGTGTTCGCCGGGCGTGAGCGTGAATTTCCCCTCGGCGTCGTCCGCCGCAGGCGCGGCACCGCAGACGCCGGACGCGGCAACCAGGCAACCACCCAGCACGGCTGCCGCCAACTTGGTTCGTAAGGGGGCCATGGTTACTCCTTTCAGAAGGCTTTCGGCGAGCGCCGTTTTCCAGTTTGTCACTTCTGCTCCTTCGGCCGCGGCCGGCTCTACAGCTCCTTGATCCTGATGTTCCGATACCACACCGGCAGGCCGTGGTCTTGCAGGCCGACGTGGCCCTTGCGGGCAAAATCCTTGATCGCGGTGGAGAACTTGTTCTGGGTGCCGTCGGGGTTCTTGTTCGGCTCCGTCCAGCGGTCCAGGTCCATGTCGATCACCCGCTGTTTGTTCAGCATCACGCCGATTTTGTTGTCCCGGCAGATTACTCGCAACTGGTTCCACTCGCCGGGTTTCTTGATCGCGTTCTTGCTGGGGGCCAGGCAGTCGTAGATCGCCCCGGCCGTACCACCTTTGCTGAGTTGCTCTCTGCCGTAGGAGTTGGCGACCTGGATTTCGATTCCGGTATAGACGGGGTCCTTCAGGTCCGAGGTTCGCAGAAAGACGCCGCTGTTGGCTCGCTGGGGAACCTTGAACTCCAACTCCAGGATGAAGTCGCCGTAGGGCTTTTCGGTCCAGAGGTATTCCAGGTTGTGCTCCCGGGCGTCACTGCGATCTTTCAACGTCAGGGTGCCTTTGTCGACCACCCAGCGACCGGTCTTTGCGCTCTTCCAGCCGGTAAGATCCTTGCCGTTGAACAGCACGGTAAAGCCCTCGGCATCGGTTGGCTGCTGCGTGCGCGCCCCGCGCCTCGGAGCCGGCTTCCTCTGCTCCCAATTGACGTTCGCAGGGTAAGCATTCCGCCCCGGCAGGAAATTGGTTCCGCGTTTCTTTGGGGAGGGGCCCTTGTTATAGAAGATGTACAGGCCGGTCCTACAGGCGACGATAATGTCCAGCCTTCCATCGCCGTCCACGTCGTCCGCGTTGAGCTTCATGCCCGTGCCGATCACATACTTGGGCGGGGGGTCGTTTTTGCCCTGCGTGAAGTAGGGCAGGAGATGGCTGTAGGAGAGGATATGGCGCTGGAAGTGGCCTTGGTTGATCGTGTAGTAGAACAGGAACGTCGGTTCGTACGCGCCGACGTCACCCCCATTATGCGCCAGCAGTTGTTTTCCGGTGATCAACTCCGGCTTGCCGTCCCCGTCCAGATCGGCCAGGATCATCGTGTGGAAGGTGGGATACTCCGTCTCGATCCAGTGTTCCGTGAAGGTGCGCTTGCCGTTTTCCATCTTCTGCTCGTACCATGCCAGGCCGTACTCGTGCGCCGAGCCGATAATGACGTCGTTCAGACCATCGCCGTTGGCGTCGGTGACGACCAGCGGATGCGACGCCCCGCCGCGCTGGAATTGAAAATCCTTGTGCCAGGTCCACTCGTCTTCCGTCGGTCGCGGGGGAGCCTCGAACCAGCCGCTGGCCGTGACCGCGTCGTTGCGGCCGTCGCCATTGATATCACCCAGGCCGTTGCCGTGGCTGACACCGACGTTTTCGGGCCCCAACACGTGCTCCTTGAACCACGGAGGCCGGTCGATGTGCTCCATCCAGATCAGGCCGCGGCCGGGCCGCTTGGCGAAGTAATTCACCAGCAGGTCCTTGTTGCTCTTGCCGGAGAGGTTCCCGATCACGAATCCCTCCAGCCCGGTGGCCTCATGGATGGGGTGCGACTTCCACTTCACGCCGAGCTTGCCGGGGTTCTCATACCAGAAGATGCCCTGTTTGAGCATCCAACCGGAGCTGATAACGTCCATCCGCCCGTCATTATTGACATCCATCGTCCCTTCGTGGTTATCGTCGACGTCCGGCCCGTTGGTTGCCGCGCCCTCGCGAAAGTCCGAGTACTTCCTCCAGGTCGGCGCGATGTAGTAGTTCCTGCCGGCCGCGATGTCCAGCTTGCCGTCGCCGTCGATATCCAGAACCGAGGAGCATTCCGCGAAAGGACCGAACCAGAAGGTGAACCTCGGCGGGTCGTGAACCGGCCCGTCAATCTTCACCGGGACAAAAACCAACTCGGCCGCGTGCGACGCCATGGGCGCCACGGCCAACACGGCCAGCAGGAAGTACCAGCGCCTGTTCATGGTCCAACTCCTTGTCTGTGTGGATGGAATTGTGCAGTCGGGGAAAAAGCCAGCTTGATAGCTTGTTGGCCCTCAGAAAGCTAATGTCACACCGTTTAGCCGTCGCCGGTGCGGCGACGGGGGCGTTCTGGGAGGGCCGACGTACCGTCGGCCGCTAAACGGCATTGCGCATTACCCTTCTGAGCATCAATGGCCAAGCCCCATGACGCCTACGAATCTACAGGGCCGCCTAGGCCGTGTCAACGAGCGGGCGCGGCCGGTGAGAGCCTCCCGCCCGCCGAGCAGCGATCGTCGGCGACTCCGCCCTGGCGGCCGCAAGTGCTTGCTGTATAAGAGCTTACAGCCGCGTTGGTGTAAGTATTCGCCGAACCCGTCTGAGAGCCCGTCCCGTGGTTGCGTACGATGGCCCTCCGAGGCCGTCGACAACCCCGGATCGACGGGCTCGGAGGCCCATCGTACAGTTAGAACGGGTTCGGCGAATACTTACGTGGCCGAGACGCTGCTGGGGCGGGCCGCTACGCGTTGGTTACCATGCGGAGCATCGTAACCAGCCTTATCGTGCGACTACCCTCAGAGCCGCAATCGATCCCCAGCGAAGCTCAGGCACTTCTTGACGTTCTCCTCTTCCCGCTGGATCTGCTCGTCGAGCGGCAGATGGCTCACCCGGGGCAAAGGCCGCTTGGGGCCGTTGCCGCGGACCATTCGCAACGTGCGAGCCAGGTCGCGGCCGGGAACCGCCGCCAGCGTGGCCCAGTACTTGTCTCTCAGGCAAGGGACCTTCAACGGATCCCGGGTGATCATCTCCAGGGTGAACCGAATCTCCGGTCTTGCCCGACGCAGCCGGGCGATCGTCTCGCCCAGGTCGAGCATACCCTCGCCCAACGGCACCTCGGCCAACAGAAAGCCGTCTTCGTACTCCTCGACGGCCATGTCTTTCAGATGACAACTGTACGCCCACGGTGCATAGGCATTCACCACCTCCATGGGATCTTCCAGCAGGGCGATGCTGTTGCCGGTGTCGACGCACACACCCACGTACTCGCTGTCGAGTTGCTTCAGCGTTCGGAGCATTTCTTCAATGCGTTGACCTTTGTGATTCTCGACGGCCAGGCGGATCCGCTCACCGGCGGCTACCGGCTCGGCCAGTCGGAGCGATTTTCGCCCCCGAGCCAGCGACTGGCGAAACTGCTCCGCGGAGTCGAAAGTCTCGTACCTTCGGCCGGGCATCATCACCACTCGGATCAGCCTGGCCCCGGCTCGTTTGGCGGTGCGGACCTCCCCGGCGAACCGTTCCACGTCGGCCCGATCGCGCGGCAGGCGTGCGGAGCCCTCGATGAACATCCGGTAATCCTCCGCGCGGCGGCGAAGTTTGGCGGTGTACGCCTCGTCTTTCGTCCCCAATCCCACCTGCACCCCGCCGGCGCCCAGGCGGTGGCAGTGCTCCAGGAAGTTCAGCGGTTCGCCGATGCCACCGCCTTTTTCGCCGGGCTTCTGCGCCCTGGGCCGAATCATGTACGAATGGATGCAGACTCCCAATCCGGTTCTCTTCGGCGTCTTCTTCGGCGGCGTCTTCTTCGACGGGGTGGAGCCGAACAGGTGTGCCGGCTCACCCAGTGACGAGGCCGCAAAGCCACCGGCCGTCGAAAGCAGCATCTGTCTGCGGTTGATCATGGTCCGACCTCGTTAGGAGACGTTCAGGCCGCGGAGTTCGGCGTCCCACGGCTTTCGATAGGGGCGCACCAGCATCCCGGCGGCCTGCGGATCGCCGGTGATCTGCTGCTGGTCGGCGTCCCAGCGGAGTTGGCGTCCCAGCCGCAAGGAGATATTGGCCAGGTGCAACGCGGTGGCCACTCGGTGGCCGCTTTCCAAGTCGGATAGCGGCTCTCGGCGCGACTTGACACAGTCGAGGAAGTTCCGCACGTGCAGCTTGAACTGATCGCGTGAATCGCCCGACGTGTCTCTCACCGCCTCGGTTCGCAGCTTCCGGGGCCCGCGCTGCGGCACGCTGACCAGCCCGCCCACCGGATGGCCACCCTCGTAGCGCGGCATCAGCCGCAGCGGGTCGCCCCCAGGGTCCGGGGCCACCGTGTATCCTCCACGCCCGATACTCAGCGAGCCGTTGGTACCGAAAAACGCGAGCCCATCCAGCCGCGTGGCTTCACTGCACTCGCGAATCGAGATCACCATCTGCCAGCCGGGATACTCGATCACGGTCTCCTGCACGTCGGGCACTTCGCAGTTGTCTTTGAGAAACCGACGGCCGCCCGTGCTGTAGACGGCCTGGGGCCCCTTCACGTCCAGGCACCAGTCGACGATATCCAACGCATGTTGCCCCACGTTGGTCATCTGGCCGCCGGAATAGTCCCAGAACCAGCGGAACAGGTAGATCCCGCGGTTGCGATTGTAGGGCCGCTTCGGCGCCGGGCCGAGGAACATGTCCCAATCCAGCTCCGCCGGCGGTGGCTGATCCGGCGGATTCCCCAAGCCCGGCATGAGATTGCGGTGAAAACCGTACTCAACCGAGACGATCTTGCCCAAGCGACCGTCGCGAATCAACCGCCGCGCCCGCCGGTAGTGTGGCCCGCTGCGCTGCTGGGTCCCGACCTGGACCACGCGCTTGTAGCGCCGGGCGACGTCCACCATCCAGCGGCCCTCGCGGACGAACAGCGTCAGCGGCTTCTCCACGTAGACGTCCTTGCCCGCCGCACAGGCCAGCATCGTCATCAGGGCGTGCCAGTGGTCGGGAGTGGAGACGCAGACGGCGTCCACGGCCTTGTTCTCCAGCAGCTTGCGGAAGTCGCGGTACCCGACGAGCTTGCCCCCGATTCGGACCGTGGCCTCGTCCAGCCGTCCGCGATGGGCCTCGGCCACGGCCACCACGTCAACGTCGGGCTGCTCTTTGAAGTCCACGGCGTGGCGTTCACCGACCAGCCCGTAGCCGATCAGCCCCACCCCGATCCGCTCGTTGGCCCCCAGCACCCGGCTCCAGGAGGCGGCCGTAAGCGTGGTGGCCGTGCCGGCCCGGACGAACGCGCGGCGGTCGATCTTACGACGTCGGTTCTGCGGTCGATCTCTCATTTCGGCAACCTCCCAAAAAGCAAGTATTTATGTCCCATTATTCCAGGGATATGCACCCCGTGCAACCTTTGCCTCCGATTATCTGGCCGGGGGATTGCGGCCCTTTTCGCCGGGCCTTGCAATCGCGGCGTTTTCGGTTACAACAAGAGGTATGCAGAGTCCGATGCGTAGCCGGGCCGACGTCAGACCAAGAACCAGGGTTGGAAGGACATTCGCCATGTCAGATCTCTCGCGTCGTGAGTTTCTCGCCGGGGCAACCGCCGCCATAGGCGCGGCCACACTCGTGGGGCCCCCGGCCTTCGCGGCCCAGAAAGCCCGCAAAATCAAACGCGGCACCGACCTGGTCACGCTGGGCAAAAGCGGTGTGAAGACCACCATGCTGGGCATCGGCACCGGCACCCGCGGCGGACGCGAACAGCGGGATTTGGGGAAGGAGGGATTTGCCAGGTTGGCCCGAGAGGCCTTCGATCGCGGTGTGCGATACATCGACACCGCCGACAACTACCGTATGCACGAGTCCGTCGGCTTCGCGCTGAAGGGGCTTCCCCGAGAAAAGCTGTTCATCCAGAGCAAGATTCCCACCCGTCACGCCCAGGAGGCCAAGGCCACCATCGAGCGCTTCCGCAAGGAGTTGGGGATCGACTATATCGACTCGCTGCTGATGCACTGCATGACCACCCGAACCTGGCCCAACGACTTGCGTCCCATGATGGACGTGCTGGAGGAGGCGAAACAGAAGGGCCGGGTACGCGCGGTGGGCATTTCCTGCCACGGCATAGATCCCATGCTGACCGCGGTCGGCCAGAGCGAGTTCATCGACGTGCAACTGGCACGGATCAATCCCTTCGGCGTGAAGATGGACAGCAAGCAGCCGAAAGACGTGGCCAAGCTGCTGAAGAAAATGCACGAGCAGGGGCGCGGCATCATCGGCATGAAGGTCTTCGGCGAGGACGGATTCGGCTCCCGAGAGAAGCGGCTGCAGTCGTTGAAGTACGTGCTGGAGTTGGGCTGCGTGGACGCCTTCACCATCGGGTTCACCAGCGCCAAACAGATCGACGAGACGCTGGAGCTGATCGAAGAGGCGCAGGCCTGAGGCACCGCACAGCGACCGGGTCGGTGTGCCGCTGGGACACCGGGGCGAACCGAGCGCCGGCGACCTCGGGCCGATGCCGGTCGGATAGCCGTGGGCGCGAGCGGCCGATGGGGCTATAATCTGCGGGTTTCACCGCCCACGTTCTGCGGGGTAGACGCGCATGACGCCTCAAGAGTTCATCGCCAAGTGGCAGCGGGTGAATCTGTCGGAACGCAGCGCCTGTCAGCAGCACTTTCTGGATCTTTGCGAGGTGCTGGGCCAGCCCAAGCCGGCGGAGGCCGATCCGGAGGGCGCCTGGTACACCTTCGAGCGGGGCGTGCAGAAGACGACCGGCGGGAAGGGCTGGGCCGACGTCTGGATGCGGGGGCACTTCGGCTGGGAGTACAAGGGCAAGCACAAGGACCTGGCCGCCGCCTACCAGCAGTTGTTGCTCTATCGCGAGGCGCTTCAGAACCCGCCGCTGCTGGTGGTCTGCGATCTGGACCGGTTCGAGATCCACACCAATTTCACCGGCACGCCGAAACAGGTCCACAGCTTCGATCTGCTGCGGCTCGCCCGTCCGGAAAACCTGGAGGTGCTCCGCAAGCTCTTTACCGAGCCGGAGTCGCTGCGGCCCGGGCTGACCACCGAGAGCATCACCCGGCAGGCGGCCGAGCGGTTCGGGCTGCTGGCCGACGGGATGCGGGTCCGCGGCGTCGAGGCCCCGGCGGCCGCCCACTTCCTGATGAAGCTGATGTTCTGCATGTTCGGCGAAGACATCCGGCTGCTGCCCGAGAAGATCTTCAGCCGTGTGCTCACCGGCAGCAAGAACGACCCCAAGCAATTGTCCGACCGGCTCCGCGCGCTATTCAAGGCCATGGGCAAGGGCGGCTTTTTCGGAGCCGACGAAATCCTCTGGTTCAACGGCGGGCTGTTCGACGACGACGACGTGGTCGAGCTGCGCCCGGCGGAGATTGAAGAGCTGATCCTCGTAAACGACCGCGATTGGGCCGATGTCGAGCCGTCGGTCTTCGGCACGCTGTTCGAGCGGACGCTGGATCCGGCGAAGCGCTCGCAGATCGGGGCCCATTACACGAGCCGGGACGACATCCTCACGCTCCTGGAGCCGGTGGTGATGGCGCCGCTTCGGCGGGAGTGGGAGGAGGTTCGGGCCAACTGCGACAAGCTCTGGAAGAAAGTGCAGCAGGCCACGCGCAAGCCCGGCGGCCGCCGGACCGCTCGAAGGAGGCTGCCCAGGTCAAAGGAGCGCGACCGGTTCGAACGGCCCCTGTTGGACTTCGCCGCACGGCTGGCGGAGGTGAAGATCCTGGACCCGGCCTGCGGGTCGGGCAATTTTCTGTACGTGGCGATCAACCTGCTGCTGGACCTGGAGAAGGAGGTGATCGCTTACGGGGCCGGCCACGACGTGAGTATGACGCCACACGTGCGGCCCACGCAGCTTGCGGGCATCGAGATCAACCCCTACGCGCAGCAGCTTGCCCAGGTGGTGATCTGGATCGGCTACTTGCAGTGGATGCACCACAACGGCTTCAACCCGCCGCGGGACCCGGTGCTGGAGCCGATCGAGAGCATCCGGCTGATGGACGCGATCCTGGACCTCTCCGATCCCGAGAATCCCAAGGAGCCCGAATGGCCGGAGGCGGATTTTGTCGTGGGTAATCCGCCGTTCTTGGGCGGAAATCGGATTCGTGCAGAGCTTGGAGATGAGTACGTGGGCAAGCTATTTCGGGTATACGACAAACGCCTTTCGGGATTTGCGGACCTCTGTTGCTATTGGTTTGAGAAGGGTAGATCGCAGTTGGAGAAAGGAACGGCTGGACGTGTGGGTCTTCTGGCGACCCAAGGCATTCGTGGCGGCGTGAATAGGGATGTGCTGAGCCGTATCCGAAACACGGCCAGCATCTTCTTCGCGGAGGCTGATAGAAACTGGATTCTCGATGGCGCTGCGGTACACGTTTCGATGGTGGGGTTCGACGATGGGTCAGAGACGACACATTGGCTCGACGGGAAGCGGGTGGAACAGATCAATGCGAACCTCACGAGTATTGCGGACGTGACAAACGCAAGAAAGCTTCTGGAGAACAAGGATTGCTGGTGCTACGGCAGTCAGCAGAAGGCCAAATTCGACATCGAACCGCAAGTTGCTTTGCCAATGCTGCAATGCCCAAACCCGTCACGCCTTCCTAATAGCGACGTTCTGTTGCCGTCGGTAAACGGAGCGCAGATCCTCCGCCGGACGCACCAATCCTTCGTTATCGACTTTGGATTCGAGAAGGAGATGTGCAATGCGGCTAAGTACGAGATGCCTTTTGAGTTCGTCAGAAAGCATATCTATCCTGTACGGAAGGACCGACGCGAAAAGATTCAGCGCGACTTCTGGTGGCTACACGCGCGGCCCTCACCTCGTTATCGTCAAGCTATGAAGGATCTGTCACGATACATCGTCACTCCAGTGGTGTCCAAGCATCGCGTATTCGTGTGGAAGGATTCGACCACACTCGTCGACCACCAGACGGTCATATTCCCGTGGTCAGACGATTATCACTTTGGCGTTCTCCATTCTCGTATCGACGAGCAATGGGCGCGCGCTCAAGCGACCCAGGTTCGGGAGCGCGAGAGTGGCCTAAGATACACCGCCAAGACATGTTTCGAAACGTTCTGCTTCCCGGAGCCGACAGAGGAGCAGAAAGCGCCTATAGCGGAGGCGGCAAAGGAGTTGGACGAACTGCGTAACAACTGGCTGAATCCGCCGGAGTGGACGCGGGAGGAGGTGTTGGAGTTTCCCGGGTCGGTGGACGGGCCGTGGGCCAGGTACGTCCATGACCCGAACAAGCAGGGCATCGGCACCGTCCGCTACCCGCGGATTGTGGCGAAGGACGAAGAGTGCGCCAAGCAGCTCAAGAACCGGACGCTAACGAACCTCTACAACCAGCGGCCCACCTGGCTGGAGCTGGTCCACCGGAAGCTCGACGAGGCCGTCTTCGCCGCCTACGGCTGGGACGCCGAAATGTCCGACGAACAACTCCTGGCCAAGCTGCTGGAGTTGAACCTCCAACGCGCAGGCGAAGAAAGAACGTAGGGGCTAGGTTACTGCATTGCGGCCGAGATTTGCTCCCTCAACCACTGAAGATATGCTGCGAACAAGAGCGCATCTTCTCGCGTAACCTCTGGTGGTTCGCACTTGTCTGCCTCGTCGAACATTGCGAGCGCTGTGTCCGCATACGTTTTCACAGGCTTCCAGAGTCCTTTCTTCGAGAACCGCTTTTCCATACCGCCATAGTTATGCGTCCTTTTGCATCCTAGCTGCTGACTGCACCATTGCCTGAATTCGCACCATTGGGCGCGCATTGCCGCCTGCGGACCGTCGGCGCCATAATCCGGGGCAGCAGTGGCTGCAACGCCCAAGTCATCAAGTATCTCTTTGAACCCGAGGCCCCGTTCTGTCGGCAGGATGCGCCAGATGCACTCTCTACCGAGCACAAGTTGATGCTTGTGCCCTCCGAAACATTTGGGCTCATTTGACCGCCGCTGATTTTCTAGAGCCGTGTCATAAACCCGGTCGTGGTAAGTCGCAACCTTTTCCAAGTCGCGCATACCCGCCTGATGTTCCGCAGGAAGAAACTGTCTACCCGAACCGCGAACAATGAGCGCACAGTTGGACAATTCAATTGGCTTCGAAGTGCCCTTCTTGCTCCAGACGACCTCGTACAGCCAAGGGTATTCCGCATCGCTCTCAAAACCAGCTACCCAAATCCCACCCTCCGCGATGTGGATCTTCTGCCGGAGATCGAGTGCAACGTCGCGAATTGCGGCAGTCGGAGAGATCCGCGTGAGAAACTGCTTGACAATGCTCGCAATACTGGTCTTCTCTAGATCTACATTGTCTCCGTAGTGGCCAATTGCCAGCCTTTTGTCATCCGTGAAGATCTTCTGAAGCGTCGTCCGGCCAATTGCCCGTCGACCTTCCTTTTCGTTCTTGATGCTAAATCCGTCACCGGTGATGACAATCTCGGAAGGACTGTGTGTGGCTAGCAGCAACGTCATTTCAACCTCCTATTGCGCTGGCTGCCCTACGCTGTCGGAAAGGGGCGCGGTGCGGACCCTACAAGGACTATTGTACCAGACGCGGCCGTTTGCAGAATGTGTGCGTCTGCGGCATTGCATGCGTGCAAGCGAATTCGAAATACTGCCCGGCGAAACTGCCAGGGACGTTTACGTCCCTTTTCCGCGAAGCGGTGTTAGGCCCGTGCTTTAGCACGGGTCTGCGGGAGGGCCGGGCGCGGTGAACGCCCTCACCCCCGGCCCCTCTCCCGCGGGCGGGAGAGGGGAGAGGGGAGCGCGGGTCGTGGTCCGCCGCCGCCCGACGTAAACGTCGGGCCTAATACCGCCTGCGGCGGAGAAGGGCCATCAGTGGCCCTGGAGTCTGGTCGCTAAAGATCCCGAAACGGGTTCGGTTTTGTGCCCAAGCTCAGTGCGTCTCGGTGAGTTGGCAGCCGAGGGCGCCCGCCATTTTGGAATGTCGGACGCCACCCCATATTGCCACGGCAGACTCTTCCCGTTACTATCCCGGGCTGATCGGCCGGTTTGTTGACATTCCCGCAGCAATGCCTATCACAAAATAGGCGGCACGCGCAAGTTACGGGGACCTTTTCCCAGACGGTCGGGTCAGCTATGCCCGGATTTTCTATCTGCCGAGATGGTCGGCAGACTTGTTCCGAATCCCACCTCTTTTGGAATCGCAGGACCATGGATACTTTTCTAAGCTGCAAGGTCAGCCGCGGGCAGTTCTCCCGAGAGGTCGCCGTACGGGGAACCACCTTTGACGGGACGGAATACTCATTGTTCGCCGAAAAGGATGACGTCGAGTTCGACGGGCCGCTGGAAGGGACCGAAGCGGTCGACGGTTGGATGAGGGTAGAGGTCCTACAGGAGGGCCGAGGATTGGCCCTGGTGCGTCTGCCCGCAGAGGCGTTCGAGAATGGGTACTTTCTGACCGTCAACGCCGATCAGGTGCAACAGCGACAAGCAAAGCAGGAAGCCTGATCGCGCGATGATCTTCTCGAATACCGAACTGCTGAAGGCCCTTGACGCCGGGCGGATCGTGATCACGCCTGAACCGTCCCCACGGCTGCTCACTCTCGGCGAGGAGCATTGTCCCTACGATACCCACTCGGTCGATCTGAAGCTCGGCGATAACATTACCATCCCAGGGCCCGGGCAGGTCACGTATGACTTGACGCAGCCCGGGAAGATCGCCGACACGATTGCACGGCACTCGAGGGAAATCAAGATTACGCCCGAGCAGCCGTATCACTTGAAGCCGAACGCCTTCATCTTGGGCGGAACGCTGGAACGCATTGAGCTGCCCATCCTTGCGGACGAACCGACCTGTTTGGCGGCTCGAATCGAGGGCAAGAGCAGTCGTGCTCGATTTGGGCTGCTGGTTCACTTCACCGCACCGACCGTGCATCCGGGATTCGCGGGGACCTTGACTCTCGAAATGATCAACCTGGGGCCCGCGGCCGTACTGCTCGTGCCGGGCATGTACATTGCCCAGTTGATCGTCGAAGAGGTCAAAGGAGTTCCCAGCAGTAACCCCAGTCAGTTCCAAGGGCAGTCGACGCCTCCCGGGGGTGAATAGCAGGCACC
>SDBV01003038.1_pt1 | contig 24995 bp, 28 predicted proteins | sample 2277081 | NCBI WGS metagenome assembly SDBV01 (sample SAMN10402039, study PRJNA504765) | marine sediment metagenome | isolation source: marine sediment core GS10_PC15, 223 cmbsf | place: Arctic Ocean: Southern Knipovich Ridge | collected 2010 | reverse complement strand
GAGCACCTGCGCAAGTACGACCTTCTGGTCGAGGCCGTTCGAGAGTACGGTGATCTGCCGAACGACCCGCAGGTAACGGCCAACGGCATGCTCACCACGCTGGAACACGCGCAGCACGGGCCGCTGCCGATGGTGGCGCCGGCGGTTAACCTGAGCGAGACTCCGGGCCGGATCCGCACGGCGGCGCCGGAGTTCGGCCAGCACAGCGAAGAGGTGCTGCTGGAGGCCGGCTACACGTGGGACGAGATCGAGGCGCTGCGCTCAGACGGCGTGATCGGCCACCGCTAAGGCGCTAGCCGCCGCGGAGGACGGTCTTCGCGCGCTCGTCCATCGCCGAGAGCATGGTGATGATGCTGGAGAGCGAGAAGAGGAAGACGCCGAGCGGGATGTGAATCGCCGCGGAGTCGCCGCTGGTCCGGCTCCCGTAGCCGAGGCCGATCTGCGCGACGATGAGCAGGAGGACGAGGGCAGACCAGATCACCATCTTGTAGCGCCAGGCATCACGCGTGAGCCAGGCGAGCGCGAGCTGGACGATCGCCAGCATAAACAGGACGTTGCCCATGATCTCATGCACGTTTTTGAGGTCCGGTTCGTTATACGTGAACTGCCCGGCAAGCGTTGCCTGCACGAGGACGAGAAGCGCGATGAGCCCGGCGACTAGCTGGAATCCGCGGATCAGCCGGGGATCGGTGTCCAGGAGTTAGGCCGTTCGTTGAGCAGCCAGGATCTTCCGCAGCTTGCGGATCGTGCGGAAGATGATCACGCGGACGTTCTGTTCGGTGAGGCCCATGATCTGGGCGATCTGGGCGTTCGCCAGTTCGGCGTCGAACTTGAGCGAGACGATGTCCTGCTCGCGCCGAGAAAAGGTACGCACGGCGCGGGCGACGCCGGCCAGATCCTCGCGGTGCATCACCTCGGACTCGACGGAGGCGGTGGCGGGCGAAAGCTCACTCAACACGTCGTGGTCGACGATGGTCTCGCGGCTGTGCTTGCGAACGTGGGAGACGATGGCGTTACGGGCGATCGTGAAGAGCCAGGTCGCCAGCGCGTCCCGGTCTCTCAGGGAGCCGAGCTTCAAGTAGACGCGCTCGAAGACGTCGGACACGATGTCCTCGGACTGGTGGGTGTTGCCGACGCGAGCGTATATATAGGCAAAGAGGCGCGGATAGTACTGCTTGTAGGTCTCGACGAACCAGTCCTGCCCGTTGATTCGGGCGGTTCGGAGTGCCGGGTCGCGTCTCGCTGCTTCGAGCATGATGAAAGAAATCGTGTGTGCTTGCTACTAGACAGTGTTAAGCGTCAAGCGCATAATTACACCTGAATTTCATATCGGTATAGCGTAAAGTAGTTTTCTGCTTCATGCATTGGACCCGTCGGGTGCACTGCGCCAGGAGATTTCTACCGATTAGTGCAGATTTCACTTTACGGACGCTGCGAAAAGGGTGTCAACCCTGTTCGTTACAATAACCCGACGAAATTGAGAAGGGTAACGCGAGGACGAATACAGTGCCGAAGAAATGGAACTTCCTGAGCAACTACGGCCTGGTGCTAACGCACCTGTTCCAGAACTCCGATGCAACCCTGCGCGAGATCGCCCGCGGCACGGACCTGACGGAGCGCGCCGTCTACCAGATCGTGCGTGAGCTGGAGGTGCACGGCTTCATCGGCAAGAGGCGTGTCGGCCGCCGCAACACCTACACCGTGAACGAGGGTGCGCTCCTCAGCTTCCCCGTCTATCGCAACCTGAACATCGCCCAGATGGTCTCGGCGCTGCGCCTCATCATGGACGAGAGCCACGACAGCGTCACGGCCTAGCCGCCGTCTTTGTCGCCGTCACCCCGGGCTTCAAACACCTCTGCCCTGCCGCCATCACTCAATGGTCACCCGCAGCACGCGGCCGTCGTGCGACCAGGTGCTCGCCTCGCGCATGCCGATCTCGTCCGGGAGCGGGAACAGGCGACGGCGGCCGTTCAGGTGGATGATGATGCCATCGTCGGCCTGCTCCAGCTTCAGCTCTTCGCGGCTGGCGAACGGCACCACGACCTCGAGAACGAAGTTGCCGCCGGCGCGCGAGAACTCGTGCGGCTCGCCGCTCGAGAGGAAGGCGATCGGGTCGTGATCGCCGTACGCCTCGCGAGCGAGATCGAGTAGCGCTTGCTCCCCGTGCGGTGGCTCGGGGCGCAGGTCGCAGGTGAGGACGGGCGCGGCGGTGGACGCCCGCACGCCCTCCAGCAGCTCGGCCTCGCGCTTTCGCGTCGCAGCGAAGAACTCGTCCGTCACTGCGTCCGGGAGGAGGCGCGTGACAACGACGGCGTCCTTCAGGTATCCGAAGAGGCTGAGGACGCCGGACGCCTCTCGCAGAGCCGCCGGGGCCCGGACCTCGGGAGTCACCACGAGGCGGACCGAGGTCGTCTCGTGGTCGATCATGAGGTCGCGCAGGCGGGCGAGGCGGGTCAGCAGCTCGCGGCCGGTCTCGAAGACGTCCTCGCCGGTGTTGGCGAAATCGGCCGCGAAGGCGCGCACGAGGGGCTCAAAGACGCTCGACGGACGGGACGAGAAGACCCGCTGCAGCCAGCGGGCGGCCGCCTCCAGCGCGCCGGGAAGGTCGAGGAACATCTCCAGCGGCGCCGCATCCAGCACGATCACGCTGTAGCGCTCGGAGGCGATCAGCGCCTCCAGTTCGAGGAGGCGGCCGATGTGGTTGATGCCGGGGAGCGCCGCCAGGTCGTCGGCCAGCTCCGGATCCATACCGCGAAAGTCGAGCACGTCGGCCAGCCAGTCGCGGAATGGGTCCTCATCGGCCGAAGCGCCCTGCACCACGTCGAGGTTGTCGCCTGCTTTCGTGACCGAGGCGGTGGCGTCGACGCCCAGCGCGTGAACGAGACCGGAGCCGAGGCTGAAGGCCAGCGTCGGCTTTCCGGAGATAGATGCGGCCACAGCAGTTGCCGCGGACAGGGTGCTTACACCGCTGCCGCCACGGCCGGAGAAAAGAATGATACGCATCACAGAGAGGAAAAGATGATAGCACGCTTAGCCCTGTTTGACGGCTGTCCCGAAGCGAGGCTACTATGCCAGCATTATGCCAGTAGACAGCGATACGGTCGCCGTTGGTTCGGAGGCGCCTGACTTTACGCTGGAGGCGATCGACGGGAGCCAGGTGTCGCTCTCGTCGTACCGGGGAAAGCCCGTCGTGCTCGTCTTCCTGCGGGGCTTCTGGTGACCGTTCTGTCGTCGCCATCTCTCGCAGTTGCGGGACAGGTACTCAGAGTTCACGGAGCGAGGCGCCGAGATCGTCGCCATCGCTCCCGACACAGTCGACCGGGCGCGCTCCTTCTCCGAGCGCGAAAATCTCCCCTTCACCAGCCTGCCAGACCCGGATCGCAAAGTGTTCCGCATGTACGACGTGAAGAGCGCGATGATCTCGCTGGGGCAGCGGCCCGGACTGTTCATCGTCGATAAGGACGGGATCGTTCGCTACGCCCACCTGGGCCTTCAGCAGTGGGAGATCCCCTCGGTCGACGACACGCTGGCGGAGCTGGACGCCCTTTCGTAAGCACCGCCTGAGACCCGCACGCGATATCTCTTGCGTACGTTCGGAGACGGCTTCCGGTCATGGACTGTACGTTATTGGTCGCCCACGTTGTTGCCTCTCCCCGACCGCCGGACTAGAGGGGCGAGCGCAGGAACGGGAATCAAGGACGGTCTCCTTGCCTACCCGGTTATGGGGCTTACCCGCCTGGCAACGGAGGGGAAGGCGACCCAGCCACCCGACATAGTCGGCCACCTTGGCGCGTGGTTCAGCAGACGACGATCAAGTTGAAGTCAGTGTCCTCCAGGGTGAAATTCGGATTATAGAACTCGACACTGACGTCCTGAACGGTTGGCCCAGGGATACTGGTGACCCCGTTCGCCGAGAGGTGGGTCACGCCTCCGTCCCGCGACCCGGGGGTGACGACCGCTGCGCAATTGACCACGCTCTGGCCGAACGTCACGACGTAGCTCCCTTTGCTCACTCTCGACGCACTGACGGCGGTTCCAACCTCGAGGAACCCAGACTGGTCAACGTGTGCGAACAGGCTCGAGCCAGCCTGAATCACCGTCGCGATGTCAGGGCAAGGCTCATTCTGCTGGACGGAGAGCCCCGCGTCGTGGCGCAGGGTCTTTAGCGAATCGACAGGCGTGACGTTTCCGCCGCAATCGACATCGCCCTGGAGAATGCTTGAGGCGCCGCCGGGGCCAACTGCACCCCCGGCTTCAACTGGCGTGTTCGCTGAGCTTGCGGTGCCCGCTCCGAAGAACGAGCCGCTGATGACAGCGGTCGTGATTACGGACGCGGCGACTGCGGTCATACTCGCGAAGATAATCGTGTGACGCATAGGTGACCTCCCGAATGGCGAATCTGACTTTCGGGGCGCATTGTATCTGGTCGCTGAAAAGTGGGGGAAGGGCCGAGGGTCACGTGACGGGGCAGAGTAGACATAGTCTGAGGCCATACGCTTCAGCACCGGCCAATTATTGTCAGTGCAGTCCGCAAGAGAGGAGTCGACCGCGGGGCAGGGCCGGTTTCGTATCTGAAACTGGGGTGCTGGAACGCAGAACCGAACTGCCGACAACGCGATATACTGACTCCTGCCCGCCGCACGCCTTGAAGGAGTCACCATGACACAATCACGAGCTATCGCCCTGCCCTGGACCGGGCCGCGCGTTGCCGTCCTCGAGATCTCGGGCTCCATCGGCCAGCAGGTGCGCGGAATGGACCTCGTGCGCACGATCCGGGGCCTGACGAACGACCCGCGCGTGAAGGCAGTCGTGGTCCAAATCGACTCGCCGGGCGGCTCGGCGCCCGTTTCCGACGCCATCTTCCGCCAGCTGAGGAAGCTTTCGAAGAAGAAGCCGACAGTGGCGTCGATTCTCGGCTCGGGCCTCTCCGGCGGCTACCTGGTGGCCTGCGGCACCCGGCACGTGATCGCGCTGCCCACCTCGCTCGTCGGCTCGATCGGCGTGATCTTCGTGCGCCCCGTGATCGAGGAGTTGCTGACGAAGATCGGCGTCCGCGTCGAGGTGACGCACCTGGGCGAACTCAAGGGTATGTTCCAGCCGTGGCACGAGCCGACGCCGGAAGAACAGGCGAAGGTGAAGGCGTTGACGGCAGAGTACTACGACTGGTTCGTGAACTCAGTCGCCAAAGCCCGCGGCATGGACCCCGCGAAGGTGCGTGAGTACGCGACGGGCGAAGTGTTCTCCGGGGCGAAGGCGAAGGAGATCGGCCTGATCGACGAACTGGGGGACTTTGAGGCCGCCGTCAAGAAGGCGCGCTCGCTGGCGGAACTGCCGGAAAAGCCGCGGCTTCAGTTCGTGCGGCCCAGACGCCCACTGCTGGAGCGCCTGATGTCGCGTGGCGTGTCGGCGCGCTCGATCGCCGCGGAGATCGAAGAGCGCCTCCTGCCGCGGATCGAGTTCCGCTAGGGGACGCTACGCGAACTTAGTGTCGATCTGGGCCGTAGCGTCGAAGAAGTGCTGGAACGACTGGTTGAAGCGGTAGAAAAGGTCGCGCCGGTAGCCGTCGTTTGAGCGAGCCAGGCCGTCCGGGTCCTCGACGTCCAGCGTGTTGAGCGTGTGGTGGAGGTCCGCCTGGCCGTTGTCGGCGATGTTCTTGATCATCTCCTGCCACTTGTCGTAGGACTGCTCGATCCAGAAGTCCGTGTTCTCGGCGGCGGCCTCGTCGGTCTCTTTGACGTCCTCCACCTCGAACGCCTCGAAAGTGATCACGAAGTACTTGCCGGCTTCCGGGACCTTGATGCCGACGCTGGCGTCGCAGGTGCCGTGGCGCTTGTAGGCCTCGTCGGCGTTGATGATCTCCTTGAGGGCGTTGAACCAATCGACGGAGGGGAAGGTGGCCTTGATTCTTACTTCCTGTGTCATTGGAGGGCTCCTTAGCTCTAGTCCCGGCGGTCAGGCCGCGGCTGCGGTCGCCTCTTCCGGCTCGCTGATGTACTGCTTGATGCTGTGGTGCACTTTCTCGCGGCGTTCGCCGAGGCCGGCCGCGGCGAGCTGGTCAACGTAGTCGTTGGCCCAACGCTTGCGGAAGTACTCCAGCTTGCTGGCGCCGTCGGCGATCTGCTCTGGTGAGGCGCCGCCACCGAGGAGGATCATGAGCGCCCCGCGGAGGGGCGTGTCGGCGTTCCACTCGTATTCCAGCATCACTTCGTACTTGTTGAGGACGTGGCTGATCTCCTGCCGGCGATCGCTGTGCCGGCTCAGGAAGTACTTGAGGTGCTGCGACCCGTACCCGCGCTGACGGGCGACGTCCTGGATGCAGTAGCTGAAGATCGTGCGCTCAGCGTCGTTGTGGGCGGTGTAGTAGCCGATCTGGAAGAGCATCATCAGCTGGCCGGCGGCCAGGATGTGCAGCGCCGCAGAGGCCTCCGTCCAGGCGCGCGCGTCGATCAACGTGCGGTGAAAGTAGCCGGGCGCCTGGATGCCGAGACCACCGCCGTTGGACAGCGCCCGCTTGCGGAAGACTTCGAACCAGCGCGCGACGTCGAACTCAGCGACCGAGAGGTAAAGCTTGACCTCGTGGTAACCGTAGGACATCTCCGGCAGCCAGCCACCGACGATGTCGCCAGCGACGAGCGCCCGCTCGCTGATGTGCGTGCAGAGCTGGCAAACTGCCTTCTCGACGGCGTCCGGCAGGTCCTCCATCGACTCCCACGGGACGTCGGTCGAAGGCCGCCAGCGGCGCTGAATCGCCTCCTCGTAAAGGTCGGCGGCGTTTTCGGACCAGAGTTCCGCCTTTTCGTAGATCGAATAGCCCATCGCCGGGAGGCCGGGGATCGGGTGCGCCCCGCGCGGCATCTCCGTGTGATACGGCCAGAAGTCGGGGATATCGCCGTATGTGCCGACGTTGAGCATGCCGGTGGTGAGCCCCTTCTTGCCCGGAGCAATGCGCATGCCCCACTCGGTCGGCACTTTCATCCAGGAGAGGTCCAGCTGGGGCGCGCCGCTCTCGCCACCGCGCATCTGTTCCTGCTGGGCGATGAAGCTCGCGGCCTGCTCGGCGGTGATGCCGGCGTTCATCTGCTGGATGAGCATGGCGGCCGGCGCGCCGAGGGTCAGCGCGCGCTTGATCAGCTCTTCGGGCCAGTTCTTCTCGCGGGAGATCGCGAGGACGTCGTCCGGGATCGTGATCTCGCCGCCGCTGCGGATCTTCTCCTGTTCGGAGATGAACTGCTCGGCGGCCTCCGCGGTCACGCCCGGCATGCTCATCTGCTGGCGGATAGCATCCGCCGGAAAGCCGAGGGCAAGGGCGCGCCGCATGAGGTCCAGCGGGATGCCGTTCTCTTCGGCGACCTGAACTAGTTCGGGCGGAATATCAGTAGTGGAGGCGTCTGACATGGGCTGCTCCTTCTGGCGGTTAGCGCCGACCGTAGCCGGAGTACTAGCCATTTAGCCATATCGTCCCGCAGGCAGTCAAGAGAATTCTAGCGCGCGCTCAGGGAACTGCAACTTAGCAGACGCGGGCACTCCTCAGTACATCCGGCTGCGTCCGCGGCTGCGCCCACGCGATCGCCGGTAGGGCCGCCGCCGTATGAACGGGCGCAGCAGCAGAATGAGGACGAAGCCGGTCACGAAGCCGCCAACGTGCGCCCAGACCGCGATGCCCTCCGACACCTCAGACGTGCCGACGCTGGCGATGCCGGTGAAGAGCTGCAGCACGAACCAGAAGACGAGCAGCGCGAACGCCGGGACCGGCACCGGGATGAAGAAGAAGAACGGCAACAGCACGGCCACCGTCGCCCGCGGATAGAGAACGAGATAGGCGCCAAGCACGCCGGCGATGGCACCGCTGGCGCCGACCATTGGGATCACGGAGTCCGTGTCAGTCGCCACCTGGAGCGCGGCGGCGCCGGCGGCGGCGAGGAGGTAGAAGGCGAGGTACGGCAGGTGGCCCAGCGCATCCTCGATGTTGTCGCCGAAGACCCAGAGGAAGAGCATGTTGAAGCCCAGGTGCAGCCAGCCACCGTGAACGAACGCCGCCGTCGCGATCGTCAGCGGTTCCTCGATTCCCGACCAGTCGCCCACCCAGGCGTCGATATCGGCCGGGACGACGCCGTAGTCGAGGAAGAACTGGTTGAGGTCCGCCGCCGATAGCGTCAGTTCGTAGATGAAGACGCCGATGCTGATCAGGATCAGGGAGACGTTTACGTAGGGAGTGCGCCGCGTCCTGACGGAATCGGCGACGGGGATCATGCGCTCGCGGTAACTGGCGCCGGTCTCAGCGCCGGGGCTCCGTCCCCACTATCCCTTGCGCCACGCGCTCTCGGGTTTCTTCGCGGCGCGGTTCTCGTAGCGCGCGAGGACGAAGAGCAGGTCGGACAGGCGGTTGAGGTAGGCACCGATGGCGGGGCTTACCTTTTGCTTGCGGCCGAGCGTCACGAGCGTGCGCTCCGCGCGCCGGCAGACCGTGCGGCAGAGGTGGAGCAGCGCGCCCGCCTGCGAGCCGCCCGGCAGGATGAACGTGCGCAGGGCCGACAGTTTGGCGTCGTACTCGTCCGTTAGCGCCTCCAAGGCGGCAATCTTTCGCTCGCCATCCGTGAAGAGCGCGGCCATCTCCGCCCGCTTCGCGCCCGCGCTGGCCAGCTCCGAGCCGATGTTGAACAGCTCGTTCTGGATGTCCTGCAGCGCGGCGGTGAGTTTGCGGCGCCGCATCACCGAGACCGCGACACCGATCGCCGAGTTCAGCTCGTCCACCGTGCCGTAGGCTTCGACGCGCGGATCGTCCTTGGGCACGCGCTTGCCGCCGAACAGCGCCGTCATCCCGGCGTCGCCGGTGCGGGTGTAGAGCATGCTCTTGCGGGGCTTCTTCGCGGGCATCGTCTTGCCCAGAGTCTAGCCGCCGTCCGAGGGCGCCACAACCGGCCGGCCCGTCTCCGGGTGCGGGATGACGGTCACCGGCACGCCGTAGACGTCGCGCAGGAGCTCCGGCCGCAGCACGTCGGCCGGCACGCCCTCGGCGCAGACACGACCAGCTTTGAGCACGACGAGGCGGTCGCAGTAGTGCGCGGCCAACGTCAGGTCGTGGACGACGGCGAGCACCGCTTTTCCGTCGCGCCGCGCGAAGCCGCGCATGAGTTCGAGGACCGCCCCCTGGTGACCGATGTCGAGGTGCGCCGTCGGCTCATCCAGGAGCAGGACGGGTGTCTCCTGCGCCAGTGCCCGCGCCACGATGACACGCTGACGCTCGCCACCCGACAGCTCGCCGACGGGCCGGCCGGCGAAGCCCCACGTGTCGGTCGCCAGCATCGCCCGGCGCGCGATCTCGAGGTCGTGCGGGCCTTCCTGTTGGAGCATGCGCAAGTGGGGAGTCCGCCCCATCAGCACGCAGTCGAGGCTGTTGAACCTCGGCGGCAGGACCGGGTCCTGCGGGACGACGGCGGCCAGGCGCGCGATCTCCGCCTGACGGATCGCGGCCACGTCGCGACCGGAGAGCCGGACGCGTCCGGCAGAGGGGCGGACGACGCCGGTGAGGACGCGGATGACCGTCGTCTTGCCGGAGCCGTTGGGGCCGACCAGGCCCAGGAGTTCGCCCGGCCGCAACGCCAGGTCGAGGGCGCTGAGGGCGACGATCTCGCGGCCGCCCGACTCGTACGCAATGGTGACGCCTTCCACCTCGGCAGCGAGTCCGGTCCGCGCCAGCGCGACGGCCATTAGAAGAACGCTCCGAGCCGCGCGCGCCGCAGCAGGTACAGGAAGAAGGGCACGCCGAAGAACGCCGTGATGATGCCGACCGGGATCTCGGACGGGCTCTCCGCGGTGCGAGCGATGAGGTCTGCGCCGATGAGAAAGGCCGCACCGAGAACGATGCACAGCGGCAGCAAGTAGCGGTTGTCCGGGCCCCAGACGAGCCGTACAGCGTGCGGCACGATGAGCCCGACGAAGCCGATCGTGCCGCCCACCGAGACAGCGGCGGCGGCGGCCAGCGAGGCGACGCCCAGGATCAGGAACTTCGTCCGCTCGACGTCGACGCCGAGGAAACGCGCCTGCTCCTCGTCGAGCGAGAGGACGTTGAGGATGCGGCCGTGCGCAAGGATGACGGCGCCCGCGGGGACAGCGTAGGGCAGGACCCAGAGAACCTTTGTCCAGGAAGCGGTGTTGAAGCCGCCGAGGATGACGGAGAGGATCGCCGTCGCGTTCGTCGTGTCGCGCAGCATCAGGTACGAGGTGATCGCCGTCGACAACGAAGCGACCGCTACGCCGGCGAGGATCAGCGTCGTTGTCGGCACCGTGTTGCCAACGCGCGCCACTCCGTAAACGATGACTACTGACGTGATCGCCCCGGCGAAGGCGGCGAGGGGCAGCAGGCTGAGACCGCCCCAGGCGTACGAGACGTCCGAGACGACGACGATCGTCGCGCCCAGCGCGGCGCCCGTCGCCACGCCGATGAGGTACGGGTCGGCGAGCGGGTTACGGAAGACGCCCTGGTACGCCGCGCCGGTGAGCGCCAGCGTCGCGCCGACCGTGCCCGCGAGGATGACGCGCGGCAGCCGCACCTCCCAGATGATGTTCCGCGTCGCCAACGAGATGTCGTCCGAGATGCCCACACCCGGCAGGTGCGAGAGCAGCACGCGCACGGTATCGCCCGGGGCAATCGTCGTCGGGCCCAGCGCCAGGCCCAGCACGAACGCCACGGCCAGCACCAGGCAAGACAGCAGCAAGCGCGGCCAGAGCGCCGACCGCAGTCCGGCGAGAAGCGCCTCGGGTGCCGCCGTCGTCAACTCGAGCGGCTCGCGGCGGCGCGTCAATCTCACTCAGACGCCTCCGGATACAGGTAGCCGGCGAGCGTCTCCAGCGCCTCGACGAGGCGCGGTCCCGGCCGGCTGACGATGTCCGGGCTAACGACGTGCACGCGACCGTCCCGCACGGCGGCGATCGAGCCCCAACCGGGCCTCGCCGCGACCGTTTCCGCCGACTCGCCGGCGTCTTCATCGGCAAGGATGATGACTTGCGGATCAGCGGCGATGATCGCCTCGGCGCTCATCTGCGGGAACGCCTGCCCGGTGGCCTCGGCGATGTTCTCGGCACCGAGCTGGTCATAGAGGTCGGCGATGAAGCTGCCAGGCCCGGCCGTGTAATAGGTGTTGTCGACTTCGTGGAAGAACGTCGGCGCGTCCAGCTCGTCGAGGCCGTTCGTGACCTCTGAGACGGCAACCTTCATCGAGGCGATCAACGCATCGGCCTCCGCCGCGTGTCCCGCAGCGTCGCCGAGGACTTCGATCTGCTCGTACACGCCGTCGATCGTGGACGGCGAGGGCATCATCAAGACTGTGACTCCCAGGTCCTCGAGGCTCTGCACCAGGTCGCCCGGATCGTAGAAGAGGACGACCACGTCCGTTTCGAGCGCAACGATTGACTCGACGCTCGGGCTGAAGGCGTCGACGTGCTCCAGCGACGTTACGGCGGCAGGGCAATCGGACGTGTTGTCGACGGCCGTCATCGCGTCGGCGGCGCCGATGGCGTAGAGAATCTCGGTGTGGCCGGCGGAGAGCGAGGCGATCGACTGCGGCGCGGCCTCAATCGTCAGCGAGCGGCCGTCCCCGTCGGTGATCTCCACCGGGAACGCGGCGGCGTCGGGCGCCGAGCCGGGGAACGTCGCGGCGCAATCGAAAAACGTGGATTCGGCCGGCGCAGCGTCACCACCGCCGTCATCATCGCCGCAGGCGGCGGCGAAGGCGAGCACGGCGACGAGGCCGGCGAGAACGAAGAATATGCGCATGTTATGGTCCCTCCCGACAACTGGCGGAAGGCAAGGCTGCGGTCAAGAAAAAAGACCCCTGCCCGAGTGAGCAAGGGTTCATCGCCTGAGCGCGAGGCCCATGCCTTTCCTCGAAGGCTGGTACTCGGACTTAGGCAGGCGACCTGGCTTCCCTGGTCTCTCCGACGCGCCGGAGAACCAAGGATACAGTTGCGGGACAGCGCCGGCCTCTCACCGGCTTCGCTTTTGACTCCTGCGCCCCGTCAGCGACTAGACCGCTAGCGAAACGTCGTGGAGACCTCCGTCCACTTATTCGATTGTGGCCGCAGTATAGACCCGGCTTCCGGCGAGCGTCAACGGAGCGCCACCCCGCACGAGCCGCTACGATGGTGCCAGCAGAGCGGGAGGAACAATCCATGGACCTGGGCCTGGACGGACGCGCCGCCCTCATCGGCGGCGCAAGCAAGGGGATCGGCAAGGCGATCGCCAGGGAGCTGGTGAGCGAGGGCGCGAGTGTGATGATCTGCTCGCGCAGCGCGGAAAACCTGGCTGCCGCCGCAGAGGAGATACGGAGCGAGACCGACAAAGAGGTAGAGTACACGGTCTGCGACATGGCGTCCCACGACGACATCAAGCGGACGGTCGCGGCGGCTGCTGAGAAGCTCGGGCGGCTGGACATCGTGGTGAACAACGCCGGCGGACCGCCCACCGGCACCTTCCAGGACCTGGACGAGCGCTACTGGCAGCACGCCATCGACCAGAACCTCCTCTCGGCCGTGCGCACGATCCGCGAGGCGTTGCCGCATCTCATGCGCTCCGGGAACGGCCGCATCATCAACGTCACGTCGGTCTCGGTAAAGCAACCGATCGACGGGCTGATCCTCTCCAACGCCACCCGGCTTGCGGTTGTCGGCCTGGCGAAGACGCTCTCGCGCGAACTGGCGCCCGAAGGCATCACGGTGAACAACGTCTGCCCCGGCAACATCGCCACGGAGCGGCTGATAGCGTTGATCGAGGAACGGGCGGCGCGACAGCGGCAGACGCTGGCCGATGCCGTCTCGCTGGAAGAGGGCCGCGTGCCGATGGGCTTCCTGGGCGAGGCTTCGGACGTCGCCGCGCTCGTGGCGTTCCTGGCGTCTGACCGGGCGCGCTATATCACCGGCACGACGATCCAGGTCGACGGCGGCAGCACGACCGCTGTGTTCTAGCGGCCCGCGGGACGGGAAATGAAAGAGGGCGCCGCCTGGCGGCGCCCTCATGGCGTTCGCGAGTGCGGTGTTCGCTATCCGGACCGGCCCTGGTACGAGGGGTCCGTCTTGTCGAACCAGATGTCCGCGGTCCAGTAGTTGTTGCCGAACCACGGCCAGCCGGTGCGGTTCTTGACGTACGGCCAGGCGATCGTGCCACCACCGGGAGAAGCGTAATCGATGCGGGCGTTGGCCGCCGGCGCCTCGGGGTTCGTGACGCCCAGGAGGTAGCGCTGAATCTGAAATCCGAGGTCCTTACGCACGTCGGCGTCGAACTCCCTGCGCTGGGCCTCGAGCAGCACGTCGAGATCCGGATCGGATACGCGGAACGAGTTCTTGGGGCCGTCGGTGATGAAGTAAGGGTAGAACCAGTCGTCCAGGTCGATCCAGCCGTTGTCGAAGCCCCAGGTGAAGCCACCAATGTCGCACTCGTCCTTGAGCAGGCCCTCAGCGATGCGGGAGTAGGAAACTGCCTGGAAGTTGATGTCCTGGTCGATGCCCAGGTTCTTCTTGAGCGTGGTCTCGATGTACGACGGCGCGTAGCGGCGAATGTAGTCCGGGATGTCAGCGAACCAGATCTGCGGGATCTCCGGACGGCCGGCAGCCTCATACAGCTGGCGGGCCTCCGCGAGGTCGGCGTCGCGGCCTGCCTTGTCGGTACGGTAGCCGGGCAGGGTCATCAGCTCGTCTTCCGGCAGCGCCCAGTAGCTGATCGCCTTCGTGATGGGCCCGGCGACGTTCCAGGCGCCTGAGCCGATAATCTGCACGATCTGCTGGCGATCCGTCGCCAGGTGCAAGGCGCGGCGCACGCGCCAGTCGTCGAACGGCTTGCAGAATACCTTGAAGCGCGTGTTCAGCCAACCGGACGTGGCGGCGCGCAGGAACTCAATCTCCGGCTCATCTTCCTTCATGCCGACGATCCAGGAGGGGTTGTCGATGAAGCCGGCCGTGTCGATCTCCTTGCGGCGGAAGAGCGACTCCACGGTGGCGTCGTTCAGGCCCTGGCCGGTCGCCAGATAGCCGTCCAGATACGGCCTGTTGAGGTCCGGATCGCCCCAGCCGAACCAATCCGGGTTGCTTACGGCCCTGAATTCTTGACCGAAGCTAAGCTTGTCCCACATGAAGGGGCCGGTGCCGATCATGCGGTCGCCGGGACCGGGGCCGGGCGAGCTGGCCAGCGCGTCGACTGAGTCCCACGGCTCGCCGGTCGGGCCGTCTTCCATGTCCACGATCTCCCTGGGGATGATCATGGCGTTGGTGTCGGCCAGGAAGTGATAGAACGGCGCGACCGGGCCGTCGGTCGTGATGCGCATCGTGTAGTCGTCAATCTTCTCGATCCTGTCGATCGTCCCGTACTGGCTCGAGCGATAGTAGTAAGGCCGCTGTGCGCTGTCCACGTTGCGCTGGCGGTCGTAGCTGAAGATGACGTCGTCGACGGTCAGTTCGCGGCCGGCCAGGCCGGGGAAGTTGCCGCGGATCTTCTCAGTGTCGTGGAAACGTACCCCCTGGTGGATCTTGATGATGTACTCGGTCGGGGCGTTCGGGTCGCCGATCATCTCTGGAGCGGACTCAGCGAGGTCCGGGAGGATGTTCCCCCAGGTCGGCTCGTCGTGGCTGGCGTAGCGGTAGAGCTTGCTGAAGACGGCGGACTGGTTGGAGTACATCGGGCCGAACTGGGTCTGGTGCGGGTCGTAGCGGTCGAGGACGACGGGGTCGAAGCCGATGTAGGTGAACGTTCCGCCACGAGAGTCGGCCGGCGCCGGAATTAAGTCGCGGCGGGCGTCGACGTAGGGTATCGGATTGGCCTCGGTGCCGTCTTTGAAGTCGAGGAACGCCTGTGTGGAGGCGCGGCCGCCTCCGTTGCCGTTGCCAGACTCATCGGTGCTGCAGCCGACGACGGAAGCGGCCGCCAGGCCGCCTCCGGCGACGAGAGCGCCGGACATGAGCCGCCGTCTGCTGACTCGCTTTCGCCAGAATTTGTCCCAGTAGTTGGATTCCGACATTACCTTAGCTGTCTCCTTTCAGCAGGTGGGGTCCCCCAGTAGGTTACGACGCATCGTTCCGGCGAGATTTAACGTTCTCGTAGCCGTGGGTCAAGCACATCTCGCAACGCGTCGCCCGCAAGGTTGAAGCCTAGCACAGCGAGCGAGATAGCGGCAGCGGAGAAGATCCCCGGCCACGGAGCGTCGCCCAGCGATGCGTAAGAGTCGTTAAGCATGAAGCCCCAGGACACGCCCGGTGGCAGCTTGTCCGGAACGATGAAGGTAAGCGCCGCTTCCGCCAGGATAACGACGCCGACTCCGGTCGAGAAAACGACGATGATCGAAGAGAATATGTTCGGCAGGATGTAGCCCCACATGATGCGCGCATCGGTGGCACCGATGACTCGCGCCGCCTCAACATATTGTTGCTCGCGAACGGACAGCACGACGCCGCGCGTAATGCGTTGGACGCCCGGTATCCCCACCAGGCCGAGGGCGATCGCCGCCATAAGTAAGGTCGCCTGATCGCCTTCGTCGTTGATATACGGGATCGTTGGATTGATCGTCACGATCAGTATCAGGGCGACCAGCGCCGGGAACGATTGCAGCGCATCCATGAAACGCTGCGAGATCAAGTCCAGCCAGCCTCCCCAGAAGCCCGAGGCGATGCCGATGCCGGCGCCGATGATCGTGGCGACGACAAGCGCCCAGACGCCGACGAACAATGAGCGACGAGCGCCGTTGACGATTCGCGACCACGTGTCGCGGCCTGACTGGTCGGTGCCCAGCCAGTGCTCGGCACTCGGCGACTCGTAGGCAGCGACGAAGCCGGACTCGGTGGTGAAGAGGTCCTCGGCGCCGTAGCGCTGCATCCATGGCTCCCCCAGCTCGAAGCCGAAAGGACGGTCCGGGAGCGCGGGTGCACCGAACTCCGCCTTCGGGGTGCCCAGCGTCATGGCGAAGAGGAAGAAGATAAGCAAGAATCCGAAGGCGCCAAGGGGCTTCTTTCTGGCGAACTTCCAGACGCCGCGCAGCAGACCGCCGGCCCGGGAGGGCCCTGCGGATACCGCCTCCGCCGCTGGGATCGCCTGCGCTTCGTCCATGCCTGGCCTCTCGCTAGCTGTACCTGATCCGCGGATCGAGCCAGCCGTAGGCGACATCGATCAGCAGGTTGACGAAGACAAGCACCATCGCGACGACGATGACTACGCCCTGCACGGCGGGGAAGTTCGGGTTCTGCGAGATATTGAGGACGATGTAGTTGCCGAGGCCGGGTATCCCGTAGATGAACTCCAGGATGACGTTGCCGCTGACGATGTTTCCGAGAAGGATACCAACGATCGTGAGCACCGGAATGAAGGCGTTCTTGAGAGCGTGCCGGATGATGACGACTCTCTCCTTCAACCCCTTGGCCCAGGCGGTACGGACATAGTCCTGACGGAGGACCTCCAGCATCTGAGAGCGCAGGAAGCGCATGATGATAGCGCCGGTACCAAGCCCGGCGATGACTGCTGGTGCGAACATTATTTTGAAGTTCTGGACCGGATCGTCAAACGGGCCAACGTAGTCGACATGCGGCCCGAGCCAGTCGGCTAAGAAGGTGCCCTGCGCATATCTCGACGTCAGGATGATGACGAGCACCGCTAAGACGAACACCGGGATGCCCAGCGCGAGGATTGAGAAGAAGCGCAGGAAGTAGTCCACCGGTCCGTCTTGCTTGACGGCGGAAATCACGCCGATTGGCAGCGCGATCGCCAGCGCGAACACGATCTGCATGAGGCCCAGCTGAATCGATGGGCCGGCGCGCTCGTAGATCTCGTTGATGACAGGGTCCTTGTTGCCCGTGCTGGACGTCCCGAGGTCCAGCCGCACGATGTCCCAGATGAAAGTGACGTACTGCTTCGGGATCGAGTCGACGAGGCCGAGTTCCGCCTTGGCGATGTTGCGGCACTCCTCGATAAGCGCGGGGTCGGCGCCGCCACCGGCGAAGCAGGACCCCGCGCGCCTGCCGATAACGCTGCTGGAGTCCATCCGCAGCGCGCCGAAGACCATCGTCGCCACGAGGAAGAGGACAAAGAAGTTGAGCAGGATGCGGCGGATGAGGTATTGCTGCACAGAGTCCCTCTAACCGAGCGCACACCGACGGGGCGCAGATACGACGACAGATTTCATTCTTAATAGGCACCTAGATACGGGGCGAATTGAGTGGCTCGAAAGTAGCATCGGCTATATGCATTGTCAAGGAGCAGCGTGCCGGGAAGGGCTGTGAGCAGGGGGCCAGAAGAAAGACGTTGATAACCCCAGCTCGCGGTGAATTCGCGTCCGTTATCGCTTGACAGATTCTCCAGGCTCTGTAAGGATAGTTACAGAAGTCACAAAGTAGTGACGCGCCGAATCCGCCATAGGCGGACCGGGGGATATATCCCGGGGTGAATCTCGCTCCGCCCCTACGCGGACGAGTAGGGTCACCCTTTCGACCCGAACCCGTCAACTAACCTCGGAGGCGAAAGAAGGGGCCAATCCGCCTGGTGGCGGAATCGGCTCTTTTTTATTGCCACGGAGGGAAGGGAACAAACATGCAGACAGCAGCACCACCGCGAGCATGTCCCCGCTGCGAGGGGGCGATGCTCTTTGAAGAAGACTGGTACGGCGCGTACAGCACGTGCCTGTCCTGTGGCTACGTCCACGAAGTGGGCGCCCTGGCCGGCGCTGAACTCGAAGCAGAAATGAACGGAGACACCCGACAGCGCCGGCGCCAGCCGTCGCACGGCAAGCTTCGACTATAGAATTCGACGCGAGCACGAATCGAAGGAGCGCTGGTTTCGACCAGCGCCCTTTTAGTTTCGGGACACGCCCTCAGGAGGAAGAAAGGATGACATACATCAGAGTCTCGACCATGAAACCGCTGGCCGGACGAGAGAAAGAAGCGGGCCAGGTCAACCAGGAGCTCGTCGACTACTACCGCACCCGGGAAGGCTGTCTGAGCAGCCACTTCGTGAAGGCGGCCGACACCTCTGGCGAGCAGGGCCGAATTTCGTTCTGGACTTCGGAGCAGGCCGCCGATGAGGCTGCCACACAGGAGCACTCGCTCTACTTGCGGTCTCGCCTGCACCTGCTGGTACAGCGCGGGCACCAGGAGCGGTCGTTCCTCGACGTCGTGGCGACCAGCGACGCACAGGTAGGGTCAGCCCCATAGCCAGAGCGAAGGACTCCGATAGGTTGCCTGATATACGAATTATTAACGTTTCTTGCACTGTCGCAGGCTTGCCACCACGAAGGCGCACCGCGTACGCTTGATCCGAGGCAGGTACGAACGCCGGACTACCAAAGTACGGGCCTCGAAAGACAGGAGGGTTTGGGAAGATGCTTTCTCCGACGAAACGGAATGGGGGTTCCCTTTCGCCAATGCAGGGCCACTTCCTTCAGCGGCTGAGCCGACTGCTAAAGCTGCGCAGCGAGCAGAGCGGCCAGTTGAACGAAGACGGCATGCTCCTCATCGACCGCACGATTTACTCTACGTACTGTGACGCCGTAGACGTCGGTGTCACGGAAGAAGCGCAGAGGCTACTGCACCGCTCGGCTGCGGCGCCCGCCGCCAGCGCGGCCGGAAAATAGCAACCGCAACGACGTCTGCACGAGCGGCGTTTTCGCGTGTTCCCCGCCCGCATCCGTCTGCCCGCAAAATTCGCTCCTGAGCGCCTACTTAACGTCCCCTTCGCAGGGACAGACCTTCCCGCTGAAACTCCGTGCCCACGTCCGGGCCGAGAACTAGGATTCCCTGCGGACGGAGTTCGAGAGGACGCCGATGCCGTCGATCTCGACTTCGACGGTGTCACCGTCTTCGAGCTTCGGCGGCTCGCCCGGCGTGCCGGTGAAGAGCAAGTCACCCGGCGCCAGTGCAATGACCTCCGAGGCGAAGGCGATCATTTTCGCCACGCTGTGGATGAGCTGGTCCGTGCTCGACGACTGCCGCTCCTCGCCGTTGACCCGCGTGCGGAGCATGACGTTGCCCGGATCGACATCCGTGGCGATCACCGGGCCGAGAGGCGTGAACGTGTCGGAGCCCTTGGCGCGCCACCACTGCAGGTCATCGCGCTGCCAGTGGCGGGCGCTGATGTCGTTTCCGCAGGTGTAGCCCAGCACGTAGTCCAGCGCCTCCTCCGGGGCGACCTTGTGGCAGACGCGGCCAATCACGGCGATGAGTTCGCCCTCGGCGTCGACGCGTCGCGCGCCTTCCGGAAGAACGATCGTGTCGCCGGGGCCGATGACGGAGGACGCCGGCTTGAGGAAGAGCTGAGGGATGCCGGGCGCGTCGCCGTTTTTGAGGACGGCGCGACCGCTGGGCAGATGAGACTTGTAGTTCACCGCAGCCGCCAGGATCGTGCGCGGCGCGAGCGGCGCGAGAAGCTGGACATCGGCGAGGGATAGCGATTGGCCGGCCGGTTGGCGCTGGCCGAAAAGGTCGCCCGCGAACGGCTGGACGGCGTCTTTCTCGAGCAGACCGTAGCCCACGACGTCGCCGTGCTTGTAGCGGCAGATTCGCATCAGAACGGGAGAACGATGCGACGGAAGCGCTCTTTGTACGTCCCGTCCGTGTCGCTCCAGAACTGGAGCAAGCGCTGTTTCATAGCCTCCATGTCGTCGATCTGGCTCTTGTGGCAGGCCAGGGCCTCGAACTTCTTGTCGAGCGCGGCCGTGATATCGACGTTGAAGTTGGTGTCGCTGGCGGTCCAGAGGTAGACCTCTTTAGTGCTGAACGGTTCGAGGCCCTCGTCGAGCAGTTCCGGGAAGCTGGGCCGGTTACGTGCGAGCGGGTAAACCGCGTCGAGGACCACGGTACCGGCCGCCCGGTGGTCCGGGTGGTTGATAAACATGTCGCGCACGATGTGGTTGGGGTCGTGGCTGAAGACGGCGTGGGGCTTGAGGCGACGGATCAGGCGCACGATGTCGCGCATGAAATCCGTGGTGTACGCGAGGGCGCCGTCGACGTTGTCGAGGAAGAAGACTTCCTTCACGCCGAGTACATCAGCGGCGGCCCTTTGCTCCTTCTTTCGCAGCGGGACGAGAACGTCCGGGGTCATGTCCGGGTCCTCGCTGCCTTTGGAGCCGTCGGTGCAGATTACGTAGTAGAACTCCCAGCCCTGCTGCACCCACGTGTAGACCGTGCCGGCAGCGCCGAATTCGGAGTCGTCGGGATGCGCGGAGATTACGAGCCCGACCCTGGGGCCCTCTTGTTCATCATTCATGGGCACACGTACGTCCTCTAGTCCAGACCCCATCAGATTGGTTTTCGCCGATCGCCGGGCATGTCGCGGATTGTACCGGTGTCGTAATCCTGTTGACAACCGAACGTATGGTCTCTAGACTTTTGTTCTGGCGAACAAAGGTTCGCTTGTCGTCAACGAACCGCCCCGGAAGGACACGAGATGAAGGACCTGTCAGCGAAACAGCAACGCATCCTGGACTACATCCGCGACTTCATCGAGGAGCACGACTACCCGCCGAGCATCCGTCAGATCCAGAAAGCTTGCGACATCAGCTCCACTTCGGTCGTCGACTACAACCTCCGCATACTGGAACGCCAGGGCCACATCAGGCGCGACCGCGAAGTGTCGCGCGCCATCGAGGTGCTGCACGGCGGCCGGCGCGCACCGCGCGTCGTTCCGGTGCCAATCATCGGCTCGATCGCGGCAGGCCAGCCGATCCCCGTACCGTCCGCAGACACCTGGAACCCCGACATGTCGGATTCGATCGAGGTCGCACCGGAGATGGTGGGCGACCGCGAGAACGTCTTCGCGCTGCGCGTGAAGGGGACTTCGATGATCGACGCGCTGGTCAATGACGGCGACGTCGTGATCCTCGAGCAGGCGGGAGCGGCCCGTGACGGCGATATGGTGGTCGCGTGGCTGAAGAACGAGCAGGAGGCGACGCTGAAGAGGATCTTCCGCGAGGGAGACCGCGTGCGGCTGCAGCCTGCCAACGAGACGATGCAGCCGATCTATACGGACGCCGACAACGTCGAGGTGCAGGGCCGCGTGATCGCCTCGATCCGCCGCCAGATCGCCTGACGCGGCCGACCCGGTATAATGCGACTCGCCCACTGTAGCGCCGGCGGCGTCTCGCTCTCCCGCTGAGAGGCCGGCGGACCACCCGAAAGGCGCCCCTTGCAGGACACAATCCTCCGCGTAGAGGATCTACAGGCCGAATTCGACACGACCGACGGCGTCGTGAAGGCGGTGAACCACGTCTCGTTCGACCTGCCCCGCGGCAGCACGCTGGCGATCACTGGCGAGAGTGGGTCCGGAAAGTCGTCGGTGGCGCTGGCGATCATGGGACTCTTGCCATATCCGGGCCGGGTTACCGGCGGGAACATCTACTTCGACGACCGCGACCTGCTGAGCCTCTCGGGCGAGGAGCTGCGCGCGATTCGCGGCCGCGAGATCGCAATCGTCTTCCAGGACCCGAGCACAAGCCTGAACCCCGTGCTCTCCATCGGCGATCAAGTAGAAGAGATCATCCGCACGCACCGGCCGGTTTCCCGGCGCGAGGCGAAGAAGATGAGCATCGAGGCGCTCGGACAGCTGGGGCTGCCCGATCCAGAAGAGATCGTCAGCCGCTATCCGTTCCAACTGTCCGGCGGCATGGCGCAGCGCGTGATGATCGCGATCGCGACGGCGCTCAACCCGTCCGTGCTGATCCTCGATGAGCCGACGTCCGCTCTCGATGTGACGGTGCAGGCGGCGATCCTGGAGGACATGACGCGGCTCCAGGAGCGGCACGGCACGTCGATCATCCTCATTTCCCACGATCTGGGAGTCGTCGCGCAGATGGCAGACAGCGTCGCCGTGATGTACGCCGGGCAGATCGCCGAGCACGCCGACGCCGCGACGTTGTTCCACTCGCCGCGTCACCCGTACACCGCATCGCTGATGGCGAGCCGGCCGCGCCCGGACCAGGTGCGCAGAGGCCGGCTGGCGGCGATCAAGGGCGCGCCTCCTTCGCTGATCGACCTTCCGGACGAGTGCGCGTTCCTGCCGCGCTGCCATAAGGCGACTTCAGAGTGTCGCTCGGAGCCCGCGCCGAAGCTGATCCCGGCCGGCCCGGCCGCGCACGTCGCCGCCTGCTACAACCCGATGTACCAGCAAGACGAGGGCACAGCGGCCCGGAGGAGCGCCTGAGTGGCCTCCCGGAAAGGCACTCCCCGCGACCTCTGGAACCGGCTGCGCAACCTGGGCCGGCGCGTCGAGGAAGAGATCTATGACTTCACCGAGGAGGACGCCGAGCGCGAGGAGGAGCCGCGCGGACGCAACACTCTGATCGCGCTCCTGAATGGCTTCTTCACGATGTGGCGGGCAACCCAGGCCAGCAGCGCCGAGCGCACTCTTGGGTCGCTCGCCGGCATCAGCGTCGTCTGGCTCGTGGTCGTCGACCGCGGGTTGGGATTCAAGCGGACGTGGGCGCGCATACCAGCGGCGACGTTCGTCGCGATCTGGTTTGTGCCCGGCCTGATCGCCGGAACGTGGACGGTCGTCGCCAACCTCGGCATCGAGAACATGCGGCGCATTCGCTCGTGGCCGCTGATGCTCACCTTCTCGGCGTCCGGCCTGATCGCCTTTCGGGCCGTCTTCAGCGAACTTGCCCACCGCGAGCTGCGCCCGATCCGCAGCCGGCGCGAAGACGACTAGCCGGCGCTGGACGCACTCGACTGCGTTCTAGGCACGGCCCGTGCTAGACTCGATCCCACTGACCCAGTAGCGTTTGAATGGGAGAAGGCATGGCTGACAGGAGCTACAAGATCGCCGTTTTGCCGGGCGACGGCACGGGCCCGGAGGTCGTCCGCGAGGGCCTCAAGGCGCTCGAAGCGGCGGCCGCGAAGACCGGCTTTCGATACGACCTCGAACACTACGATCTCGGCGGCGACCGCTACCTGAAGACGGGCGATATTCTGCCCGACGCCGTGCTGGAAGAGCTGCGCGGCTTCGACGCCATCTTCCTCGGCGCGATCGGCCACCCGGACGTAAAGCCGGGCATCCTCGAGAAGGGACTCCTCCTGCGCCTGCGCTTCGAGCTCGATCAGTACATCAACCTGCGCCCGGTCAAGCTCTACCCGAACGTCGACTGCCCGCTGAAGGACAAGGGCCCGGAGGACATCGACTTCGTGGTCGTGCGGGAGAACACGGAGGGGCTGTACAGCGGGATGGGCGGATTCCAGTACAAGGGGACGCCGCAGGAGGTGTCGACGCAGATACACATGACGACTCGCTTCGGCGCTGAGCGCGCGATCCGCTTCGCGTTCGATCTGACCCGCAAGCGCAACAAGGACAAGCAGCTGCACCTCGTGGGGAAGACGAACGTGCTCACGTTCGTGCACGACACGTGGTGGCGCGCCTTCAACGAGGTGGGCGAGGCCGACTACGCGGACATCCGCCGCGAGTACGCGCACGTGGACGCGACGGTGATGTGGTTCGTAAAGAACCCGGAGTGGTTCGACGTAATCGTTGTCGAGAACATGTTCGGCGACGTGATCACGGACCTGGGCGCGATGATCCAGGGCGGGATGGGGATCGCCGCCGGCGGCAACCTGAACCCGGAAGGTGTTTCGATGTTCGAGCCGATCGGCGGCAGCGCGCCGAAGTACACGGGGCAGGACGTGATCTGCCCGCTGGCCGCGATCGCCGCCGCGCAGATGATGCTGGAGCAGCTGGGCGAAGAAGGCGCCGGCGCTGCCATCGAGAACGCGATCATCGAGTCGCTGGCCAGCGGCAAGATCAAGTCGCTCTCCGCCGGCAAGATGGGCATGGGCACGGCGGAGATGGGCGACCTCGTGGCGGGGCTCGTTTAGGGCCGGACCGGCGTCCTTGACAACGCACTCGGCCTAACCGATCATCGCACCACCACATCGAGGGGGTGTCATATGTCGTTCCTTCGTCGTCTGCTGGATTCTCCACCAGCTTTGAAAGCCGCGATCGCAGCCGCTGTCGGCACGCTCACGATCCTCGTGATCGTTGTCGTCGTTGTCACCTCGGGCGGGTCTTCGAACTCGTCAGGAACCGTAGCCGTGCCGGGAGAGTCCGCAACTCCGCTGGCTAGCACCGCCGGGGCAACGCCGAACCAGACTGGCGCGGCGGCGGATTCGAGCTCGGATGGCGATACGACTGATCCAGAATCGTCGGCCGAAGGTGCGTCGCCGAGCGCAGAGCCAACATCGTCAGCTGCCAATCCAACCGGCACGTCGACTTCAGTGCCTACATCGACGCCGACTCAGCCTCCCTCGGCCCCAACAGCTCCACCACCGACCGCAGCTCCGACCTTGCCACCAACTGCTGCTCCTACTGTCCCGCCGACCCTCCCACCCACGGCGGCTCCGACCTTGCCACCGACGCAGCCACCAATTGCCATCCCGGCGGCCTCGATTCTTGTTGCCGATGACGGGCAATACCTAGGGATCTTCACATGCAACCGATACGAGTCGGACAGCATATTCAACAAGTTCGGCTCCTACGGCAGCCGATTCAGCTCAACAAGTATCTGGAACAGATTCGGCACTTATGGTGGGAGGTTCGGGACATACAGCCCGTTCAACAGGTTCGGGACCCCGCCGATCATCACAGATGGCGAGACATATACCTACCTAACGGAGGAGGGCCTTTACCTACCCAAAATCACTCCGACCCAGCTGGTCATTTTCTGCTTCGCCAACGACTCGTATGAACTGGAATACTGGCTGGAGCGGATAGCCGACGTCACCTAGATCTGCCCTAGTCGAACACTACGGTCTTGTTGCCGTAGACGAGGATTCGGTTGCGGAGGTGGAGGTCCACGGCGCGGGCGAGGACGGTCTTCTCCAGGTCGCGGCCCTTGCGCACGAGGTCGTTGACGGAGTCGCGGTGACTGACGCCGGCGACGTCCTGCTCGATGATCGGGCCCTGGTCCAGCTCCGGCGTCACGTAGTGGGCCGTCGCGCCGATGATCTTGACGCCGCGCTCGTGCGCCTGGTGATAAGGCCGCGCGCCG
>SDBV01003037.1_pt1 | contig 24998 bp, 18 predicted proteins | sample 2277081 | NCBI WGS metagenome assembly SDBV01 (sample SAMN10402039, study PRJNA504765) | marine sediment metagenome | isolation source: marine sediment core GS10_PC15, 223 cmbsf | place: Arctic Ocean: Southern Knipovich Ridge | collected 2010 | reverse complement strand
TCAGCAGAGGGGGTCGCAAGTCTTTTCTCAGTCGATTCCGTGCGTTCCATCTAAGGGTCGCCTCCTTCGCCCTCTACTCTAATAAATCAGGAGGCAGTTGTCTCACTCATGTTGGCCAGAGGGTAAGCCCGAAAGAATCGCACCGGCGTTCCGGAAAAGGTTGGGTTTGCAGGGCACGCGGAAGGCCCCAATTCAGCCTTTCGGAGCCTCCTCGAAACCCGCCCACACCAAGCACCCTCTACGGAGGGACAAGGCTGTGTGAGGCACGGTCCTATTCATGACGCAGTGCTTCGATCGGGTCCATGTACGCCGCTTGCCGAGCCGGGAAAACTCCGAACAAGAGTCCCACTCCAATCGAAATCAGCAGGGCCAGTGCGACGGACCACGGTGCAATTCGGGGCTCGATTGATTGGACGATCGGTGGCAGGCTATCGGGCCAGAGCGTCGCCATCAGCGTTCGGGCGGCACGAAATATCGGACCGCACATCACCCCGAAGAGCACTCCGAGCAAGCCGCCGCTGGCGGTCAGCACGATGGATTCAGTCAGGAACTGCTGGATGATATGGGACCGAGTTGCGCCCAGTGCCCGTCGCACGCCGATTTCCCGAGTTCGTTCGGTTACCGTGGCGAGCATGATGTTCATGATTCCAATCCCGCCGACGAGCAGCGAAATGCCGGCGATCACCACCAGCAAGACGTTGAACATGGCGCGCGTTCTTTCCGCCTGGCGCAACAATTCTCTGGGCACGACCACCGCGTAGTCTTCCTTGTCGTGATACTTCCGCAGCAGGGTTTCCACGACGCGTGCGGTGACGTCCACGTCGTCAATTTCATCGACCGTCAACGTGATCTGGCTCAGTTCGACAATCTCTCCGGTGAAACTTCCCGGCCTGCGCTCCATGACAAAATCGCCAACTCGCCTGCGAAGCGTGCTCAGCGGAATGTAAGCATCCATGTTGTATTCCCGCGCTTCCAAACTGCCGCCGATTGCCGCCGAAGCCAATCGCGGTTTGGTCTGACCAATCACGACGTATAGATCGGTGCCTGCCCAAACAGGTTTGCCGACCGGGTTTTCATAAGGAAACAGTCGTTTTGCCGTGCCGTCGGCCAAGACAATGACGTTTTCGCGACGGTCGCGACCGTTGAACCACCGTCCACGCGCAACGGCGAGCCGGTTCAGTTCGAGGTATTCCTCGGAGCAGCCCACCAGCTTGGCGTCGGCGACACGGTCCTTGACGCGGATTTCGCGCCGCAGCTCGCGCATCGGAACGGATCTACGAATGCTGGGGATGTTGGTCAGAATCCGATCGTAGTCAGCTCGCAGCAGACCGTACCTTTTGACGCGGTCGTTGTCTCCGGCGTCGTCGCTCGCGTTGGGCTTGACGCTCCGAACAATGATGTTCGTTGAACCGAGATCCTTGATTTGCTGCTGGGCTTGATAGCTTACACCTTCGCCCATCGCCACCAGCCAGATTACCGTTGCGGTGCCGATGAAGATCCCCAACGCCGCCAAGCCGGCTCGCATTTTTTGCAGAGACAGGCTCTTGATGGCAAGTTTGAGCGTTTGGAAAAGGGAACTCTTCACGAATCGTTCCTCATCGCCGGTTACTTCTTCTCTGCGGCCGCGGGCTGCATACGTTTGAGCCCGGCCTCGATCTCGGACGCGTCCACTTCACCATTGCCATCGGTATCGGTCGATTCGAAGTGTGGTTTCATCTTCTCGTCGAATTCGTCCTTGGTCAGGACGCCGTCGCCGTTCTTGTCGGCAATCTTGATGATCGCGTCGCCGCTCGGCGGACTCTTCTTGGCTCCGCCTTCGTCACCCGAGGCACGCTTCTCGTGGGGGCTTTTGTCTGCCGGCCCACGGGCATCGGATTTCTCAGGCTGACTGTCGTGGATGGGCTTCAGCGCATCTGTTTGCGCCTCGTCGACGAAGTCAATCGGATTGAGCACGACACGCTCACCCTGTTGAAGGCCTTCTTCGACAACCATGAACTGATCGTTGCTGTCACCCAGCTTCAGACTGCGTTTGACGATGCCGTCGTCCGTCTCGACCCAACACAGGAACTCCTGCCCTTGTTCCACCACGGCAGCCACCGGAATAGTCAGCACGTCTTTGTGCCGAGCCAGAAAGACCTCCACCGCGACGCTCATGCCCGGCTTGAGCGATTGTTGTTCATGGAGCTTGATGATGGTTTCGTATTTAACCACGTTGCCGTTCCACCATCCGGTGGGCTTGGTTATCGACGCGATGGATAAGACTTCGCCGTCGATCGAGTGGTCTTGAAGTTCGATCCGAGCCTCCATGCCGGGTTTCACTCGATCGACCTTGGATTCGTGAATGCCGATCTTGACTTGCATTTGTTTCAGGTCGGGAATGATCAGCAACACCTGATCTTCACGAACGCTGGCACCTTCTTCAATGTCCGGTTGCTCTTTCCATTCCGCCGCCGAAGGGTAAATCACCATGCCCGCGACGTCGGCTCGAATCACGCAGTTCTCGAGTTGCTGCTCTTTGCGCGTGAGCCGGACCTTCTCCAGTTCGAGTGTGGCCGTATCGGAAGCCAACCTTGCCTCCGTCACATCGAGGAGGCTTTCCTTTTCTTGAAGCGTCTTTGCTTTGGTGAACTTATCGAGGACTTCCAAGTCGGTTTGCTTTACCTTGACGTCCAGCTCAGCGTGCTTCACCGCATCTTTGCTGGTTTCCAGTTGCAGCTTGCTGATGTAGCCCTTGCGGAACATCCTCTGAGCATGATCTCGCGCATTCTTCGCCGACTTGAGGTTCGACTCAGCGATGACCAGCTCTTTTTCCTTGGTGGCCATTTCCGACCGAAACGTACCGTCCAGGTATTCGGTGATGCTGATCTTTGCGACGGCGACGTCGCTGTCAGACGTTATCTTGTTGGCCAGGGAAGTTTCGTAGACGATCTTCTGTTGACTGATGTTGTCTTCGATCGTGGAGGTATCGAGCCTGACGAGTACGTCATCCGGCTTTACTTCAGTGCCCGTCGCGACGACCCACAGTACCGTACTTCCACCCTTGACCTTGCATTTGATCTCCGTGTTGGTGGAACTCTCCAAGGTTCCGTCTTCGGTAACGCTCACGACCAGGTCGCCGCGAGCGATCGTGTAGGTCAACACCCGGGTGCCCGTCTTCGGAGTAACCGTGCGAATCAACGCTGGCGCCGCGGCAGCCAAGACGCCGAGCACTCCGGCCACCAGCAACGCGCGTTTCCACCAAGAACCAGTCTGGGCGTGATTGCGGGCCGAGGACGACACGGTTGCAGGAGTCGTTGGCCGTCGATCAGCGGTCTGGGCTTCTGGCCCGGTATCAATGGACATTCGGGTGCTCCGTTTCGGCGAGACCTAAAGTCACCATCGCGTGGGTATGCCGTAATGTGTGATGTTGGGCACGATTACCAATCACTTCGGGCTCATTGCCAATTTGTAGGCCCGCGCTTGTCTGTAGGCCGGCAGGCCCTGCTCTTCATTATCGACGAACTCTTCCTTTTCTGCAAGCAAGATCCCTGAAGCCGACAGTTCCGCCCCTGAGCGAGCCCAAGGCGAGGTAACCTTGCCCCCAAGGTTTCCACGGTCTTGGATACGCCCATTGATGAATGGACGCCACCTAGGAACGCTTTTTCTGCTCGCGGCGCTTTCGAATCGCTTCGGCGGCGAGTCTGGCCTGAGTCTGAAGGCCGGCCTGATCCGTGTGGGAAAGGGAGTGGTCGGGATCGAAATACGGTTGAACGTACTCCAGGTCTTCCGGTTCACCCACCACCGCGAGCGCGCGGAGTGCCTGATAAGCCTGCTGGAATTCAGGCTCGATGGTGCAAAGCCGCCGGCCTTTCATGATGCGCTGGCCGCGGCCCACCGTGACCTCGCCGATTCGCCCACCAAGTGGGGCCAAGACGGGGTCGGGCTTGCCTTCGCCGGTGTCTACCAAGGCAAGCTGCATCCGCGGCCTGACGGGGTCTTTCTTCCGGAGGATCTCAATCACGGTTGCTTCTGGCGACGGGCCTTCCCAGTCGACCGAGATGACGTAGGGGATGAGCATTTTGCATAAGACGGGTCGGGCGGCCGGCTCGTCAAAACGCACCAGCCCCAGCGCGGCGTTGTAGCGCACCCGGGGCGACTCGTCGCCGAGAAACCCCAGCAGGGCCTGATGAAACGGCCGGTGACGCGCGTTGTCTTCGCCCATGCACCAGGCCGCTACGTAGCGGACTCGTTCGTCGGGATGATCGGCCAGTGACACGAGCAGGTGGTAGAACTGCCGGGCGCCCTGCGGGTCGCGCTGCATCCGCTTGGAAATCTGCTCGCAGGCGTGTTGCACGTCGCGTGGATTCTCGGGCCGGCTGAGCCGCCGGCGGATTTCGTCGTCCGAGAGGTAGGCCCCGAACCAGACCTGCCGCCAGAACATCGCCGGCACGATCACCGCCGCGGCCAGCAACAGAAAGATCGGCCACTTCGCCGGGGATTTGGCCGACGCCGGCGGGACGTGTTCAGTAAAACCTGTCGGGGCAGATGGACCGTCGTTCTTCATCACGCCAACTCAGTTGCACTTAGGCCAGGCCACCGAGCAAAACGCCGACAGCGTAGGCCGCCGCCGCCGCGATGCCGCCGATGACCAGCGTTTCCAGCCCGGACTTGATCCAGTTCTGGCCGGTGATCTTCACCTTCAAAGCGCCGAGCACAAACAGGGCCGCCGCCGTGAACAGGCCGGCCATCACGAAGGTGTGGAAGCGCGAGACGGGCATGAACCGAACGGCGACGTAGGCCAGCAGAGGAACCAGCCCAAAGAGCCCAAACGAGAAAAACGTGACCAGGGCGTTCTTCAGGGGAGATTCGTCCGAAGGGAGGATGCCAAGTTCCTCAATCATCATGATCTCCACCCAGGCTTTCTTGTTGTCGGCAAAGATATTGACAACCGTTTGGGCGTCTTCGGGGGACATCCCTTTGGCGGTGTACAGCTCTACCAGCTCCTTCTTTTCACCTTCCGGGTAATTCTCGACCTCCCACTGCTCTCGCCGGCGTTCGGCCTGCTGGTACTGCTGCTCGGATTTGGTGCTGAGGTAGTCTCCGATGGCCATGGACAGGCCATCGGCGATCAGGTTGGCGAATCCCAGGATCAAGACGATCCCGGTGCCCAGCGCCGCTCCGGCCACCCCCGCCACGACCGCAAAGGTCGTAATAATGCCGTCCAGCCCGCCGTAGACGGCGCTGCGGATGTACTGTCCTCTATCCTGCTGGTGCGCTTCTTCCGCTTCCGCCGAATGCACCGCCATGGACGCCTCTACGTCGCCGCTGCGGTAAGCTTCTCTGGCTTTCTTCAGGCTCCTCGAGAACACCATCTTTCCCGTTCTTTGCCTGTCACTATCTTGCCGACTTATAGCTGGTAAGCTGGCTATTCTTCAGTTTGCTCGCGACTGAGCCAGTACTCGGCCTCGGCTTCATCAAAGAACTTCTGGTAGCGGACGATCAACTCGACGTGATCGGCGCCTTGGACCCCGAACGGCTCCTTCGGCGGTATCGTGACGACCCAGCGTTTTTCCTCTTCGTTGAACTTGAAGAACGGGGGCATCACCGTGCCGGGCATGATCTTGTCCGGATCCATCAGCCAGTGGCGCAGCCAGCCGGATTTCAGCCGCTGGGCGCTCGCCTGGTAGCTGGGTGCCTTGGTTTCTTCGGTGAAGGTGCTCGGGTCGTCGCTGGTGACGTGGCAGGAGAGGCACCTGCCGGCCTCGAAGATGGCCCGTGCGTCGGCCTTCTCGGCGTCGCCGAGCGGGGTGAGCTTCTCGGTGGGATACGGCGACGGCTGCCTGCTCAGCGCGTTGAGGAAGCGCACCAGCTTGCCGATCTCCTCATCGGCGATCTTGTAGGTGGGCATGCGGACGTCGAGATACATGCGGGCCCCGTTGCGGTTCTGCTTGGCGGGGTCTTGGCTGAGTGCCGGGTTGCGGAGAAACTCGGCCAGCCAGTGGGGATCGAGCCGCGCACCCGCCCCCGCCAGGCTGGGCGGCGCCTTTTCCCGCCCCTCGCCCTCGTATTGCGGAAACCTCCAGAGATCGGGCGTTTGCCCCGGCACGATCTGATGGCAGCCGGTGCAGTGGTATTTCTTCGCCACCCACCAGCCTTCCTCGATGTCCTTCTCCCAACCGGTCGGGTTGTGGCGGAAGAACTCGGGAAGCTGCGAATCGACCGATCCTAAGAGAAAGGTCACCAGGGCCCGGCGGTCCTGGGGTTTGTCCTTCAGGGCGAAGTCGGGCATCTTGAGCTGTTCGTGCCAGTCGAGCTTCAGCTTGCCTTCGTCGAATTGTCGCGGTTCGGTGAGCTTGCGATCGAAGAACCCCTTGTGCGTGTACCAGCCTTCCCGCTCGGCCTCGTGGGTCAACAGGGCGAAGTCGAGTCGCTCGATGGGCCGGGAACCCTGCTCGGTCAGGTCGGTGGCGATCTTGCTGAGGTCCTCCGTGCCGGCGATATCGTGGCAGCCGAAGCAGCCGTAATGCTCCACGAGCGCCTTGCCACGGCGGACCAGGTTCTGGCCCTCCGCGGTAGAGAGGAACGCGTCGGTGAGTTGCTCCGCCGGTTCGTACGCGGCAGCCGTTTTCTGCGATTGCAGGTAAGAGGCCACGTCGCAGGCTTCCTGCTCGGTCAGCCGAAGGTCAGGCATGATGGCCCCTTCCGGCGGATTCTGGATCCAGTCGACCAGATAATCGTAGTTGGTCTTTTCGTCCAACCGGGCCAGGTTGGAGGCAAAACTCGCCTCGTCATCTAGGCGGTGACAGGCCCGGCAGCCACGGGTCTCAAACGCCGTCTTGCCGCGTTGCGGGTCGCCGGGATCGTGGTGCGATACCTCCGTCTGCTGCGGCAACTCGGCGGCCTGCCAGAGGAAGGCCGAGATGGCCTTGACCCGATCGTCGGTCAGATCGAAGTGCGGCATCCGCGTCCTGGGGCGGAAGCCGCGGGGATCCTTAAGCCAGACCGGCAGCCAATCCTTTTTCAGCTTGGCCCGGATGACCTTCAGACTCGGGCCCGACTTCTTGCGGGCCTGTTGGAGCTTCCTCTTGCGGGGCCCGATTTGATCGGCGTCGCTGTCCAACTGGCTGAGCTTCTGCTTGATCGCGTCGGCCCGGTCGAAATCGCCGTCTTCTTCTGCCGCGTCGCGCTGTTTTTCCAGCCCCCGCCGCTGGTTCTCGATGTTTCGCTCTTCTTGGGCGATGTTTTTCAAGGCCACCGTCTCGGCGTCGTAGCCGCGGCGCGAGTGGCAGCCCCAGCATCCCAGCCGCTGGAACAAATACCGCCCGCGGTTGAGCGTCGCCGCGCCTTCCAAGTGCAGCGCGCCTTCGTGGCACTGCACGCAGCCGGCTTCGGTGTTTTCCCGCTCGTACATCGGCCACAGCCAGTGGTGGTAACGGCCGTGGGCATGATCGACGGCGGAGCCACCAAACTCACTGCTGAGCGCCCGTCCGTTGCCGCCGTGACAAGGCGTGCAACCGAACTTGTCGGGTGGATGGACCTTCAGCAAATCGCCGCGGGGCAACTCGATGCGGGGATGGCTGGTAAAGGCCTTGGCCATGGTTTCCGAGATCACGCCCTTTGCTGAGGAAGAGGTCTCGCGGGAGGCTTCCCGGATCTCCTTGGCCGTCACCGCCACCGGCGAGCGAATTGCCAGGTGGCATACCTCACAGCGCTCGACCAGGCCCACCTCCTTGACGTGGATCTGGTGGCTGGTGATGTCGTACTTGAAATTGTTCTCGAGGAAGGCGATCTGTCTCTGCACGCTGGCCGAGGTGGGCCCGTCGAGATGTTGGGCCATGTAGGCGTCCATGGCCTTCTTCTTGGTGGCCTCCTGCTGCACCAATTTCCCCAACTTGCCGCGAAGTTCGCTCCTCTCGTCCCGGATCTGGTTGAAGCGGTCCAGTAGTTCCTGGTAGCTGAATTCCTGCGGTGCGTGGCCGCCATCGCCGTTGGGCAGATACACCGTGAAAGGCCCTTGGTGGTACTCGTCCAGATGGGCCCGCAGTTGCTTCGGGTGGGCTTCCGTCTCGATCTTGTAGATCGTTGCGGCGGTGTAGCTGCGGGCCTCTTTCAACACTTCGGTGACCGCCGCCATCTGCTCGGTGATCCGCGCAAGTTGCCCGGTGAGCTTGTCATGTTTCGGTTGGTCCTTGTCGTGAACGCCCTGCCAGGCGTCCCTCAGTTGCCCGTACTGGGGGCTGTCGGCGATCTCCTTCTCTTCAGCGAGCTGCAACTCGTACGTCTTTTTCAGATGCTGCCCATAGGCGGGCACGAACGCCGCCTGGTAGCGTTTCCAGGGGCGGCGGGCGACGAACTCGTCGTAGGTTGCCCATCCGGTGGACAGCACCAGCAACAAGGCCGCGATCGACATCGGCCAACTCAAGGAGCCCTCGACGATAGGGTCTTTTTCCTCCGCTTTCGCAACGGTTTCGTCAGCCATTCGCTTCATCTCTCCTCAGCAATTTGCAATCCGCAGTGGGCAACGGTCCATCTGCCGTGCTGCTAAATGTTGAACCAGTCCGTCACCCACACGTACTGGATACGGAAGACCAGCCGGGCCACAATCTTCAACGGCAGGGACAACATCACGATCAGGAAGAAGTGCATCAGGCCGTACTGGATGAGGTTCATGTCCCGGTACTGCCGCGGCTTGAACTTCTTGAACAGCTTATGGATCACGACGGCGGAGACGGCCATGTAAGTGCCCACGAACAACCCCCCGAAGATGCCCATCATCGGCTGGCCGGTGATGCCGAAGAGTTCGTGCAGGTCGCGGTTGATCTCGTGGACCTGCCGATGGTGGTCCCACGTCTGCCCCGGCCAGAACCACATCCACCCCGGGCCGCGAATGAACACCCCGATCACGATCAACACCAGCCAGAGCACCAGGAACCCGAACAGGAACGTCCACAGCGCGAACTTCCGCTGCTGGTAGGTGTAGTAGCCGTTGCCCAGCGGGTTGGTGTCGCAGTAGGGGATCGCCAGCAGGCCCACAATGATCAGCACCGGGAACGACACCCCCGCCAGCCACGGATCGAAGTAGACCAGCATCTCCTGCAGTCCGAGGAAATACCAGGGGGCCTTGGCGGGGTTCATGGTGAAGTTCGGGTTGGCCGGCTCCTCCAGGGGCGCATCGAGCACGATCGACCACACGATCAGGATCACGGTCACGATGATCGCCACCAGCAGCTCGATTTTCAGCAGGTAAGGCCACACGTGTACCCGCTCGGGCCAGCCTTCCCGGTAGGGGAAGGTGGTGCGGTGATGGGTTTTGGCAAGTTCCCCATCGGCCACGAGTTGCCCGATCAATCGGTCGTTGGCCCGCGCCTGGCGGATGGCGTACCAGGTGTAGATCGGCACCAGCGCCATCATCAGCAGGATGGGAACGTTGTCCGGAACCGAAGCGATTTCCCAGAGTTGGTGCCAGTCCATCGTAGATCGTTTTCTTTGCAGGCGTTAGGTGGATAATGAATGCTTCATCCGGCGGAAGCGTATTTGGGGCGTTACCTCGCGAAGTACGCATTGGTCGGATGAGCCTAACTAATGGGGCCGGGGGGTTTCATTCCGGATACTCACTTCTTGGCCGGCTTCCGCGGCTGGTCGATTTCCGCGGGCAGCATGACCGGGGCCGGGCCGCTGATGCCGCCGTCCTTGCGCACCCGCCAGAAGTGTACGATCATCAGCACCGAGGCGATCACCGGGATGGCGATACAGTGCCAGATGTAGGCCCGCAACAGCGCGTTGGCTTCGACGATCGATCCACCCAACAGCGCGAACCGGATGTCGTTAAACGGCGTCATACCCAATTGCGGCCCGAAGGGGCCCTCGTGGCCGACCAGGGGCGTGGCCCGGGCCATGTTGGTGCCCACCGTCACCGCCCAGAAGCCGAGCTGATCGTCCGGCAGCAGGTAGCCGGTGAACGAAAGCAGCAAGGTCAGCACCAGCAGCAGCACCCCCACCGACCAATTGAACTCGCGCGGCTTCTTGTAAGACCCGGTCATGAATACCCGCAGCATGTGCAGCCACACCGTGATCACCATCGCGTGCGCCCCCCAACGGTGCATGTTGCGCAACAGGTTTCCGAACGGCACGTCGTGCCGCAGATAGAGAATATCGCGGAAGGCCTGGATCTTCGACGGGTGGAAGTAGAACATCAGGTAAATGCCGGTGATCGTCAGCACGATGAACAGAAAGAAGGTGATCCCGCCCATCCCCCAGGTGAAACAATACCGCACCGCGTCGCGGCGGATTCGCGGCGGGTGCAGGTGCAGGAAGACGTTGGAAATCACCGCCAGGGCGCGGTTCCGCGGCGTCTCGTCCAGCTTGTGCCGGATGATCGACTTCCAGAGTTGAGTCTCCTTCGGCTTGCCGAAGAGCTGGGGGGTTTCCTTGGCCTTATCCAGCACGGAGGGCAACCGGCCGGCTGGTTCTTGCTCTTCGGTCACTTTGGTCTCTACTTCACCCATTAAATTCCTCTCTTGCAGACTCCGCCGCCGGCCGGCAGGCCGACGTCAGACGGGCAGAAACGCGCCGGGCTCTTTCCACTCGTCCGACTCGTACAGTCTAGACGTGTCCACCACGATCCGTCCTTCGGCGTCCTCTTCCAGGTGTACGCGCAACAGCGGTTTTGGCGCGGGACCCTCGAAATTGATGCCTTCGGTGTCGAATCCGCTGCCATGGCAGGGACACTTGAACTTGTTCTCGGCGGCATTCCAGTCCGGCGTACAGCCCAGATGCGTGCAGTTGGCGAAGATCGCGTAAATCCGGCTGCTGTCGCGCACCACCCAGATGCGATTGGACTGCTGGAAGCGGATGTCCACGCCGAAACCAAAGTCCGAAGGGTACCCGATCACGAAACGGGTCTTAGGCTCGAACAGTGCCCGCGGGTAAAAGAACTTCGCCGTGGCCGCCAGGCAGGCGCCGAAGAAGGCGAAGACGGACCACGATACAAACCTCCGCCGGGCCATTTCGCCAAAGCCCACGTCCGGCGCCTTAGGCTTCTTGGGGGCAGGCTTCTTGGCGGCCGCGGGGGAACGTTTCGCCGCCGGCGGGGCTTCCGCGTTTCGTTCTGCTTTACTCATCGATGCACCATGTTCGGGGCTGGGGGCGGTGGCTGCTGCCATCAGGGCTCCATTAGCCCCCCGGGTCTACTCTTGCTTGAACGTGAATTCCGCCGTGAAGGGTTTTCCGTCCTCGAGCGTGATCTTTTGGGTCTGCGTCCCCAGCGTCTCGTGCCACGCCGTGATTTCGTACTCGCCGGGGGGAAGCTTGGGGAGCTCAAACGTGCCGTCGGCGGCGGTCACGGCAAAAAAGGGATGTTCGAAAACGCCCACATGGGACTTCATCCAACCGTGGATGTCGCATTTGAAGTAGGCGCTGCCCATCTCCGCACGCTTGAAGGTCATCTCCTTCGTGTCGCCCTTGGCCTGTGTAAAATTCGTCCCCCGGTTTCTTCGCGCCACCAGATGGACGTTGTGGGCGGTGTCGTCGCTGCTGCTGACCACCACGGGCTGGTCGACCATCACGGCGACCACGTGGGGCACGTAGGTGCAGCCCTTCTGATCGATGGTCACGGTGTCCTCGAGCGGAGCATGCGTCCAATCCTCGGGGAAGCTCTTGACGTACACCAGCACGTTGCAGATAGCCTTGTCCTCACTTACGATCAAATCCTCGGTCAGTAGGGGATGGTCCGCGTGGTGCTTGATACATAAATCATCCTTCGCCGCGGCGATCTTCTCCGGGGAAACCTCTTCCCGCGGGGGGGGATCACCGTCGAAAAGGACCTTGCCGGTGACCACCGCGGTGGCCTTCTCGGTCGGAAACGTATAGGAGACTTCCGGCTGCTGCTCCGGGGACGAACTACTTTCAGAGCTACTGGAATCGCCCTGACCTCCGTCGCCCCCGCCGTCTCCGCAGCCGACCGCCAACATCGCCCCCAACAAAACCAACGCGCTGAAGCTCCATTTCATGGCTTTCCCCTTTCAGATGAACTGTTTGCTAGTTACCGTTGTCTGCCTCAACTCGGGCGACCCGTCCCGGGCCGTCTATTTCTTTTCCAGATCGGTGAATTCGACCGAGGCTTCCTCTCCCGGCTTCACCTCCACCTGGATCGTCTTCGTTTTGAGTTTTTCGTGGAACAACCGCAGGTGCCACTTTCCGGGAGGCACGTCGGGGATCGCGAACTTCCCCGTCCCCTTGTCGGTCACGGCAAAGTACGGGTTCTGGCACGCGAGAATGTACGCACTCATCTCCGTGTGGACGTTGCAACCCAAGTGGGTGCTGCCCAGCTCGTCGAAGATTTCCTCTTTGACGATTCCGACGTCGTAGGTGCCGAGATTGAACTGCTGAGCTGAGTCCTTCTCGGTGAAGACGTTATGGCGCACCGTGTCGGAATTGGGGAAATTGACCGTGGTGCCGACCACAACCGGCAGTACGTGGGGAAGGAAGATGAGGTTCTTCTGGTCCATTACCACATGCTCTTCCGGAGGTGGAAACTCCTGACCGTCGACTCGCACGATATACACGGCGCCCTGGGCCAGCCTGGTATAGGGGCTCTTGACCACGCCTTGGATGCTGCCGGGATCACCCGGCACGGCCACGGCGGTGCCCGGCGCCGGATCGCCGAGGTCCGCCTTGGCAGGCTCGACGTCCGGTGTCGCGACGGAGGTCTCCGACTCCGAGGGCGTTGTGCCGGCGCCGGTTCCGCTCTCCGCCGGCGGTTGCCCGCCGTCGTCGTCTCCGGAACACCCGACGAAAAGCAGTGTCGTCACCGAGAGCAACATCAATTGACGGATATATAGTTTCACGACTGGTCCTCCATTTTGAAATTCTCTATTGAACAGAAGCCGTACGGCAAACACTCCCGCTGTGGGAGGCGACTCCGTCGGCGACAGTGCCCGGACCCCCGTCGGCGACGGAGTCGCCTCCCACGGCGGCCGGCGCCATCTTCGCGGAGCCGGTTTTCGCCAGCCCCAACAAATCCTCGTGGGTCAATGACTCGGCGTGCGATACCTTTTTGAAAACCGCGAGAACGTCCGCCTCCGCAAAACCATCAAAAGCCTTCTTCAACGGGCCACGGTGCCGGTCGAGCACCACGTCCGGCGCCCGGCCGGCACGCACGAGCCGGGCGTCGATGTACATCGACCACAGCACACAATACCGATCCCGAACCAGGTTCTGCTGGGCGATCGATTCTCCCGTTTCGCCGAGGTTTGGCCGGTAAGCGAAGGCGGGATCCACCATGTCGGAAACGTGATACAGCTCCCGCCGCAGCAGCAGCGAAAGTTGGTCGCCATCGAGCAACAGCTCGGCCCGCAAGTGGACCACGGCCGTCCGGTGACGCGGGTTACCGGCGCCCTCGTCCGGGCGGCGGACGAACAGTTCGGCCCCTTCCTGCTTGCGTGCCGCGGCTTTCAGGAAGGTGATCCCGTTGAGTTCACCCTCCAGCAAGGGAAACTCCGCCAGGTGAGCGCGAAGAGTCTGCGCGAAACCGAGGCGTCCGAAGAACTCCGCGTGTACCTCCTGGAAAGCGACCTCTCGCCGGCGATCATCGCCGGGCAGATCGTACAGCGCGTCGACCCGCTGGTGGTACTGCTCGAACATGGCCCGATCCCCGCGCTGTTCCTGGGCACGCAGCGCCAGGAAGACCGTTTCCTCGAGCAGTGTGGGATCCAGTTCGATCTGCATATTCTACACCCCGGGCGGCAAGTTCAACGGCGAATTGGCTTCGGCACCGTCCTCGGCCGTATTATCTTGGGACATGGGGCAACTCAAGCAGGCGTCGGCCTCTTTCAGCGGCAGCCGAAGTTTCAGATGTTCACTGCCCGGCGTCACGTCCAGACGCTTGCAATCGTCGATCACGCAGGCCAAGGTGAAACGCGCCAGCGAGTGGTAGAAAGTCGCTTCGGATTGGTCGATGATTCGGCGGGCACAGGCGGGTGCCCAGCGGCCCAAATGGTCGTGCAGAAACTTCCGCTGGGCGTCGACCGTGACGGTGGCGAGTTCCGCGTCGCCGTGCTCTTCGGCGTAGGCCTGCTTGACGCAGAGGAAGGCCATAAACTCGCACTCCACGGCAAGGAAATCAACTCGCTCTTGGACCCCGTCGCCCAGCTTCAGCCCGAACGCGCGGTAAAAGGCAGAGAGGTCCGCCAACTCGTGAGGTTGCTGGAGCCGCTCATCGCTTTCGCTGTATTCCGCCTCGTAAAGCGGGCAGAGGCCCTGAACCGCATGGCCGAACAAAGCGATGTAGTCGCTTTCGAGTGTTTCGGCCGTGCACGTCTGGGCCGCCACCTTCAGATTGGCAAGACATTCCCTCAGTAGACCGTCCGAAGAATCGGCCAACGCGGCAAGCGCCTCCGAGATCGCTCGATCCTGCTGCCGCACGGTGTCCCGGGTGCCCGAATCGGGATAACGGTAGGCTCCCGCCACAAACCGGTAGATCAAGCCGCGGGCCAACGCCTGCTCCTCTACCGTCGCCGAGGGGTTCGACTCCGGCAAGCCGTCGTTTGTCGAAAGGGGCTGATTCATGGTTGCCATGGGATTAGATCGAGTTTTGATGGATATCCGGCCGCACGTGGATCGGTTCGTCCACCTTGGTTCGGAACATCTCCTGTCCCGCGTCGTCGTAAGCGATAATCGTGTCGTTGTACTGCGTGAACGGCTTGCCGTGGATTTCCGTTTCGAACAGTTTGGGGCCCTGCTCGATCTTGTACTTGAAAATGATCCGATTCGATTTCCGGAAGAGTTGCAGCACGGCCAGCAGTTCCCGGTCCGGCACCATGTACCGCTCGATGGCCTGATCCACGCCGGGACCGAACATCTGGCGCAGATACGGCCGCGGTACCCAGCGGGGCGGGATGTAGTAGCCGTTGGGCTCGGTGCCGAATTGCGGATACAACGGCAGGGCCACCTTGGCCACGCGAATCAGATAGTAAAGCGGGTTGTCGGGCTCTTCGACCCAGGCACCGTCCTCGCCGACGTTGACCAGCCCTTGCAGGCGAATCTGACCGATGCAGGACGCCATGCAGCGGGTCTCCATCGGTTTGCCCTCGGTCTCCGGGTCCTTGCCCTCCACGCGAGGATAGCAAGCGATGCACTTTTCCGTGACCCGCGTGCTGGGCCGGTACATCGGTTTCTTGTACGGGCAGCCTTCCACGCACTTGCGATAGCCCCGGCAGCGCTTCTGGTCGATCAACACGATGCCGTCTTCGGGCCGCTTGTAGATCGCCCCCCGGGGACAGTTGGCCAGGCACGCCGGATAGGTGCAGTGGTTGCAGATCCGCGCCAGGTAGAAGAACCAGGTGGAATGGGTCGGCAACTCCTCGACCTTGCGGGTGAACTTCATCGGGTGGCCCTTCTCACCGACCGCCGCATCTTCGTAGAGGTTGGGCGTGCGCCACTCCTCGTCGGTCGGCAGGTAGCCCAACACGCGCCGCGCGGCGGTGGGTCCGATGTTCTTCTCGGCCGCCTCGAAGATGGTGCCGCCCTCGAACTTGCCGTAGGGTTTCTGGGGGTCTCCGTTGGGGGTGCCCGTCCAACGCCGGTCCTTGCCATCCTCCACCTGATCGAGCAACTCCAGGAGCTTGACGTCCCAGTGGCGGGGATAGCCGCCGTAGGGCTTGGTCTCCACGTTGTTCCACCACATCACCTCCTGGCCCCGGGAAAAGGTCCAGGTCGACTTGCAGGCCATGGTGCAGGTGTGGCAGGCCAGGCACCGGTTCGTGTTGAACACGAAGGCGAACTGCCGCTGGGGGTGGTGCTCGTCGTGGGGGTATTGCATCTCGCGGCCGAGATGCCAGTTGTAGACCTGCGACATGACGATACTCCTTAGCCGTTTTCGATCGGCCGGAAGATCCGGACGTAATGGGTAATCATCTCACGAATCCGCGCTTCGCCCAGCTTGCAAAAAGCGCGATGGGGACCCGCGTAAAAGGGATTCTCGAACAAAGCAAACACGTCTTCCTCGCTGTGGCCGAGCCGAATGAATTCCTCGGCAAAACACTCCGCCATCGACTCCAGCGCCTGCTCGTCGGCAACCGGCAACTGTACGCCGACCAGTTCCATCGGATCCTGGGAGTCTGCTTCGCGGATTGGCATGGACCGTTTCTCCGTTATGCTTCTTCGATGAACCCGCCGCCCAGGTAGCGCTGCATCGCTTCGTCTTCGGCCCCGGGAGTCTTGCCCGTGGTGGCGGTGCTCCAGATCCCCTTGCCGCCCAGCCCGCCGTTCTCGGCCTTGGTGACCTTGACCAGCGTCTCCTTGGGTACCGTGTTGATGGCGTGGTTGTCGGCCTCGCCGCCGAAGAAGAGGTTCATGTACACCTTCCGCTTGTGGAACAGCGTATCGGTCTGGTGCATGGGCATGTGCCAGTTGCGGGTGCAGCTCTGCTGGGAGCCGTAACGCAGGTTGGCCTGGTAGCCCGTCCCCGCCGAGAGCGCCCGGCCGTCCGCACGGCTCTCGTGGGCTTTGACGCTCCGCTCCGTGGCAATGTAGGGCGCGTGCTTCATCATCACGATGTTGTACGGATAGGCGGCATTGAACATCACTCGCAACATGCAGCGGGCCACCTTGTAGAACGGGTCGTCCTCCTTCCAGCCGCGATAAGGCCGGTCGGCCGGGTTGGCGTCGACGTAGACGTAATCTCCGTCGTTGATACCCAGGTCCCGGGCCGCTTCCGGATTGATGTGCAACTGGTGCTCCCCCACGCCCGGACTCCGCTTGTCGATGCGGTAGGGGTCGCCGAAGTTCGAGTCGTGCATCAAGTGCCAATCCACGGTGCTCCACGAGGAATGCACTCGGTGGCGGGTCTTCGGCGTGAGCAGGTAGAACTGGAACCCGTCCTTCCAAAGGAAGTTTTCCGTATGCTTCACTTCGCTCCAGGGAAGCTTGATGTTGCGGACCGTCCGCTCGTCCCAGTGCTCGGCGTCGGCCGGGATGCCGTAATCGTCGGGGCGAATGAAGGGGTTGGAGCTGACGATCACGTTGGGCAGAAACTGCGTCGCTTCCGGGCCTTCCCGGTGGACGATGAAGTTCTCGCCGTACTCGATCGCCTCGGGGATGTCCGAGTAGGCGTTCATCCGGCCGGTGTCGGTCCAGAACGGGTTGTCCTCGTTGATCTGTTCCCAGAAGGGAATCCGGGGATAAGTCCGATACAACATCAGCGCGCCACCGGGGGGTCCGTACTTGCCGGTCATGATGTCGTCGAGCTTGTAGCCGATCGTGGTGGTGCAGGTGTCCAGCAGCCGCTGGATGTAGATCTTCCGCTTGCCTTCGAACTCGAACTTGAACATATCGTGAAAGCGCTGATCGCCGGTCAGCTTCGCCATGGCTTCGGCCACGCCGGCCAGGATGGCCAGGTCGTCCTTGGAGTCGAAGACCGGCTTGATACAACCGTTCTCTCCGCCCCAAATCTGCAAGAACGGGTTCGAGCACGACGAGGTGATCTCGTAGTCCTGGAACTCGACCCAGGAATTGGCCGGCAAGGCGAAGTCGGCGTATTCGACCGAAGCCGTGATCTGAATGTCGGCCGTGATGATCATGTTGATCTTCGGGTTGACATTCTTGAACATGTCGTAGGCGTGCTTGGCATTGTTGAACAGGTTCACGTTGTTGAAGAACAACGCCTTGGTCGGCGTGGGCATGTGGGTCTGGCCGGTGAAGACCTTGTGCCCGTACTTGGGCGTCTCGACGATCAAGGGGACGTCGCCATGGTTCCAATAGGCCGGCTCCTCGCCTTTGCAGCGGAGGCTGACCTTGACGTCCTTGCCGGGCGCCTCCTCGTCGAGATTGAGGTTGAAGGGATCCTCGCCCACCCAGCCCTTGAAGCCGGGGCCGGTCCAGGGAGAGCCCTGGAAATTGGCCGCCTTGTAGTTCCCCGCCCAGGTGTGGCCGCCGGCGCCCGGCTTACCGATGTTGCCCGTGAGCATCAGTGGCAGGTACTGAGCCCGATTGGCCTCGGTGGCGTGGAACCAGTGGTTGATGCCCTCGCCCTGGTGAATCGCCACCGGCTTGATCGTGGCGATGTCTTTCGTCAACCGCATGATCAACTCTTGCGGAACGCCGGTGATCTCGCTGACCGTCTTCAGGTCGTAGTCGGCCAGATGGACCTTGTACATCTCGAACAGCGTCATCACCTCGACCTGTTGGCCGTCGATGGTAACCTGGAACCGGCCTTCCAGGGCCGGATCGATTCCCTTCTGTTGCATCCGCGTGCCGACGTCGTCGCGGGTGACCGCCTTGAGGCCATTCGTCTTCTTGTCCCAGACGACGTAGTCGCCGAGGATGTCGTGCTGCTCGTCGGTAAAGCCCTGGATCTTGTAGCTGGGGCCGTCCTTGGAAAGGTCGCTCTGGTAGTTCGGCAAGACCTCATGAGCCCGCAGCCGCTTGAGATTGTCGGTGCGGACCAGCAACGGGAAGTCGGTGAACTGCTTGACGAAGGTCTCGTCGTACCAGCCGTTGTCCATCATCACCCGCGTGATCCCCAGGAACAGGGCCGCGTCGGTCTGGGGCCGGATCGAGATCCAGTAATCGGCCTTGGTCGAGGGGGGGCCGTATTCCGGCGCGATGACCACGATCTTCGCTCCCCGCTCCATGCACTCGATGAACCAATGGGAATCGGCCATCTTGTTTTCGACCAGGTTCTTGCCGTCCATAATGATCAGCTTGGAGAACCGCAGGTCGTTGAAGTCGCAGTCCGAGGTCTGCAGGCCGTGGACCCAGGGGTGGCCGGGGGCCTGGTCGCCGTGCCAGGTATAGTTGGAGAAGTTGCGTCCGCCGCGGGCTTCGTCCTCTCCCACGCCGCGAATCTTCGCGTCCAACAGGGCCATCGAGTTGTTCAGCCGGTAGATACCGTACTTGCCGATCACCCCCAAGAGTCCCATGCCGCCGCGGAACTTGAAGGTCCGCGTGCCCGCCTCGCCCATCTCGTCGACCATCTCCTTGGGATAGCCTTCGTCCAAGAGCCGTGTAGCACCCTCCGGCCCGCTGTAGGTCGTGGCGATACTCTCGAACCCCTTGGCGATGTAGGTGAAGGCGTCGTCCCAGGCGATCTTGAGAAACTCGTCCGTTCCGCGGGAATCGAACTTGTATTTCGTGCGCAGCTCGTCGGTGAGATACGGGAATCCGGCGTCGGCCCACTCCTTCCAGCCTTTGCGCACCATGGGGTGCTTGATCCGGTAGGGGCCGTAGACGATCCGGTGGAACGTGTAGCCCTTGGCGCACTGGCGGGGGTTCCAGGCGGCCGTGGCGTGGTTGCCGTAGAGGTCGGCGTAGGTCTCGTTGTTGTACTCGCTGCCCAACCGCGTGATCACGCCGTTGCGGACGTACGCCATGCAGCGGCAGGAGTGCGTATCGTTGGGCGAACAGACCCAGGAGAACGTCGTATCGTAGCCGTACTGGTTGCGATAGATTTCCTCCCAGTTCCGATCCGGGTAGGCGGCCAACGGGTTGGCCACGTCGACCGGCTCAAAGGCCCACAGCTTCACCCCGGACCCGATCGCCGCACCGCTGCCGGCCGCCAGACAGCCCTTCAAGAAATTTCGACGCGATAGACTCATCTTATCTCCTCCCACTGAGGCTATTTTTCAAGTTCCAGGCGATGCCAGATCGTCACCGATTTCTGGCCGTTTCGATCCATCTTCGAGCCGTCCCAAACGGCAAAGCCGACGTTCACCGCTTGCTCGCCGGAAAACGTTACGACGGCGTCGTCCCCCGAGGAAAGCTGCCGAGTGAAGGCCACCCGCCAGAGGCCCTTGTACCACTTGCCGGCTCCGCGCACCGGGTGACTAGCGTCATTCCCCGGGGTGGTGATGGTTCCCACTCCGCCCGCCACGAGGTGTTCGACGGGGGTTTTCCTCTCGGGATTCGACATCGGGTTTCCCGCACCCCAACCGGTCAGGAACTCCGGGCTGTGCTTCGAGAGGTCCGCCTGCTCCCGGCCATGTACGGCATAGTCGCCGTCGGTGCGGTACTGGTAGTGATCGGAGACCATGTTCGGATACTTCTGGTCGATGGACTGCTCCGTCTCCCAGTCCGCTTTCCAGTGCCAGATGTTGACCGGTTTGTCCATCGCTCCCATGGCAAACAGCGGCGGGTTCTCCGCGGCCGAGAACTGGATCGCGGCGCCGTCGTCGAAATCTTCGGTGCGAATCGCCGAACGGTCTTCCGTATTGTCGACCCAGGAGAGTTGGACCGAGAGCTCGTTGCCGTCATGCGCGGCCCTCACGAAGAGCCCTTCGATCCGTATCCTGCGCCACCAAAGCGGCATCAACGGAACGTAACTGGGAGAAATCTCCGCCCACTTCTCGTCATCCGGCCCGCGGGGAAGATCGCCGTCGACCTTCTTCGCCGCGATCGTCCGGCGGAACTGCCGGTGCATTTCCCGCTGCTCGTCGCTGCGACTGACCAGCGAGCGGACGTAATGCACCAGGCACCACACCTCCTCGTCGGTCAGCGTTTGGCTCATCGACAGCATCGCGGCCATCGGGATCCCGTCGCGGATCCTGCGGAAGATCTCCTCGTTGTTGGAGCTGAACTTGTAGACCCCCTTGGTCAGATCGAGCGGATAGATCCGCTCCCCCCGGCGGTTGACGATCTCCTGCGAGAGCGGTCCATCTCCTTTTCCACCCGGACCATGACAGGTCCAGCACTCGGAGACGCTGTGGTAGAGGGCGTTTCCGCGAACGATGTTTTCCGCCGAAGCAGCGATCTCCTCGGGAACGGGAAGGGGCTTCTCCGGGGGCTCGAGTTCGTAACGGCTGGTCACCTTACCATCGTACTCGATGGAGACCAGCGCCCTCTTGAGGTACTCGATCACCGCCCATCTCTCCTCCTCGGTCAGGTAATCCTTCCAAGGAGGCATCGACGATTCAAGCAGCCCGTCGGAGACCGCGGTGAAAAGGTCCTCATCGGCGGGGAGGTTCCGCGGCGGCGTGTTCTTCCGATTGAATGTTCCTTCGCTGAAGTCCCTCGGTTTAGGCAGCAACAAATAGGCCGCCTTGCCGTCCCCTTTGCCGCGGTCACCATGGCAGACCGTGCAGTTCTCGTCGTAAAGCTCTTTTCCGCGTGTGATCAGGGCGGGGGTCACCTCGGGTCGGGCGGCCACCACCTCCCCCGGTTCGCCGTCGGTCGCCTGTTCGTCACGGCCAGAGCAGCCGTCCGTCGCGACACCCATTACGGCCAGCAAAATGGCAGCCAGCAGCAACGGGCCGCGGTGTCTACTGACCGCATCAGTACCGGAGTTATTCCCCGTGTAAGGACTCATTTCTGTTTCTCCCTCCTCGGCATAATACCATGCGTCGAACGTATTGGCTGATCCGTTTCCGGCCGCCACGCGGGCGGCCTTCCGGGTAGAGTCTTTATCTCCGCGCCACCGCGAAAGTATTATTTATACCAGTATACAATGGTGTGACAACACCCTTTTTCAAAAAAACAGGAAAACACGCCGCTCCCATGTCATTTCCTCGCCAGCCCCCCCTCGGAGTGCGTCCTGGCCGTGGATTCCGGCAAGCTAGGATGGCTATTACTCGCATGCAAATCCCTCCCAATCGAATGTGCGTGTCGCGATCGCATTCACGGTTTCTTCATGGTTGCTCGCGCCTCGCTCATGATGGCCGTGGTGACCACCTCGGCATGCAGCCGCCGGGCAAACGCCTCCACCGCCGAACGAACCACTCCGCGAACGAAGAAGGGTACCTTCTTGAGCCGGGCCTCAGCGTCCCCCGTCCAGGTCAGGGGCGCCTCCGGGCGGCTTTCCGGGCGCCTGTCCGTGCCAGGAACGTGGACGCACCAAGGATCTTCGTCCAGCACGTCGCCGCTGAGGGCAAAAGCGCGGGCCCGGCATCCTCCGCAGAGATCGCCATATTCGCAGTCTCCGCAGCGGCCCTTAAGAGCCGAGTCTCGTAGGGTCTCAAACACGGACGCCGACCGCCAAATCTCGCCGAAAGAACGCTCGCGGAGATTCCCGGCCGTAAGCGGTAGATAAGGGCACGGCGTCACCTGGCCATCGGGGGTGATCCGACAGTAGTTCCTGCCGGCCAGGCAGCGTCCCGCGTCCGACTTCAGCAAGATCGAATCGGGCCTCGTTTGGGCCAGCACCCGGCGAAACGTCGGTGCGCAGCGGGGGCGGATCATTACCGCATTACTCGGTTGTTCGACCAGGAACCTTAACGCGCCTTCGTACTCTTCGGGAGTCAGGTCCACCAACTCCTGGCCGCGGCCGGTACAGACCAGAAAAAAGACCGTCAGCACCTTGGCCCCGGCGTCCCGCGTGAAATCGACCACTTGCGGCAATTCTTCGAGGTTATCGCGGGTCAAGGTCATCTGGATCTGGACGTCGAGCCCGGCCCGGCGGGCCGACTCGATGCCCGCCACGGCGGCCTGCCAGGCCCCTGGTTGGCCCCGGAAATCGTCGTGCCGCGAGGCCACCAGGGAATCGAGACTGATCCCCACGGCGGCCAGACCCTGCTGGGCCAGTGTGCCGGCCCGATCAAAAGTCAGCGCCGTGGCGTTGGTGCCCAGCACTACGGTCATACCCAACGTGGCGGCTCGGGCCACGATCGTCTCCAAATCCTCCCGCATCAGCGGCTCGCCGCCGGTGAGAATCAACATCGCCGCCGGGCTGATGTCGGCAATTTCGTCGAGCACCCGCAGCGCCTCGTCCGTGCTGAGTTCCCCGGGCATCGCGCGGGAGGCGTCGATGTAGCAATGGCGGCACCGCAGGTTGCAGCGCCGGGTGAGATTCCAGGAGATCAGGTACGGCACGAAGTCCATCACGATGCTTTGTCGAGAGTCAAGAGTCAAGAGTCAAGAGTTAGGAGTTGAGGGGCCATCGTGCCAAGTCATGAATCCGGGGTCTCTGGGCTCTGGACGCTCGACTCTTGACTCTCGACTTCTTCCCCATGGCCCGGCATCCGCACACCATGGCCGGTTTTGGCGGCGGTCACCACGTCGGGGGTGACTACCGTGATCTCTCTGGCGCGGGCGTGGGACTCGATCGCCTTGCGAACCATCGGCCGCATGAACGCCGGAACAACTTCCAGGCGGGCCTCGGCCTCGGCGGTCCAAGTCAGTTGGGCCTGTTGGGCCTGCTCGTTGACCACCAGCACACTGGTCGGGGCCAGGCGGACGAGCGTTTCCGCCGTACAACCGATATCGAGGTCCCCTGACTCCCCAACAGCGGCGCGGTGCAGGCCGAAACGGCCGACCACTACCAGGGAAGCCCCGATCTGCCGCGACCGGGCCACCATCTCGTACGCCGGTTTTCCTTGCAACAACCGGGTCTCGATCGTTTGACCTCGCCCTTGGGCCACGATCTTCGCGTTCTCCAAATAGCCGCGATAGAGGTTTTCCAGACCCCGGTTGATGACGTTGTCGTGGATCTCCTCTTGATCCTTGAACCGAAACATCCGGGAATCTTCCTCGGAAAGGACTTTGGCGATCGACCGAAACGCCACCGGGTGGTAGTGGGGATCGAAACAGGTGACCACTTCCACCCGGCCGTCAACCGCCTCGGCGAGCGTCAGCGTTTTGCGCAGCGCCGCGTACGACTCCGGGCTGCCGTCTACGCCGACCAGTATCGATTCGCCCAAGGGCCGGTCGTCTTTCACTGCCAGCACGTCGACGCGGGTGCGGCGGACCAGCCGTTCGCACACGCTTCCCAGCGCCTCCGGAGGACATTGGCCGTTGAGCGCGGCCAGCCCCAGCCCGCGCGACCCGATCACCGCCAGGTCGTACCCGTTGGCCGATTCGCGTATCAACTCGACGTAGTTTTTCCCTTCGATGTTCTTGTGCTCTACCGCCACGCCGTTGAGCTTGCCGTGGGTGGCTTGCAGGTAGGAGTCGGAGATCATCTGCAAGCCCTTGCCGATCAACGAGCCGTGCGTGCGGCGGGAGGCCTGCAGACGTTCGGGCGTCTGATACTGCTGCGGCAGGCCCGGTTCCAGGTCCGCAAATCGCCGATCGTGCAGCCGCGCGGCGTAGACGTGCGCGGCCACGACCTGGGCGTCGAATGCGCCGGCGATCACGGCCGTCTTGGCGGCGGCGTAGTCCGAGTGCGTCGAGTTGTCAACGCACAGCAGGATTTTCCGGTACGACACGGGAAGGTCCCCTGTATTGCAAAATCATCCAAACCAGCAGTGCGATTTCCGCCAGGATCACGCCCAGCAAGCCCCATGGGAAAGGTTCGCCGGCGCGCTGGGCTTCCGCCGGCGGCGGCTCCGCGGTGCCGTCGGCAGCGGCGGACGCTGCGCCGCCGAGCGAGCCGATGTATCGCGCCAGCCGCTGCACGTTCGGCGGCGAGATCGTTTGGCCCCACGGCGGACAGAAATTGGAACGGCCCGACGCCGCGGAGCCCGCGGTGATGAACTTCACCAACGCGGCCTGATCGAGTTGCGTGGTGCTCAAGTCGGGCAGCGCCGGCCGCGATTCTCCCGTCGTCCACAGCCGGCCGTCCCCTTTGCCCTGTTCGCCGTGGCAGTGTGCGCAGTAATGAAGGTAGAGGCCCTCGCGAGTCGTCAGCGCCGCCCCCTGGACCTGACGGCGACGGTTGATGAACTCCTCACCTGTGGCCGCGGGTTCCTCGGCGGTGGGTTCCTCGGCGGTGGGTTCCTCGGCCGTGGGTTCCTCGTCCGCTGGCCCCTCGGCCAGGGCGCCCAGCATCGTCACGGCAACCATCGGGTGGAAAAGGGACATCGGCCCGCTCTGGGCCGCAATCTCCGGCCCGGCACCTCCAAGAACTCTGTCACCTCCGAGAGCTTTTCTGTGAAAACCGGACGTGTCCGCATTCTCCTTCTTGGCCTTCTTGGTGGACAAGTACGCTGCCAGCACCCGGGCTTCTTCGTCCGAGAGTCCATAATCGGGTTCTGCGGAGTAGGGGTTCACGGCGTGCGGATGTTTCAGGTGATACCAGAGATATCCCGGTTTGAGCCGATCGCCGATGGAGGCCAGGTCGGGCCCGACTCCTCCTCCCTCACCCTCCCCAATGG
>SDBV01003036.1_pt1 | contig 24998 bp, 18 predicted proteins | sample 2277081 | NCBI WGS metagenome assembly SDBV01 (sample SAMN10402039, study PRJNA504765) | marine sediment metagenome | isolation source: marine sediment core GS10_PC15, 223 cmbsf | place: Arctic Ocean: Southern Knipovich Ridge | collected 2010 | reverse complement strand
CTGGAGCCACAATTAGTGCATTTTTTTGTGCATTATTCACCTCGCTGAATAATTATGCACTTAACTGTATGATTTATAAATGATAATCGGCTATTTCAGCAATACGTATTTGTAATTAAGCCATACTTTACTTTTCTTTATGAGGACTGAAGCTGGCCCCTCCAGTTTTGATGGGGCCTTGCCCCCTCATAAAGCAAATAGAATTTATGCAGGTCTCACGGAGACCTTTTAATAGGTCGCGACGACCCGTAATAACATTCTTCTAAAGAAAAGACTTTCAATACAGGAAAAGTTTTTGCGTTACTTATATTGAAAACGTCTGAGGCTGACGGCCTCCAGTATAAAGGGGGCCTGTGGCCCCCCCTAGATCGTCATGTGCTCTATAAATACAGAGGGGGCCGCGATGAAACCCTCGTGCTTGATAACGGGTTTATTGTACTCCAGCTCCCGCTTCTGGCTGGTATGGATAAGCCTGCCTCCGGCCTCGAGCAATATTGCGTGCCCTGCTGCGGTATCCCATTCCCATGTGGGCCCAAAGCGGGGGTATATGTCCGCCTTACCCTCGGCCACCAGGCATATCTTAAGCGAGCTCCCGGCAGAGGTCCTCTCCTGCACAGTAAAGCGCTCAAGGAATTTCTCCGTCGCCTCAGACCCATGAGAACGGCTTGCAACAGCTGTGATCGGATCAGAGGGAAGCTTACCGGAGACCCCGATCTCCACCGGCTCCCCAGTGCCCTTCTGTTTAAAAGCTCGCTGCTCCTCTGCGGCAAAGTATGCCACGTCCTGCACAGGCACGTATATGACACCCACAGAGGGGCGGCCCCTGTCGATCACAGCAATGTTCACAGTGAACTCGCCGTTACGCTTGATAAACTCTTTGGTCCCGTCAAGCGGGTCAACAAGATAGAAAATCTCCCAGTCCTTGCGCTGCTCATAAGGGACCCCGGCGCCCTCTTCGCTTATAACAGGCACGTCCGGGGTCAGTTCCTTAAGCCTGCGCGCTATGATCTCATGCGAGCGGCGGTCAGCCTCGGTCAGGGGAGAGCTGTCTTCCTTGAACTGAACGCCGAAATCCTCTGAGCCATAGACCTCAAGGATGGCTTTGCCGGCCTCCCTTGCCACCTCCACAAGGGCCTTTGCCGCTTCCAGACTTATCGCTTCGCTGATCCCTTCCATACAATTATCCTAGAGCAGCAGGATGAACCTCTTTTCCTCAAGGAACTCAAGGACCTTATCAACTGACTCCTCTACGCTGAGGTCAACCGTATCGATTTCGATATCAGGGTTTTCAGGCTCCTCGTATGGGGAATCCACACCAGTGTAGTTCTTTATGATACCGGCGCGGGCCTTCTTGTAACTCCCCTTGGGGTCCCGCTTTTCACAGACATCAAGGTCGCATTTCACATAGACCTCAAAGAAATGCTCAGTGCCCACAATATCCCTGACATAGGCCCTGTCCTCACGATACGGAGAGATAAAAGCGGCAAGCACCACTATGCCACAATCAACGAACATCTTGGACACCTCGGCGATGCGCCTGAGGTTCTCACGCCTTCCCTCGCGTGAAAAATCAAGGTTCGAGTTGATCCCATGCCTTATATTGTCCCCATCCAGCACGTATGAACGTATGCGCCGGTCAAACAGTTCTTTTTCCAGATGATGTGCGATCGTGGACTTCCCGGAAGCTGACAAACCGGTGAACCAGATAACCCCGCTTCGGTGTTTGTTGGCCCTGTGCCGGTCAGACATACTAACAAGGCTCTCATGCCATACCACATGCTCCATATTAAGAAATCTCCCTTAATTGCCTAAACTGACAAAACTGCCTAAACTAAAAGAGTAATAAAAAATATTCTACCACATATGCTGCAAGCCGGGGGAGTATCCCGAGCAGGACGATTCCTCGGTAAATCCTGATGTTACAATATTTTTTTAATGCCCTGTAGAGCCCGGTATACAGCAAGGCCCGCAACCAGACCGATCAGGTTCATCTTAATGTCCCCTATGTCCCCGGAGCGGTGGGGCACAGCCTCCTGAAAGGCCTCGATCACAGCTGCAAATACCGCAAGCATTGCCAGGGGCAGGTAACGGCTTTTAAAAGCCAGGGCCGAGAGCAAGGCAAGCAGGGCAAAAGAACTGAAGTGAGCAAAATCCGAGATGGCCACAATGCCTATCTTGAGACCCACATGCCTGTCAATAAATGCGTAAGCCGAGATAGCCACGTTTGACGGCAAGAGATAAAGGACAGAAAAAATAACAAGCACTATTGCGAACAAGACAGGAAAAACTGAAGGATTGCCCTCAGGCGTGCCCCCTGATGGAGCAGGTCCGGTCACCGTAAGCGTTTCCTTGATGCAAACACCTTCATACGGGAAGTCTCCTTCTCCTCGATATTGCCAGAGAACAGAAAAACATCCGGCAGCAGTAACATACTACCATTAATGCTTTATCACTTGACACCGCCGGGCTGGCGGGCCCGAGAGAGGCGCTCAAGGCGACGTCTTAAATTCTTATTGCCCGGGTTGAGCAACAGGGCTTTCTCATATTCCTCAATTGCCATCTCAGCCTCACCCTTCTTCTCATAAACATTCCCAAGCCACGCCCGGTGCAAGTATACCTCAGGGTATTTCTCAGTTGCATCCAGTGCCACGGCAAGGGCCGCATCAAACCTTCCTTTGCCAAGAAAATGCCGGAAAAATGCACTGTAATAATAGCGCGGCATAGTATTGTCATCTCCCATAAGGTCCAGCGCCATCCAGTACGTATCATCCGCAAGAAACTCTTCTCCCTGTCTCATGAAATATCCGGCAAGGATTATATGAGGCCCAGCCATGTCCGGAATAGCGCCCAATATCTCAGGCCCTGAAAGGCCCATATCCGACATCATTCGGGCATATTCAACAGTACGGCGCGGTTCGAGGTATATACCTTTCCTTGACACTCTTTCCGCATCTTTATAACGGCCTGTGTAAAGTAGCCATTGAGCATAACGCAGGTACATGTCATGACGACGCGCTCCATAGAGCAAAGAGGCATCCATAAGGGCATCAGCCGCAAGGATATTTTCATCGTGCCCGAAAGCCCTGGCTGCATTTTGAAGAATGCGGGCGTCTGTAGGTGAAAGCTCAATGGCCCTCGTGTATTCATCGAGCCCCGGATTACCGTTAGACATTTCCGCCCTGGCCAATGCAGTTCGGTAACCGGCATTTAGCGGGTCAAGCAAAGAGGCAAGTTCGTAGCTGTCCCTGTATTTCACCAGTTCGGCACTTGACATCTCACGCACAGGTGCATCCTTGTTCAAACCCCGCACTGACAGTGCCCCGGCAAGCACTGTCATGTTAGCAAGCACAACACCTGCGCTTGCAACAACAAGAATGCATAAGACTGCCTTTGCGTGCCTTGGGGCCAGCTCTCTCAACAGAGAACGCCGAGATCCTTTCAAGAGCCTTGTATGTGAAGCTGATACAGCAAAGGACGCCACAAAAAAGAAGTACAGTGCATTGGCTCCAATATGCATATTGAAATCAACAAGAGCATGTACAAGCATGTATGTGACCGCAGCAGAGCCTGCAATGCCCATGGTAATCGAATAGCGATCTCTCCTGATCCTTAATGTGCGAATAACACGTATTAGTACTGAGACCACAAACCAGGCCACAAGGGCAAAAGAAACCATACCACCTTCCACCATCAGTTCAAGATAATCATTATGCGCATGGTCCACCACAAGGCTGCCAGGCAGACTCCTGTATGCTGGGTAAACACTTCCAAATGCGCCAAAACCTGCCCCAAGGATCGGGAAGTCTCTGATCGCGCTCATGGAGTCCGCCCAGATGAGCATTCTGTTAAACTGAAGCGCACCCTCTTTATCTACAATATCTCCGAACCTCTCGATAATAGGGTCCCACCCGAACCATCCCACAAGTACGGCCACTAGCAGGAACAAAACCCCCATCGCAAAGTTACGCCCAGGGTTTCTTCGCCCAAGAAGGATTGCCATAAAGACCATGGAAACGGAAAGAGATATGACTCCTGCACGCGAAAGGCTCACGAACACGGAAGACGCGATAAGTAACGAGGCAAAACCAAAAATAAAATGCATGTGGATACGTTTGTATCCCGCAGTGGCCTTCAGAGCGTCCACAAGGTTAAGGCCCGTGACATCAGGCCTGTAAGCCAGAAACAATCCCGCTCCCAACGGGAAAACCATTCCCATGTAGGCCGCATAGTGGTTTTTGTTCACAAACGGCCCAAAGAATATGCTCCCCAAAGGCGCTTCACGCACCCAGAGTATCATCTCCGCTGACGAAAATTTATTCACAATGCTTATGAAGGCAATGGATGCGGCCACAAGCACAACAAACCTCCCGGCAAAGCTGAGGATGTCCCTCCTGCTCATGAGTTGTATGCCAAGAACATAAAAACTTACATAAGAGGCAAAACGCATCAGTTCCATGGACGTGGCTCTGCGGTCAAGGGAAACAGGAGCCCAGAAACCATCGTTGACACTGCCAAGGGTATCCCTATAAACATTAAATGCCTGAGGAGAGAGCACGGAAAGAAATGCTTGCGGCAGAGGGACCAGCTGAAACACCATTACCCCAAGCAATAATAAAAGGGGAAGAAGCCCTGGCACCTCTCGCCATGCCTTTTGGTTTTTGTACAAAAGACAGGAGTAGATGGCAAGTGCTGAAACACTGATGATCTCCACGACGGACAGGGACCACTGCTCCACTGACCCGAAGGCCAATGGGCCGAAAACCAGGACAAACAGAAAGAGGCCGGTAACGGTCCTAGCCCCTGATCTCATTTTCATAGCAGGGCGGAAGTGATTTCCGGAGGTCCAATATTACTTCTCATTCTCTTCATCTTCCTCGTCCGAATAACTGTAGTTGTAGCTATGGTAGTAGTAATAGTTGTAGTAGTAGCCGCCCTTGCGAAAATCAATGGCATTAATAAGCAAACCCAGCACGTTGGCACCTACATCACCTATCTGTCTGAGTCCTTTTCTCACCGCATCATACGAAGTCTTGGCAGCTCGTGCGACAACTATCGTACCGTCCATATGCTTGCTCAGCACAAGGCTGTCCGTCACGGTCAATACGGGGGGAGAGTCGAAGATAATAACATCATAGCGCTCCTTCATGCTGGAAAGAAAGCGCGCAAACTTCTCAGAGCCAAGGAGTTCCGAGGGATTAGGAGGGAGCGGGCCCGAAGTAACAATGTTTAGATTAGGAGTTGGCCCTTCTTTTATTATCTTTGCACTGCTGCCAACAAGGTATGTGCTAAGACCGGACCTGTTTGAAATCCCGAAAATCTTATGGATCCTTGGTTTTCTCAGGTCAGTATCCACAAGAAGAACCTTATCCACGGACTGGGCAATTACAAGGGCAAGGTTAACGGCTGTTGAAGTTTTTCCTTCCGCAGGCAACATGCTCGTAACAAGTATCGACTTTGGTGTTGAATCTGTCGATGAAAGCATAATGGCGGTTCTCAGTGCTTTGTAATTTTCAGTAAATGTTGATTTAGGCTCATTCAGGACTATGCGTTCGATACTCCTTTCTTGCTCCTTCTTCTCCAGCCTCAGAAGGCTTACCATTCCAAGGACCGGGATACCAAGTTTGGCCTCAGCGTCCTCAGCCCCCTTCACGGTGTTGTCAAAATACTCAAAGAAGAACGCGAGCAGTATACCGCCGAACAGTCCTATTGATATTCCAGCAAGCAGATTAAGGGCTTTCCTGGGCTTCACGGGGCGCTTGGGGGTCTCGGCTACCTCCACCAGCATCACGTTTACCGTCTGCCCCTCTTCTTCAATGCTATCTTCATGCATTTTCTTAAGAAGGGCCTCAAACAGCTGGCGGTTGGTATCGACATCACGCTTAAGCGAATTATAGCGCACGAACTTCTCATTAATACTGTGAGCTTGAAGCTTTGTCTCTGAAAGAAGCCTTCTGAGGTTCTGTTCATTGGACAGTGAAAGATCATATTCGTTCTTCACCGACTCCACGACCCGGCCTATCTCCTGCACCTTCTTCTTCCTGAGCAGGCTAAGGTCTTCAACGGACTCGATCATTACCGGATGTTTGCTCCCGTATTTCTTTGAAAGCTCTTTGACCTTCTGGTCTCCTTTTATTACCTGCTCCCTCAGGGAACTCACCGTATTGTCTGATGCTATGGCAGGGATAGAGTCCAGGTCCTTTCCAGAGGCCTCAAGGCTCCTGATCTTGTTATAAAGGGTCTCAAGCTCCTCGCGTTTTGTCTCAGACCTTGTAAGCTGGGTGCTGAGTTCCATTAGCTTCTGGGGGACTATGGCCAATCTGGCCTCAAGTGTAACAATGTCATTTTTTTCCATGTATTTCTGGAGGCCGTTTTCCAGATCATCCAGGGTTGCCCTCTCCTCTTCGACCTTACCCGACATCCACTGCAAGGCTCTCTTGGAAGAATCCATCCTCAGGTCGAACAATGCCTCAATATACGCATTTGCGACCATATTCACTACCAGCCGCGCCAGGACAGGGTCGTGTGACAGATAATTTACTGTAACGATCCTGGTATCCTCTTCCGGTCGAACGGTAATATTTTCAAGAATGGTCTCAACAACAATATCCCTTCTCGCCTTTTCCGGGTCTTCTGGCACACCATCGCCGGCATCATCGGCAGCAAAGGAGAAGATGATATTCTTCAACTTATCAATGATATTCGTTTTATTGGGTACTTCTTCAAAGTATTTCCTGAACTGGGCGTTGCCTTTAAGAGCGTCATAGACCTTTCTGGCAACAGGCCTGCTCTTGATCAGCCGGTACTGGGTTGAATAGAATTCAGGATCATAGGAGGTGAAACCATATTCAGATATGGTGTACTGCACAGCCTTTTCAATAAGCAGCCTGGTGCTTGCCTCGTAAGCAGGAGTTGCCGTTAAAGTAAAAAGCAGCACAAGCGCCAGTGTAATCGAAAAGAATGTGAAAACCACATGGCGACGCTTCCTGAGCACATTGTAGTAGTCCCTGAGATGGATTTCCTGGTCTTGCATGGCCCTAGAAGAAACTCTCCGGGATGACTATAACGTCACCGTCAAACACAGGGTCGTCCATGTTCACGCCGTCAAGGACGGCCTCTTCTCCTTCGACCTTGCGTATTATCTTCACCCTTGATGAGGATGCCTTGTCCGTGAACCCTCCTGCCATGGTGATCGCCTTGATCACGGAAGTATCTTCGTCAAGTTTGTAGGCATCCGGACGTTTAACCTCTCCGGTGACATAGATAAGGCCTGCCTTTGCAATATATATGCTGTCGCCCTCAAGCACCGGCACGTCCAGGGAAGTGTCCCCTTCCATAATAAGCCTTGTCAGGTTAATTGTTGCGATATTTTCCTCACCAGAGGACTCACGGGCCTTTCTTTTGATTATTGCAGTGTCTCCGGCATCACGAGTAAGGCCCCCGGCTATCGATACTAGCTCAAGTAAACTTGTCCTGCCTCTAAGCTCATAAAGCCCTGGTTTTACCACTTCTCCCATAATAACGGCTTTCTGGCTTCTGAACTCCTCGATAAAAACAGATACCTGGGGCGAAATAATATAACCGTCCGCAAGCATGGAAGAGATCCGAAGGGATATCTCGGAAACTGTAAGCCCCGCCACCTTCACCTGCCCCAGAAGCGGGAAATTTATCATCCCGGACCCGCTTACCCTGGCAACTGTGGAAAGGTCCTTGTGGCCATATACGTTGAACTTAAGGACATCGCTTTCACCAATAATGTAATCGGTTGGATTGCCCGCCACAGGAGCAGGCATGACCAATAATCCGCATATTGCGGCCAGGGCCAGACACTTGCCAGCAAGAGAAATCAGTCTGCTCTTGATCATGCGTTATTATAACAAAAGTACTTATATAACTATCCATATCGCGTAAAGGGCTCTAGCCAGGAGAAACAGGCTATCACAAGGATGCGGAAAGGCCTATATATATCGTGTTGGTTGTATGCTCGTTGTCAGCTTCATTTGAGGACCTCTGTTCATGCCTGACGCCCATGCTGGCACCCAGCCATTTCCTGAACTGGTAATTCAGCTTCACCCCTCCGGACATGTCATCATCTATCCGGTCCTGGTTCACGCCAGTATACTCGGACTGGTCCATTGAGGCCGATATGGTCCATGAGAATTTAGATGTGGGCTTGTTATTCAGCCAGGCACTTACTCCCTGGGTTAAGACAAAGTCAGCGTCAGGGGTCCCTGCCTCTTTCCGCCTCCTGGACATATTCACACCCAGGGTGGTCTTCTCTCCGAGTTCAAAAGTCATGTCGCCCACCAGTTTCACCGAAGACTCCTCTTCCCTGACCCCCGTATCATATTCCCGGATGCTGTAACCAGCCTTAAAGCTACCGGTGGTCTTCCCGGTCAACTCCCATTGCACTCCCAGCATGTAATCCGATTCAGTACTGTCCAGGTCATACAGGTCGTCGTAATCAAGACTGGTGGAAGAATATTCCATGAACACCGAGGTCTTAGGGAGTACCTTGAAATATACATATCCGGAATACGAGAGGTCTTCATGTTCTTTATACTTAAGCTCATCCTTGTCATAATCGATCAGGAACTTGCCAAAATTCGCCCTGATCAGCAGTTTACTCGTTATTGCTAAAACTGTAGATGCTCCCAGGTGCCTGCTCGTGAACGCTCCAAGCTCCTGGGCCGGCTGCTCTCCCTTTGCGTCATGGCTCCTGAGGTAAATACCCGAAATCTCTATACGGTGGCCAGCATCCCCGTTGAGACCCAGCAGGGCCTCGCCCTTGTGGTTTATGAAGTTACCGGAGTCATAGGTTGAATACCTCTCTGCATCCACCTTGTACAGTACATATGCCTGGTACGGCCTGTCCTTCTCCTTCAGTAAGCTGCTGCCCTGCACCCCTCCGGGAAGGGAACCGGATGAGCTTTTCAGCTTTGGTTTTTTCGTGCCCGGGGCCGCGATCCAGAGCCCCCCGGTGAACACTGTATTAAGGTCTGCAATCTTATCTTCGCTGGAGCTGTATATATTGTCAGAATAATAGCTCGTTACTGAAGCAAATGGGTGGAAATGTCCTCCACCTCTACCAAAAATACTCCCGTCAATGCCCTTATGAGCCCTCTTTAACACAGGTTGCGGCTCAGGCACTGGCACTGGCTCAGTAGTGGGAGGGCCTTTAATCAAGGCATCAGGCACTGGCAATGGTTTTGTCAGCGCCAGAGGTGTCTTGGCAGGAGGCTTGGCAAGAACAGGGGGAGGCATCACAGGAGCAGGCACTGACACAAAGAAAGGCCACAGGGGAAGTGATATGGGAAACGTCCCTGCATAGCCAGAGGCCGCCAGGCTGCTTCGCAACCGTGTTGTTTCTTCACGCCTGTCGAACTTCCCGCAGTATACCTTGAACAGACCATTTATCAAGCGGCTCCAGCATTGCTCTCCCTTTGATCTCAGGTCGTCCAGTACGCTTTCTGCATTTCCCCGCAGGGAGAAGCTTCCTACCTGCAAAGTAAAAGCTTTGCCGGCTGAGCCCGAAACTGGGTCACTCCAGGACATAGCACTGACAAGGGATGCGCCTTTATAACCCTCTCTCAACATAGAACGCCTGAGCCGCTCGCCACCAACACTGGTATCGAGATCGCCGCAAAAAACACTGGTCATGCCCTCAAGCGTCATGCTCGTGCAATCAAAACCATCAAGGCGCAACTCTCCCAGCAAGTCCAGGGCCGCATTGGCATCCTTGAAACTTCCGGCCTGCACAGCATAGCGTTCAGCTCCCTTTGCCCATGCGGATGCCGTAAACGCAGCAGTACAGACAAGCAGGAGCAAAACACTTATCCATGGCGCCCTGTAAATAGCCTCTGCCGTCCTTTCCCCAGCCTAAAGCCTGCTGGCAATCATTTATCCCAAACCCAAAAGCACACAATATCCCCTTGCAGTGCCATGGCACATTCCACCGTCTGCGCCCCCGGCATACCGGGCACACAAATGTATTTACATATGCTGAACCTTGGGCCTGTGCTTTTGCCCCAGGGCAACATATGTACCAAACTTATATTTTAACCTAAAAAGCTTTATATACAACAAGGTTATCCTGCTATTTAGAATCATATTATCTCTTCTCTATTGATTTGCACTCATTTCTGCTTCATGACATGATTGTTTAAATCCGCAAAAATTACTAGTTTGCTAAGACTCATTATTAGCGTAATTAATTGAAAAACACCTCGTCAGTTACTGCAAAACACATGAATATCCTTAATTTACTTGAAGAATCCAACAAAATAAGTTCGAGTAATGATTTATGTATAGAAACAAAACGGTTGACAAAATAACGATATTTATTTATACTTCAAATAACATATGGGGTTGTATTAATCAATCATTCGGAGAAAATGGTATGCGAAATACAAAGAAACTCACATTCCTTATTTTGCTAATAGCACTTGCGATCTTTCTTAGTGGTTGTTCTACCTTCCAGTACCTTGACGGAAGTCAGGACAAGGATGTTCTTGAATTCTGTACTGGCGAGCAGCTCAATGCCTTGGGAGAGACACCTGATATGGAGCGCAGGCGGATTGAGATCGAAAAGCGCGCAAAAATGCAGGTAAACAGCGCGCAATCCAAACGGAGAACGGTGGAGAAGGAAAAAGTCGGGCTTGAGGGCGAGATCGATACACTCAAAAAAGATATCAGTTCGCTTGAGGAAAAGCTAGCCTCCCTCAATGAAGAAAACAAGGGGTTGAAGTCAGAGCAGAACCAGGCCCGTCTCCAGAGCATTGCCGCCAAAGTCAATCTGGTTGGAGTGAAGATCAAGGTGCTCAGCGGAAGCGGCTCCCTTAACCCTGCACTTGATATGGTCAAACAACTTGAAGCCAATGGCTACAAGGTCGAGCGGACAGACATTGCTCCCTCTACTGATTTTTCCAGCGACAAGGTGTTCTTCACTAAGGGAAATGATTCCACTGCACGGGAGATCGCGGAGAAGATCGGCTCAACCGCGGTAGCAGCTCCAATGACATGGGATTCCGAATTCGATATCATTGTTGTGACACGCAATAAAGACTTTGTGAAATAGGCCTGCTTCGTATAAACATAAATCTCAAAAAGCCTCCATTCGGGGGCTTTTTGATTTCTGACAATGTATGGACACAGGCCTGCACAAAGCTATAAAATAACAGCAGGTATCCCTCTGGAATGATAGACATCCATACACATATTCTCCCGGGCGTTGACGATGGGGCAAGAGACCTTGATCATGCAATGGATATGTGCAGATTATGTGCAGATGACGGGGTCAGGGTCATTGTGGTTACGCCCCACGACCTCAACGGTGTCTATTCAAATGACCGCGATTCAGTAATCAAGCATACTTCTGCCTTTAAAGAAGAGCTCAGCAAGCAAAGTATCCCAATAGAGATCGTCCATGGCGCTGATGTAGCAATGAGTACGGAACTGCTTGAGAAACTGGACAACGGCAGCATCATGACCTTGAATGACACAGGCAGGTACATATTGCTGGAGCCTCCCCAATTCTTCATGATTGATGCATTCAAGCGTCATATATTCGAAATAAAGAGAAGGTCTATCATCCCGATAATCACCCATCCCGAGCGCAACGAGACCTTGATGGCCCACCAGGGCGTCCTGTTCGATGCGGTCATTGGAGGCGCGCTCATTCAGGTCACAGCTGCCAGCCTGACAGGAGAATTCGGCCCTCTGGTCAGAAAGCGGACAATTGAACTGTTGACAAGGAAGATGGTCCATTTCATTGCATCAGATGCACATAACACAAGAACCCGAAAACCTGGGCTCTCAAGAGCACGCACAGAGGCTGCCTTACACGTTGGCCAGGCAGAAGCGGCCCGCTTGGTCATAGAGCGCCCTGAGGCAGTACTCAGAGGGGACGAGATCGTTGCAGCGGAGCCTGAGGCAGGAAAGCGCCAGAAAGGGCTGTTCTCAATGTTCCTGCCCAGGAAAAAATCCTACTGAGCCCGCAGAGCCATGAGGTCCATCGAGATAACATACGACACCTTGCTTGCCATACTCATTATATTCACGCCACTTGCCTTCGGATCGGTGCATGTCTGGGCTTTTTCACTTGCAGAGATCATTTCATTTGCTCTTTTCTCATTATGGATGCTGAAGTTGCTGCTCGACCCCGAATACGACCTCGACATGGGGCTACTGCCCCTTGCCATTTGCGCGGGATTATTCCTCTCTTTCTCTCTCTTGATGCTCGTCCCCCTGCCCCGCAGCCTGATAAGCGCTATTTCACCGTCTGCCCATGAGCTATACCGTAATGTTATAGAGGGATACGCTGCCATCAACTCCACAGAGCACATCACAAGGGCCCTGAGCATCCATCCCCACCTAACACTTAAAAGCATCTTAAAAAGCCTTGCATACATGGGAGTGTTCTTCTCTGCCGTGCATGAGTTCCGGGACGAGGGGCGCATGAAGAGGATAGTTCTGCTTATCATGGCCATCGGATTTTTTGAGGCATTCTATGGCCTTGAAATGTTTTTCCACAACAACCTGTCCATTCTGGGCTTTGAACGTACAGGCAGTGGCGGCGCTTGGGGCACCTTTGTCAACAAGAACCACTTCGCAGGCTATGTGGGCATGGCCTCGCTCATAGGGTTCGGCTATCTGACAGGGTTTGCTCATCTCCCAAAAATGTCCCGTAACGCAAGACAGTATATTACTGAATTTTTCTCAAACTTTCGCTCGACCCTCACATGCCTGATCCTCATCGCAGTAGGCCTGATGGCCCTGGGCATATCCTTCTCTAGCTCACGCATGGGAGTGATCTCCATGCTGGCCTCAATATTTCTTATGCTGGCCGTCCTGTCCATCAGCCGCAAAAAGAAAAGGGCCATGTTTCTGGTTGCCGTAATTTTTGCGATATCCTTCACGGTCTGGATGTCCGGCACCGGGCATCTTGAAACCCGGTTCGACGGGGCCTGGGAAAACCTCAAGGAATCCAGGCTGGTGCTCTGGAACAACACCATGGAGCTTTCAATGGACTATCCCCTGGTGGGCTCGGGCCTTGGCACATTCCGGGCGGCCTTCCAGCTTTATACACCAGAGGGCTGGACAAGCATCACGAAACAGGCCCATAACGATTACCTGGAGCTGCTCTCAGAGACTGGTGTGGCAGGCTCAGCCGTGGCGCTCCTGGCACTGATCTGCTATCTCTTCCTTTTCACAAGCCGCTGGAAAGACGACCTCAAGTCAAAAAGAGCCACTGTATCACTGGGCGCCTTCTGCGCAGTATTCTACATCCTTGTATTCAGCATCTCAGACTTCAATCTCCAGATACCTTCCAACGCGTTGCTCTTCTCCATATCCATGGCCCTTTCCCTGGCCCGGCCCTCCATTGCACCAGGAGCCAACGGGACTATAATTACAGGGCCTCACAGTCAAGGGATGAGACGCGCAATAGCGTCCGGCCTGCTGTTGCTGATTCTTCCGGCAAGCTTTCTATCCGTGCGGCAATGGAGGGCAGAGAGTATCTTCCCGGTGGAGAGGACCTTTATCAGGGCCGGAAAGACCCCGGAGATAACATCTGATGCTGAAGCTCGGAAGGCCCTTCGTGCTTCCGGTCTTTTTCCGGGCAATGAGACTTATCACGTCCTTCTGGGACAGTACCACGAACATGAGGCAGGAGTGCCGGGCATGCATGAAAGCAAGCGTCTTGAGCAACTCGAAATGGCTATTGACGAACTCATAACCGCACTTGAGATGAACCCCTCCTCTTTGGACGCGTTGGGGCATCTGGCATGGGCAGAGTTCTCCAAGGGGGATTTTCTTTCCGCTACCAGACGTCTGGACACATTGCTTGACATTGCCCCCACAAACTATTTCAGCCACCTGTTCTATGCTCAGGCAGTGACTGGCTTCATCAACGCCTATCCCGAACCCATGAGGAGGCCGTATCTCTACAAGGCATCCAGAGAGTTTGAGAGGGGAATCGAGATGAACCCCCTGTTCTCACGCTCCTCACGTATCCTTGTAGACATGGCTGCGGCCTTCATGAAGCTCGGGGACATGGATGAAGCGGTGAAGCGGTTGGACAAGATAAGGGATTTCGCCCCATGGACCCTCCCACATATTGTTAAGGGAGCCAGGATACACCTTGACAGCGACAGGCCAAAAATGGGGATCAAACGTTACAGCCGCATGTACTGGAACAATTACAGGGACAGTGCCTCCAGAGGCAAGATCGTTGCGTTCCTTGAGCAAGACGTTAAGTCGAGGCCTGAGATGTACGGACTCAGAGCGCTACTCATTAAGCTGATGCTTGACCAGAAGGACTGGGATGGGGCGATAAGGGTTATGGAGAAAGAACTCGGCAAAGGCGTGAGGCCTGAGGCCACCGTTTATTATGAGATGGGCAAGGCCTATGAATCTGCTGGAAACGTGGAAAATGCAAAGGACATGTACATCAATGCCATCAAGGCCGGCAATGGACATACCCAGGCTTCCAAAAGGCTCGTTGGATTAATTCAGGGCGAAATGTGATCAAGGGAAAATATGCAGATCAGGATTTGCCGAATGCTTTACTGATCGCCCCAAATCGGCTCAAAAACCCCTTGTCTGATTCAGATTTTCTCTCTCCATAGTACTGATACTGGTAATAATTGCCCTGACCGGTAATGACACTGTTAAGGACAGTTCCCAGCAGGTTGGCCTTAACGTGTCTGAGCTTCTCAATTGCTACATGCGCGAGTTCTCGCGAGGTCTCTCCAGTCTTGATAACCAGCAGCACCTCATCCACATATGTACTGATAACAACAGGGTCAGTGGCTGCAAGTATAGGCGGGGAATCAATTATTACCCTGTCATACCGGTCCTTAAAAATATCCATATAAGCACGGAGGCCTTCAGAACTCAACAGTTCAGCCGGATTGGGTGGAATATGCCCGCTGGGGATAATATCCAGATTCGGGATCTCGGTATGGGTCAGGACATCCTCAAGTTCAGCATCACCAACCAGAATATTTGAAAGGCCCTTTTCCTGCGGGATGCCAAAGACCTTATGGATCACGGGACGGCGGAAGTCCATATCAATCAGAAGGGTCCTGGCACCGTTCTGGGCCATTGTAACGGCAAGGTTCGAACTTGTAATGCTTTTCCCTTCAGAAGGGTTTGAACTGGTAACAAGAAGGGTGTTCCTCTCCTTGGAAGAGGAGAAAATTATCGAGGTCCTGATGCTGCGATATGCTTCGGCAGCAATGGATTTTGGATTCAGAAAGGTCACAAGCATGGCATCTCTGTTACCGGAACCCGAATTCTCATGCTCCTGGAAGTTCGGAACCGGGCCAAGGTAAGGAATTTTCAGATAGCGGTCCACATCCTCAGGGTTCTTGATGGAATTGTCAAGAAACTCAAATACAACAGCGATGACAGGACCCATGAAAAATCCAAAGAAGATCGCTAACAGGAGGTTAAACATGCGCTTTGGGCGAAAAGGATAGGTGGGTGTGACGGCCGGATCAAGGACCCGCACATTGGTAGTTTGCATTCCACCGGATATATTCGTCTCCTTAAGCCGTTTGAGCAGGATTTCGTAAACCTGCTTATTGGTCTGGACATCTCGCGCAAGCACATTATATGCAACTACATGCTTGCCAAGATTCTGCGATTCCTCCTTAAGGCGAAGCAGTTCCTCCTTCAGCGCCCACTCCTTCCTAAGGGCGACATCATACTTGCTTTTCAGGGAATCCACGACCCTCAGGATCTCATCAAGGATCTTTTCACGCACCGTTCTGATTTTGTCATTTAAGGCCATTACCTGTGGATGTTTGCTACCGAACTTTCTTAATATCTCGGACAGGTTCTCAGAAAAGACCGCTTCATCGGTCTTCAGCTTGGCAATAAAGGCGCTCTGCATGACCTCGGGGATCGAACCTGCGTGGTCCGGGTCCTCAAGCATTCCAATGGCGATCTGGTATTTGGCCTGTGTCTCGATCCGTTCATTCTCAGCCCTGACAAGATTACTGGAGTGGGCAGCAAGCCTCTGAATGGTTATTTGCTTCTCTTCCTCAAGTGAAATGATCTTGTACTTCTCCTTGTATCCCTGCAGAAGTTTTTCAGATTCCTTGAGCTTCTCGCGCTCCTCGGATATCTGCCTTCTCAAGGCGCCTGAGGCGCCCACATTGGCTTTTATCTTCGTGGAAAGCGTATAGTCCATGTAAGTCTCAACAACAGCGTTCGCCACATCGGCAGCTATGGCAGGGGATGCAGAAATGAACGAAACCCTCAAGAGCTGTGTATTCCTGACAGGCTTGACATCAAGCCTGTCCAGAAAGATATTTATTATCTTTTCCTTTCTGGCAATCTCGAACTGTTCCAGCTCTGCTTCGCTCATATCGTCCGCAATACCGTCAGGCCTCTTTCGGGTGAACTCAGGATGTTCCCACAGTTTAAGTTTGCCCATGACCTCTCTTGCGATAAAACGACCGGCAAGGATGCTGTACTGTGTCTGATAGAATTCCTTTGAGGTTATATCAATGGCATAGATTTCCTTGAAATCAACAATGTTGTTGTTTTCCTTCTCAATAAGGACAAGCGTGGATGAACGGTACTCGGGCCGGGCAATGCTATTGTATATGAACGTCAGGGCAACGGTCACAACAAAGAAGGTCAAAATAGCCCATCTGTGCTTGTAGAATATCCAGAGATATTCCTTCATGTCTATATTGCGCTCATTGTATTCCATATCTATCTTCTAGAAGTAACTCTGCGGCACCACTATGGTGTCCCGGGCCACTACCGCCTCCTCAAGCTGCACTTCACTCTCATTCTCTTCACCTTCGACGTCCCTGATTATCTTCACCCTGCCAAGCGCGGCCCTTTCCGTGTGTCCTCCTGCAATGGAAATGGCCTTTCTGACCGAGGTGTCTTTCTCAAGCTTGTACTGGCCGGGCCTGTTGACCTCACCCATAATAAAGAAGGTCTTTGCCTTGTTAATGAAAATGGAATCACCGTCAAGCACTAAAATGTTCTGAGACATGTCCCCTTCCAGCGCATTAAGAAGGCTCACTGTAATGTTCTCACCTTGCCCGTTATGTGCCTGTCTGACAATGGTCACCTCGGAGTCCGCATCATTTGTCGGGCCCTGAGCCATTGAGATCGCTTCGACAATAGTAGTTTTCTTTGAAAGATAGTAAGTCCCGGGCCTGTTCACCTCACCTATGATGAAGATCTCCTTGCTCCTGAAAGTGGCAACCTGCACCGTGACCTGAGGGTCATTGATATAGCCATCGGCTAGTTTCTCGCCAAACACCTTTGCGAGCTGTGAAGTCGTCAGGCCGAAGGCTTTGACCCGGCCAACATATTTGTAAGTAATATATCCGTCAAGCTCGACGCGTACGTTTCCGGTCAGGTCTTTGTTGTCCCAGACCGTAATATTGAGAACGTCCTCAGCCCCGATCACATACTCTTCCTCAAGGGCCTCAGGGTTTCCCTGCCCCCACGCAAATGATGCGAACAGGACAGCGATCAAGGACAGGGTAAGTGTCTTAAGGCAAAAAGACCTTATTGAAAAACAATGCCGCATAAGTAAATATTATATCCGACATCCATCATCCAGCACAAGTAAAACGTCTTGAATAATCAGAAAGAATTGTGTCAAGGGCCCTTAGGGCTTTATTCCGGCCAGTATATCAGTGACATGTCATTGGATGTCCGTTTTCTGTATATTTCCGGGTCCCTTGCAAGAATGCACCTCCCTGTCGGCACGAGTCGCTCACGACTGGCAGAGAACATAGGGTATCTATAAAGGCATGGAGTTCTACACCCCGAGGCTTTGACAACGGGGAATGCACTGGTGCATTTAAATCAGTACAAAAAAGGCCTACTGCAAAACACAGTCGGCCTTTTTACTTGCATATTCATCAAGTGCCGGCAGCAATAAATCCAGCGGCATTAGATAACATAGCGTACATATACAGACACCTTATTAGTGTTCTCTTTCTGGTCGGGGTCGTTGGAATCATTGTTTTTGACAGAGTAATTGACCCCAGCATTGAAGTTCTTGTTAAAGTCATATCCCACTGAAGCATCGAAGGTGTGGATAGTGTCCTTTCTGCCGTCATTGGCTGACTCGTATTTCTCATATTCATCGTTTGAAATAGTTGCTGTCGCATCAATCGTAAAGCGGTTTACGAGCCTTGAACTAATCCCCACCCCTATTTCCTGATGGTCATAGAAATAGCTCCTGGAAAGACCCTCAGCCACGCTTCCTGTGTATTGAGTCTCTTTCAGGGCAAACTTGATGATGGTCTTTAGCTTGGTATCTTCAGTGATCTTGTAACTAATGTCAGCTTCAACTGCAGGTGCTTGCTTCGTATCATGGTCGATCTCTGCATAGGTCCTGTCCTCATATCCGACCTTCAAGGCCCCGTTCATCCTTGCAGTGGCATCCCACTTGATGCCCATACGGTAGAAATTGGAACGCGAATCATACTCCTCGCCCGTCCTGTCATAATACTCCTTGGTACCATAGCTATACTCCAGGAGCAATGAAGTCTTTGGCAGCACACGGTAATATACTCCCACACCGTATTCCCTGTCCTTGCGGTTACCGGCACTATCAGCGTCCTCGTCGTATTCCAGATGGAACTCCTTGACAAAAACCTCTGTTGAGAATTTCTTCGACGGGAACGTATATTCCAGACTTGAATGAACGTTGTTGGTGAAATGTTCTTTTCTCTCCGAAGCGTCCTGCTCCGGCCTTGGGTCTTCGGATGTCTCGTAAGTGTCTGATATCTCAAATGCAATGCCAGAAGTTGTCTCAAGAGCATACTCTGCCAGATATGTCACGGAAGTGAAGTTTTCATCGTCATTATCCGCATACTGGGAGGTGTCGCTGGTAATTCCAAGTCCGAGTTTGTGGCGCTGGGTCCGCATAGTAAGCAACATACCAGGCGAAAACACCGTGATATAATCGTCCACCTCTTCACTGGACGTCTCGTATATGTTGCTGTTCATCTCCTGTCTGATCTGAAGGCCTGCATGCAATTTAACGGCTCCTACGTCAAAACCGTTCGAACTGGCCAGGCTCCCGAGGAGACCACCTCCGGCAAAAGAGGTTGTCGCAAATCCGGCAACAATCGTCATAGCTGTCAACAACGTGAGGGTCCTGCGTACCATTTATCGTTCTCCTTGCTTGCGTCCCCTTTTTATATCCGGCCCGGATTCCGATCCAGGCCGGATAAAATATTCAAAATCAATCTCTAGAGGGCCGGACTCGTAGTACCTGGCTCTGTTGTAGCCTCAGGCTGCGTGTTCGGCTTGATATATTTATCTTCCGGTTCCTCACTGGGCGGATCCGTAGACTCAGACTCCGTGCCCGATCCGGTGTATGTCTCTACCAGTTCCTCATAAGTCTCTTCAGCAACCTCAGCAGCATCGCCCGTTGTCTCGGCGATCTCCTGCAACGGATCCAAATCATTGGCCTCAACAGCGGAAACAATACCAGAGGTGGCATCATCAACAGACTCTGAGAGCTCCTCAAGCAGCGCCGCAACGCCCTGCGCTACATCAAGGCTCGCGGTATCGCCGGAAGCCGCCTGCGTGGCAACGTTGGCCTGTGCCTCGGCGGATGTTGCAATGGTCTCTGATGCGCTACTGATAGCAGATGAGGCAGCAACAATGACCTCAAGGCTTGCATCAGGATCCGCTTCTACCAGATCTGCGATCTCATCAGCCCTTTCCTTCTGGGTCTCAGCAAGGGCAACTGCATCCTGAGTGGCCTGGACCTGCTGGTTAGCCAACTCAATGGCCTCTGTGTTCCCACTCAGCTCAGCGATGGTGGCCTGCGTTGCAGCCGTTGCTGTTGAAGCGGATGCGGATGCCACTGAGGAAGCGGCAACAGCCTGAGCTGCGCCAGCTGCTGCCTGGGCCGCATTGTCAGTCTCGCTCACGACCTCGGCGATCTCCCTGGTAATCGCGATCTGCTCACGCGCCGCATCCAGGGAGCTCTGCGCGACCTCAAGGTTGGCCTGTGCCTTCGCAACAGCTTCAGTGTCACCCATCCTCTGTGCTTCAAGCAGGGCCTCCTGGATTGCATCCACCTGAGCTGAGGCCTCATTTGCAGCGGCCGCGGCCGTAACAACAGCGGCAATAGCCCTCAGCTGTGAGGCCTGCAGCACTTCATCCGGCTCATCGGTTGAAGCGTCCTTCACAGCATCCTGAGCTTCCCCGGTCTGTTCATTTGCATTGGCACTTGAGGAAGCTGCCTCTGAATGGGCCAGCATGGCTTTCTCAGCAGCCTGCATCAAGGGCGATTTCTGTATTGAAGGGTTCGAAGGAGGCAGAATGCCTGCAACTTCAAGTTCATTTATCAGCGAATCCGCGATGTCCTGGAAAGTGCCCGAAGTCTCAGCGGAACCGCTGCTCAGACCCCATGAGGACACAGCGTCCAGCAGGACGCTTAAATTGCCAGAGGTGCCCCTGATGGCAGCAGTCATGGAAGGCGTCCTGAAGACAACCTTCTTGTCTCTGGTCACCTTGACGTCAAACCAGACCTCGCCCACAAGCACATTTATCAGGCGTGAAGTAACAGGCCTCTTGGTGAAAAAGCCCTTCATCTCCACCCGCTGGACAATGCTCACGTTGGAGTCAACGTTCACGCGCATGATGCCGCCGTCAACAAACCTGAGCTGGGCGCGCCCACGCTTTGTAACTATCTTGTCAGAGCTGAACACAGGATGCGGTACCATTTTTTGCCTGAGCTTGCCCCATGTACCTTTTGTCCTTACAAGCACCGACCCGTTAAAAGTGGTAATGTCTCCGATTTTAACTACTTTCTTTGCCGGCGCAGCCTCTGCATATGACGCAGGAAGGGCAAACACCGCAGCAAGGAACAAGACCAGAATAAGCACAAATGACCTTCTCATGGGTTGCCTCCTAGTTGCGAATCAGTGTTTGTTAATTATAATAGCGATTTGAATACTATTATCTCTGATTATCCATATTTTTGTTAAACATATTATACATTATTGCAATATCAAGAATACTGGAAATTTTAATTTTGCTAATAATCAATATAACCTGATTGCCGGGGTGTCATATATGGCACAGGGCTCATCTGACTTCAGCTACCATAATCTTATAAATTATATTATCAGGTTAATCGTAACTCGCTGATTTAATGCGTTTTTTAATTCTGAAAGATCACACAGAAAAAATGAATTATTTTGTCACGAAGGTGAAGACACCGTCCCAGTCACCCTCAGGGGAGTTCGCCCGGAACGCAGCGCATCTCTTGCCATAGATGTTGTACAACATCAAGCTGTGCTCTTTTTCAAGCGTATTGAATGCATCAAGCGCCTTTCCCCAGTGCATTTTCCTGTAAAGTTCCAGGGCCTCGCTGTACTGCTCCAGTTCAAGCTCCAGGGCCTTGTCCGGTGGGCCTTCGGCTAGAAGCTCGAATATCCTTATAGGCTTGTCCTTTCCCTTCACTCGCACGAGGTCCAGGTCCTTTACCACAAAGTCCGTAAGTTCTCCCTCGGTAAATTCGCTGATTATGATTCCCGCGCCATAGGCCTTTGTAAGCCCCTCAAGCCTAGAGGCAAGGTTAACGCTGTCACCCATGACCGTATAGTCAAAGCGGTCCTCCGAGCCCATGTTCCCCACAACCATCCGCCCGGTGTTGATCCCGATACCAATGTTGATCGCAGGGTACCCGCGCTCCATCCATTCTCCCCTGACCCGATCGAGGTCATGCATCATCTTAAGCGCGGCCCTGCATGCCTCGGCAGGATGCACGTCACTATGTATGGGCGCGCCATAGATAGCCATTATAGCGTCACCTATATACTTGTCCACAGTGCCGTTCTCGTTCATGATGGTCTTTGTCATTAGCGACAGGTAAGTATTGATCAGCGAGACAAGCTGCTCTGGCGTCATGCCCTCGGAGATGCTGGTGAAGTTCCTGATATCAGAGAACAGTACAGTAAGCACCTTCTCGTCCCCGCCAAGCTGGAGCCCGTCGTGGCTCTCGGCGAGCTGCTCCACCAGTGCGTCGTTAAGGTACATCTTGAAGGCCTTCTTGATCTGGCGCTTCTCGCGCTCCTCCGTAAAGTACTGATAAACAACCACACCTGTAGAAACTATCAGCAGGCTTACAAAGGGGTAAGTGAGGTTCACCCATGTGCCGAACTCAGTGAACATTATGACGACAACACCCAGAAGAACAGCGAGCGTCATGGACGTGAACAACAGGACGTACAGCACCGAGGACATCCTGGGGATGAAAAAACCGAGCGCAAGGCCTATGGAAACTATAAGCAGAAGGCTTATGAGCCGGGCCGAGGGAGGCTTCTTTATGAAGTCTCCCTGCAATATGTTGCTTATGACCGTGGCGTGCTTTTCCACACCCGGCAGGCTGGGGTCAAAAGGGGTGAGCCAGACATCCCCAAGGCCGGTGGCAGCACCGCCCACAAGGATGATCTTGTCCTGGAACGTGCCGGGCGGATAATTGCCTTCGATAATATCAACTATGGAATAGTACTGCATGCTCCCATAGGGGCCATAATAGTTGACAAGCAGCCGTGCCTTCTCGTCTGTGGGGATCTCTATGTCCCCAAGCCTGATGCCCTTGCCTTTGACAATTGCAAGGTCATTATTTTCAAGCCCGTAATACTCCATCAGCATCCTTATACCGATGGGTGAATAATACCGTTGGAGGTGCTCAATAACCAAATTCTCCCACCTGAGGCCACCGTCTATCTCCGGGTCGAAGTTCACAAAACCAAACCCAAGAGAAGCGTCCACGAACTTGTCTATAGGCAGGAGCAGGCCTCCGGCCCTGGGGACATCGAACATTGGCCCGTCACCAATAATATTTTTGTATTCCTCCTGCCTCACCTTATCAGGGATGAATGCATCCAGGTCGTACCCCTCGTCCTCAGGCAGATCTTCCCAGCCCTTGTTATCCATCAGGTCATCAGGCGGTTGGTCACCGCCCTCGCCTATCTCCTCAAGCAGGTCTTCAGGTGGAAGATCACCGCCCTCGCCTATCTCCTCAAGCAGCTCGGCAGGGGGCTGGTCATCTCCATCAACCGCAGATGTCTCATCCTCGGCATATTGATCAAAGGAATGGAAAACAAGTGTGCTGATGACACTGCCATGGCGCTGCATGGCGTCGGCAAGTATCTGGTCGCTGTCAGGAAGCTCATCCACCACCTGGGTCAAAATATCCCCGAACTCCTTGCCAGCAGGGCCAAGGCGCGCGACTCCCTTTGAATCATACATGGACTTGAGCCTGATAAGGTTGACCCTGATTGGATTGATCTCAGGCTCAGAGTAGATAATGTCAAAACCGATCACTTTTGCACCATCAGCAGCGAGGCTGTCTATAAGGGCGCCGAAATAGGACCTGGGCCAGGGCCAGCGCCCGAGGGCCTCTATGCTCTGGTCATCGATGACAGCAATGCCTACGTCCTGGCTTGAAGCCATCTCACCCCTTATCTTGAACCTCATGTCCAGGGTCTTCAGCTCTATAAACTCAAGAAAAGAGAACTTGTCGGAGAGGGTCATGAAGAAGACCGCCACAATAGCGGTCAGTATTACGGCAAGCTTAAATCCACTGAACTTTGCGGTCAATTCTCATTCCCCCTGCACATATACATGTTATAGCATATTCATGTGGCATCTATCCGGAAAATAACAGAAAAAACGGCATAATTACTTTTTTCGGTGTCTGTTTTGGAGGATTGAGACAATCATTTTGTGTTTAAGGTCGCGTTTCAATCCTCGATGCATACGAACCAAATCCTTCAAGTGAGTAAACGAACCATCAAGCCCATTTGTAGTGTTTGGAATGCACAATTCAGGGTATCTCCTATAAGTAAAAAGATAGGGCAAGTTCGTCTTCAAGCTTCGATGCGCAGAGCGCAGTCTCTAATGCGTAAATGGTCTCATTTTCGATCTCAACCCAATAGACGTTCTCCTTGCGATGAGGACCACGCACTACGAGATAGCCAATTGTGCGCCCGAAGAATGTGGCATCCATAACAGCAACCATCACTCGTGAAGTTCCCAGTAACGGAGAGGGACGCCGGTACCGGGAACTTGTGAAGTTAATGCTTGCTAAGTACTTGAGAAAACACTCAGAGCGTTATTAATGGTTTGATCGAACACTTTGTGCGAAGCCGGTTTTTATAGAAATACTGAGTTCGGTGCCTTTAATGCCTTTTGGCATGTTGCTTCCTCACCGCTTCCTGATAAATAAATGTTTAAGATGCATAGCTGTCGCCGGATCTCACCAGCGACAGCTATGCAATCCTTTTGCCATATATCTGGATATCCATGAGCACCAGATCAGGCTTATGTTCATTTGCAACCCTCAGAGCACTCTTATCGCTCAGGGCAACGGGTAGAACGTCATAGCCCTTTCAGGAAGCGCCACCCTGGTGCACATGCTAATACTCCATTGTCCTCAACTATCAATATCTAAAGTGGAGGTGACACTGTCATCGTCGCTGTCCTTGCCACTGATAACGGCCTCAAGCTCCGCAAGGTTGAAGACCTTGTCTATATCAAGCAAGAGCACAAAATCATCGTCCTTCTTGCCCATGCCTATTAAAAACTCCGTATTAAGCTGTGTTCCGAGCTTCGGCGCGGGCTCTACGTCCGCGGCATCCATGTCAAAGACCTCCTGCACGCTGTCGGCCAGCGCTCCAAGCACGGTAGTCTCGCCGTCGTCCATGGTCACCTCGGTGATTATCACGCAGGTGTTTATCGCTTTTTCGGTCTCGCCCATGCCGAACTTGACCTTCATGTCTATCACCGGCACCACTCCGCCGCGCAGGTTGATAACCCCGCGCATGAAGTCCGGGGTCTGGGGCACCTTGGTCACCGTAGTGAACTCAAGCACCTCTCTGACCTTGCCTATGTCCAGGGCGAATACTTCATCTGCCAGATTAAAGCTCAGGTACTGGGTGGTCTCTGTTGCTATTGCCTCTGCCATTACTTGGCTCCTTTCT
>SDBV01003035.1_pt1 | contig 25001 bp, 18 predicted proteins | sample 2277081 | NCBI WGS metagenome assembly SDBV01 (sample SAMN10402039, study PRJNA504765) | marine sediment metagenome | isolation source: marine sediment core GS10_PC15, 223 cmbsf | place: Arctic Ocean: Southern Knipovich Ridge | collected 2010 | reverse complement strand
CACAATACCGCCCTGGTTGAACTTGCAAGGGCCACCGGTACAGTCCTTGAACTGAACCGCGTGAAAGTCGCCATCCCCACGGCGACCGGTCCGCCCGACCCGCGCACGTCCGATAACATCTTTCCTGGCGAGACAATGACGGATCGAAGTTTTCTGAAGTAATGGTTGTTTATCATTGAATGTCTCTGGGGCAGGTGTTCTCATTAGCACATCTGGCGTTGTTCTATGTGGCAGCAGTTTCCAGCAGTTTCCAGTAGTTTTCCGGAGAAGGATCTCCTGGTTTCCCGTTGTTTGTCGGGCTCTGTTTGCGGTGCCAGCATGTGCTTGGCGTCCGTGGTATCTGCCGTGTGCGCCGAAAAAAACATTTATTTCAAGCGGGTAGGCCTTACGAAGTATGTGCCGTTTATGCAGGTCGTTACGTCGCTTCGACAACGGGAGACAGCTTCGAAAGAGGACAACACGCTCAATTTTTCTCGTGGGTAGTGCCACAGAGCTGTCACCCCACCTGAGCGATAAAGGTTGCTAGCTATGAGCGTAAGTAGGGTCTATCGGCTCTTACGGTTGATAACGATGCTTCAGAGCGGGCAGAAATATACGGTGAGGCAATTGGCTGAAGAGTTGGAAGTTAGCCGAAGGACTATCTTTCGTGATCTGAACATGCTCGAGTTGGCGCGAGTCCCGTATTACTACGACCCCGAGAAGAACGGTTACAGCATCAACCATCATTTCTTCCTGCCGCCCGTAAACCTGACCATGATTGAGGCCCTGGCGATTCTGACCATGACCGGACGGCTGCGCAAAGCGCATGACTTACCGCTGCTGGGGCACTGCTCGGCCGCGGCGACGAAGCTTCAAAGCGCGTTACCGGCGCCGATGCGCCGGCACATCGGCGGGATACTCGACAAGCTTAGCGTTTCGCTGGGCAAGCTGTCCCGCCACGAGGGCCTGGATTCGCTGTTTAACCAACTGACCGAGGCCGTTGCCCAGTCGCGAGTATGCCGATTAGTCTATATCAGCTTTCACGAACAGAAGCAGATCGTCACCAACATACATCCGCTTCGGCTTTCGTTTGTCTCACGGGCATGGTATCTGCTCGGGTACGCTACGAAATATCGCCAAGTCCGCACCTTCAAGCTCGGGCGGATCAAGAAGCTCACCGTCACCGATCGGACATTCAAGCCGCCAAGCTCTTTCGACTTGGACAAGTACTTCGGCGACGCGTGGGCGATGATCCCCGAGGGTAAGCTGTACAAGGTTCACTTGCATTTCGCCAAGAAAGTGGCCGGCAATGTGGCGGAGGTGCAGTGGCACGACACGCAGCGCGTCCAGTGGAATGATGATGGGTCGATTGAGTTTCACGTCACAGTTGACGGGCTTGGCGAGATTACGTGGTGGGTTCTGGGTTACGGGGACCAGGTGCGAGTGATTTCTCCGGCGCCGTTGCGAAAGCGCATCCAGAAGGTCGCCGTGGCGATGGTGCGGCAGCATAGCGCATAACTTAGGAGTCTTTGCGGGCATGAGAGCGCTGGTACAACGTGTCTCGTCGGCTCAGGTTCAGGCCGACGGGAAGGTAACGGGCCGGATCGGCCAGGGACTGTTGGTCTATCTTGGGATCGGTTCGGCCGATTGTAGCGCCTGCGCCGAGAAGCTTGCCGAGAAGGTCGCGCACCTGCGAATATTTCAGGATGAGCAGGGGAAACTGAATTTGTCCGTTCGGGACGTTCGGGGAGGTGTCCTGGCGGTTCCCAATTTCACGTTGCTCGCCGACGCCCGCAGAGGTCGTCGGCCGGCGTTTTCCGGTGCCGCTGCTGCGCAACTGGCCCAACCGCTGTATGAGGCGTTCACCGCCGCATTGCAGCGGGAGGGTCTGCAGGTCGCCAAGGGCGTCTTCGGTGCGGATATGATCATCCGCTCGGAGGCGGCTGGCCCGGTCAACATCATCGTGGACATCCCTCCCGGCGGCGATGATGCACCGGTTACGGGTGATAAGGACAATCGAATAACTCGCCACACGTGAAGTTACGGGCGATATGGGCCTATCCGCGGGTTCGGTTTTGGAGAGAACGACAGCGACCCCCGACCCGCCGGATTCGCTGGATAGGCCCACCTTTTTCTTCGACCCGCCGCGGTATCGGCTTGCGTACCAATTCGGCCGAATTGCTCTACCGCTTGGCGGCCCTTCGGCGACCTTCTTGACGAGGCCGGAACAATCCCGTAACCTGTCCGACGCAAACCGGGAGTGTGCCCGAGTGGCCAAAGGGAGCAGACTGTAAATCTGCCGGCGTACGCCTACGGTGGTTCGAATCCACCCGCTCCCATTCAATTCACCTCCGTACCGCCAGCCCGTTCAATGTCCCGATCGACGCCCGCGGGGACGAGTCGAAGGGCACACGACGCCCACGGGAACATGACGGCGGTCCCAATGGCGTGTATGGAAGCGCGTGCCTCGAATGAGTATACTCAAACACATGCTGAACAGCCGAGGTGTTGGTAAGATGAATGTCCTCCTTTCTGTGCGCTTTGCATGGGTCTTGCTATTAGCGATGTTGGTGTGCTCGTGTGAGCCCATTGCGATCGCATGGGCGCCCAATTCAAAGCACGCCGCCACAATGTGGGGGACGACGAGAGTGGACGGGAATAACATCGTCATCCTGGGCATCATAGAGAATTCTCCCGAAGACATCGTGCCCCTAGAATCGCCTGTCTTCCTGGACGCTGTTGCATTGGATGGTTTTATCTCTGTACCTACGTGGTCGCCTGACGATCAGTATCTGGCGTATTACAGATATGAGGGCGCCAAGATCCAGACACCGGACGGTGCGTCAACTCAAAGGGGCAATGGTGCTGGCGGCCGTGGTATGGTGGACGCGGAACTCGTCATTTGGCGGGCAGACACGCGTGAATCAAGAGTGCTGACAACGGTTAGATGGACAGCGCAAAGCGCTGATGCCTCTAATGTGCGCAATCTCCCAACCCCAGCATGGTCTAAGGACTCGCGGTGTGTGTTCTATTCTTCGATGTGCGAAGAGCCTGGTGGGTATTGGATAAAGACCATTGCTCTCGACGGCATGATGCAGAAGGACGTCATGCCGAGTGATGATGGCCGCGTATGGGGGTCCATTATACAATCAACAATCGCGACTCTATCGGATGGTAGGATTGTCTTGTATGACACGGAGAAAGATACCCGTCGCCACGTATCTGTGTCCGGGACCACGGACGGAGCACTTATCAGGTTTGCCGGCGATTTGAGCACAGCGGCCATACTATCCAAAGAGTATGTCATACTCGTTCGCCTCACGTCAGGCAAAGAACATCGTATTCCAAACGAGGATGACATTGGCGCTATTATTGACATCGCCTTGTCTAGCAATGGAAGCCGCCTTTACTATCTAGTCGAGACAAGACAGCTTCTGGAACCAAGCCGACCGGTGTATCAGGTGAGGTATGCCGACATACATAGTGACAAGAGGGTGACACTCTACACCTGTCCGAACACTAACAAGCCGACCATATTGTCTGTCTCGCCCGACGAACAAAGTGTCTTTGTTGTGATGCAGCATGCTCCGAGTGGCGAAAAGAGCGGGTTCTCTCTCGTAGGTAATGCTGGCAAGATAAAGATGGAAATGTCCACTTCAATCACCATCACTCTTCCGAGCAGCAAGTAGAGTCATGCAACTCGTTGCACTCGCGATTTGGCTGGATCGACCCGGCGGCGGCGGGACGGCTTCAGTCATCCCAGCGAACATCCTTGATCGCGTCGTGCGCCTGGTTCATGTGGAGCCACCAGGACCCGAGCCACTCGCCTTCGATGCCCCTTGCGTGTGCCGCGTCGATCAGCAGCTTTCGTATGGTCATCAATTCTTTAGTGATCGGATGCTCGTTCTGCGGCATCTGGAGGCGCAGGGCGTCGCTGCCCAGCAACTCGAAGATTCTGTCCACGGCCTGGCCCACCTCTCGGCCGGTGGGGGTCTCCATGGCGGCGCGGTGCAGCCATTTGTCGTATGGATACGGCTGGCCGTCCAGCACGATGCCCGCCTGCAATGCATGTGTTATGGTCTTGGCCACTCCCAGGAGGAGGGCGGTGTGGTTGCCCCGCTCGATGGGATTGTCGCACGCGCGATGCTCGCCTCGCATTTCCACGTAGTGATAGAAGAAGAACGCATCACGGACCTGCTGTGGCATGGGCTTACGAGCAAGCTCGACGAGCTTCGTTGCGGCCCCAGTGTTGTCCGACATTATTTGCGCGTTCCGCAGTTGGCAGATCAGGTCCATGTCGCATCGGGCCAACCGCTCGGAGAAATCCTCGACGGACTCAGCGGTCAAATGTCCCTCCTTCCCGTCGACGGTTATCTGGGAAAACCGCGTTTCGCAAATGGCATCAAGCTTAGCCAAGTCCGGCTCCTCAAGGAGAAACCACAAGTCCAGGTCGGCGCCCTGATCGTCGATCCCCATAGTTATCGAGCCGTGGAAGAGGACCGAGGCCCGCTGGTGGAAACGCAAGAGAACCGGATGCTCCTTGAACAAGCCCGGCAGGAATCCTTGAAGCTTGGCGGTCCAATAGCTCTTTGGGTCAATATCGGTGTTCACTGGGCCTCCCCGCAGTCTCGCAGACGAAGCAGAGGATGGGATTCGTGCCGTCGTCTGGTGTCTCCTTGTAGCCGACGAATGTTTGCGTGTCAAACCCTGCGCGGACATCTACGGTCAGGTCGTAGACGACATCCCACATTTTGGCTGCGGCGGGGGTCCAGGTGCAGTGGCGGCGCGGCAGGCGCGTCAGTCCAAGCCGCCCTTCAGCGGGCGCTTGCGCTTCGGCCGTCTCGCTGTCGGCGATTCGTCCGATTGGTCCGAATCGTCCGGCGACAGGCCGCCGGCGGAGCTAAGCTTGCTGATCGAAAGGGATATCCTGTGCCCGGACTCGTCGACGGACAGGACGGTGGCTTGTACGGGCTGGTCCTCCTTGACGACGTCGCCGACGGCGCGGACCCGCCCCGTGCTCAACTCGCTGATATGGATGAGGCCCTCAACGCCGGGCGACAGCTCTACGAACGCGCCGAAATCGGTGATCCTGGTGACGGTCCCGTCGACCGCGCTTCCGGCGGGCCAGCGCAGAGACGCACCGATCCAGGGATCGTCGCCGGCCTCCTTTAGCGACAGCGAGATCCGCCGCCGCTCGAGATCGACGAGCATGATCCGCACGCGCACCTCGTCGGAGACGCTGACGATGTCGGAGGCCCGTTGGATCCGCCGCCCGTGGGCGAGCTGGCCCATGGGAATCAGACCCTCCACGCCGGGTTCGAGCTGGACGAACGCGCCGAAGTCCGTCAGTCGCGTGATCCGCCCGGCCACCACGTCGTGTTGGTGCCACTTCTCGGCAGCGCGCTGCCACGGATCGGGAAGAAGCTGCTTGAGGCCCAGCGCGATCTTTCCCGTATCTTCGTCCATCTTCAGCACCAGCAGCTCGAGCTGCTGACCGACGGTGACCACGCTTTGGGCGTCGTCCACGTGCCCGTGGCTCATGTCGGATATGTGCAGCAGCCCGTCGACGCCGCCTATGTCCACGAACGCTCCGTAAGGCATGATGTTGCGGACGACGCCGGTTACTGTCTTGCCCTCGGCGAGCGAGGCGAGCAGCTCTTGGCGTTTCTGTTCGGCCTCTGCCTCCAGCACGTCGCGGCGCGAGACTATCAGGTTTTGCCCGAAGCGGTCCACTTCGATAACTTGGCAGGTAAGGCGCTGCTCGACGTAACCGGAGATATCGTCGACGCGAAAGATCTCGATCTGGCTGATCGGCATGAACGCGTCGATCGCGTTGACCTTAAGCTCGAGGCCCCCCTTGTTGTAGCCGGTGACGCGCCCTTCGACGATCTGACCTTCGCTGAGCGTGTCCCAGTCGGCCTCGACGGGTGCGCCCGGAAGCGAAAGCAGCAGCAGGTCCTCGCGCTTGTCGCGCCCGATGATCACGAACTCGATAGTCTCACCGATCTGCGGGAGCGGATCGTCCACGAACTGCGATACCGGTATGATCCCCTGATCCTTTGCGCCGAGGGAGACGAAGATGCTCTCCTCGTCAAGGCCGACGACCGTGCCCTTGGTGGTCCCGCCGCTGGAACCATCAGTCCCGTCGACCGCCGCGGCCGCCGGCGCCTGCTGGGAGTACATCAGGTCTTCCAGGCTCACATCGCCCAGTGCATCGTCGATCTCACGCTGCAGCGCATCGTCCAGTTTCCCGGCAGGCTTGGGGTCTTGCGGACGCTGTTGCGAAGGCTCTTGCGAAGTTTCACCACTCACGCGGAGTCCTGCCTCCCCATTCGGTGCGATATGCGGGACATATTCTCACTCTAGTCGACGACAGCGCCGCCCAGGTTAAACAAGTCGAGCACAGAAGTACCCGCCATGCCACTTTCAGCACTTTCCACACGTTCAGCACTTTCAACCGACAGCGGGCGGTCGGATTCGAACCGGCAACATTCAGCTTGGAAGGCTGACGCTCTAGCCATTGAGCTACGCCCGCAAACCAAATCAAGCAGACGTAGTGTCCCGCTGGCGGGTAAGATTGTCAAGACGAACGGGCCCAAGACACTATAATGTCGGCGGACATCGGGAGATGCGGACATGGAAAAACGAGCGTTCGGTAAGACAGGACTGATGGTAACGCCGCTGGGTTTCGGTGCGTCCGAGATGGGCGACGAAAAGATCCCCTTCGAGCAGACGGACAAGATCCTCAACGGCGTGCTCGACGCGGGGATAAACCTGATCGACACGTCCGCCTGCTACGGGAACTCGGAACTGAAAATCGCCAAGGCGGTCGCGCACCGGCGGGACGAGTTCGTGCTGACCTCCAAGTGCGGGCACAAGGTGGACGGGCTGGACGCACCGGACTGGTCACCGCAGATTATCGGGGATAGCATCGCCCGCTCGCTGAAGCGGCTTGAGACGGACCGGATCGACATGGTCTTTCTGCACTCGTGCGAGGCCGACCGCTTGGGAAACGACGAGATGATCGCTTCCCTTGCCCGCTGCAAGCGCGACGGGATGGTTCGGTTCATCGGCTACAGCGGTGATGGCGCCCCGGCCAAGAAGGCCGTCGAGATGGGCGTGTTCGACTGCATAGAAACCTCGGTCAATATCTGCGAGCAGCAGGTGCTGGATCTGTACCTCCCTGCCGCCCGCGACGCCGGACTCGGCGTGATCGCCAAGCGCCCGCTGGGAAACACCTGCTGGAAATACCGCGACGATCCTGCCGGCGGCCCGCAGTATCCCCGGCCGTACGCCCAGCGCCTGGCCGCGATGGGGTTTACGCCGGCCGATGTCGGCTTCGACGGCGACTGGTTGGACTTGATGCTGCGGTTCACCGCGTACCAGGATGGGGTGCACTGTACGATCACCGGCAGCACGAACCTCGATCACATGCTCGCCAACATCAAGGTCGCCGAGGCCGGGCCGCTCGACGATGCGGTCGTCGCAAAGCTCCGCGCCGCCTGGGCCGCTCACGCCGACGACACCTGGACCGGACAGCCGTAACCGCCCCCGCTGCGACTGTACCTGGACCCCCGCCGCAGCCATGGAACGCAGCCACTTGCCAATAAAACAATACGTGCCTGTCCGTATTTGTTGTACCGCTAATGCACCGGGACCACATCTTTGTCGCGCATGCGCGGCGATTCGGGATTGCCCCCGAACAGTTCTCGCTGCCGGATTGTCTCGCACATCTGAACCATCAAACCACTTGCTGCCCTCTAAACAGGTGACTGTTTCTGGTTCTCATGGTCATTTGCTTTTCTCATTGAAAGGTCATGTTCTATTCTTTTTGCGATATGCTTGAAAGCGTTCTCGCTGAACATAGACCTAATCAAGTATAGGGATTTCTTCCTGTTGTCTGCCAAGTACCGCAAGGCGAAGCCTCCGCCCCACTGACGATCATAACCTTGGACAGCCGACCATGGTATTTCTATGCGCACTGTATCCTTACGAATAACAGATACGCCGGTATTGCCAATGACAAGCATTGATCGGAAGAGGCCCGCTGCCTGAATAGCTTGTCGTAAACATATCCAAAAGCAACTTACTCCCAGGAGGCATACAGGCAACGTAATGATCGTTATGACTAAGAGAAGATGCTGATAAGATTGATAGTTTGTGTTGTCTATATTCCGCACGACGGATTGAATCAGGCGAATTCCGAACACGACTGTGAGAGAAGATAGAAAGCCTGATATAAGTATGCCTGCAGCTGCAAGAAACCCTAGACCCCTAGCTAGTCGCTTCGATTTTATTCGATAACGTTCACACACAAAGTTATTCTCCACAGATCAGTTATTAGAACACGACATCAATCAGGATGCTCTTCCATGCATTGACATCAAACGCTACTAAAAAGTTCTCGGTCCCGGTCGTGATCTCCTTATTCGCAAACGCCGTAGCTAAATGGCTAGAAACCAGGGACACTCACGTATTGTTCTCCTGGCCACGCGTTTGTCCTTCGGCTTTATCATCTATCCCGGCCGGCGCTGCCCGCACTGGCGCTCACGTCCAATCAGGCCCGTCTCCCGGTTCTAGCTGTGATCGGCGTTTTCGCGTGCAATGATGCCAGACGGTATATGCGGCACCCGTGAGCACCACCACACCGAGCATCGACTCGATGACTCTTGTAAACCACAGATCAAACCAATAGACCCCAGGCGAAACCTCCGTGGATTCACGACCGAATCTCACGTAGTAGCGTCCATCCAGTATCTCTCCCAGTTCCGCCTTGCCGCCCATTACTACTCCCATTGTCCTCGAGACAACGAAACAACACATAATTGAGATAACCAGGATCAGCAAGACCAACTTCCCCGCCCCAATCCTCCCCCTAATAAAGCCAACAACAACAGCCACCAGAGCGCATAGACAGAAGAGAACCATGGCGCCACACATAAGAAGGGCCAGCCAACGAAGATCTTGTTCCATCACTGCTCCATCTGTACGGGCGCGCCGAATTAGGACTGCCCTCACAGGGGACCCGTAGCATACAGGCCACACGGTCCGTTCCGGGGCATCTTCCGCCGCTCCCGCATTGTCACTCTTGCGCCAACAAATCGATTACATCGCGATAAGATAGTTCGTTACGTCTGCTGCGGTCAGTATAAGCTGGAGTTAGGTGGTTTTCAAACCTTTCAGGTGGGGCGGCCCAGCGCCGAACCGATGTGCAAGGAAAATGCCTACGGTCCATCGACACCGAACCGATGTGCAAGGAAAATGCCTACGGTCCATCGACGCGAAACCAATGTGCAAGGAAAATGCCTACGGTCCATCGACGCGAAACCAATGTGCTGGAAAAATGCCCACGGCTAGCTAGCCGTGGGCTTTGAATATGCAAGAAACACGCCGTGGGCTTTGTGGGTCCGCAAAGAGATTTTGACATTCTTCGACTTCCCGCGCTAGTAATACCCCGCACGATCTAGGAACCAGGACCTAGGGCCTACGAACTGTTTTACGTGGTTGCTTCGCTACGCTCCACAAACCACGGCACCCAGCGCTGCGCAAGCCACGGCACCCCATCAACTGACACCAAATGCGCGTCCCGAGGGGACACCCTACGACTACGACTGCGCACCATTCCCAACGGGACAGGTTTGCGCGCCCCCCCAGGGGACGCCCTACGACCTATTCCCAACGGGACAGGTTTGCGCGCGCAGGGCTGCACGGCGGGGGCGGTGATGCGAAACAAAATGCAGATTTTGTTCTCCCGGCCTGGCCGGGGGGTTACGACAACCGATGGGCGAAAAAGACCGTCCCTGCGCGCGCATAAGCTCGCGCGGTGGGTAAGTATGGAGGCGCTTCACGCGCCGATGACGTTGTTTGACAACCGAATAGCGATCGATGTCTGCGCCCGCAGATTCGAGCGGCCAGGGGCGAAATTTTCGCGGAGAGCGGCGCGCAAAAGCGCAAGTGCCTACGGCCACAGCAGCTACCGTTTTTTCGACCTGCTACAAACCGTCAGAAACTGCGACAATCCGTCAGAAACCGCGGCTACTTGCTACAAACCGTCAGAATCTGCGACTACTGGCGAGTTCCTGCGACTTTCGGCGCGTGTCGCTGGTGGGGGTGGCCAGCGTAAGTGACAGATCGGCTTGACCGGTTGTGTGCACTAGCTTGTAATACATCCGGCCCCGGCGGGGCGGATGCGGATCAACCGGCGGTGGGCCGCGGCGATAGTGAAGAATGCTGAAGAATACTGAAAGATACTGAAGAAAGCGGGAAGCGAACAGAGCATGAGTGAAGATTTCTTCTTTAGCAGCGATACGGCTCGCCACACCGAGCCGCTGAGGCACGCCCGGAAGGTTACGTTCGACGAGCCGCTGGAGCTGGAGCTTGGCGGCCGGCTGGAGCAGGTCGATGTCGTCTACGAGACCTACGGGCGGCTTAACGAGCGGCGCGACAATGCCGTGCTGATCTGCCACGCGATCAGCGGCGATTCGCACGTAGCCGCCCACGACGATGGCGACGATCCGGGCTGGTGGGATATCGCGGTGGGGCCGGGCAAGAGTATCGACACGAACGAGTTTTTCGTGATCTGCCCGAACGTGCTTGGCGCGTGTCGCGGTTCGACCGGGCCTAGCAGCATCAACCCGGCGACGTCGAGGCCGTTCGGGCGCGACTTCCCGATAACCACCATCGCCGATATGGTTCAGGTGCAGCGGCGGCTGGTGGATCATTTGGGGATCGAGCGGCTTTGCGGCGTGGTGGGCGGTTCGATGGGCGGGCATCAGGTGCTGCACTGGGCCACGAAGCTTCCCGACCGCATCCGGGCCGCCATCGTCATCGGCGCGTCGGCCCGCCTGACTTCCCAGGCCCTGGCGTTCGACGTCGTCGGGCGCAACGCGATCATGCACGATTCGAACTTCCACGATGGCGAGTATTACGACACCCCGGAAGGACCCACCATCGGCCTGGCGATTGCACGCATGATCGGGCACATTACATATCTGTCGCGCGAGGCGATGGAGCGGAAGTTCGAGGCCGACCGCCACCGGCCGCGCGATATCCCGACCGAGTTTGAGAACAAGTTTTCCGTCGGGTCGTACCTGGGGTATAAGGGCGGGCAGTTCGTGGAACTGTTCGACGCCAACAGCTACATCACTCTGTCGCTGGCGATGGACATGTTCGACCTGGGCGGCTCGTGCGAGAAGTTGCGGCAGGCGATGCGGGCAAGTCGGTGCCGGTGGCTTGTCATCAGCTACACGGGCGATTGGCTTTTCCCGCCCGAACAGTCGCAGGATCTGGTCAACGCCTTAATCGCCGAAAACAAACCCGTCACTTATTGCAACGTCAAGAGCAGCTGCGGGCACGACGCGTTTCTGCTTGAAGACGACCTTCAGATGTACGGCGAGTTGATGCGGGCCTTTCTGGCGAACGTTGACGGGGCGGCGCCTCCCACAGAAGGCGATGAGGACGATCCTTACGGTAACTCGGCTACGAGCATTTTCCAGAAGCGGCGGGTCGACTACGACCGGATTATGGATTTGATTCCCGCAGGCGCGGGCGTGCTGGACTTAGGTTGTGGGTCCGGCGGTTTGCTTATGCGTCTGAATCGCCGCGGGCACGACCGGATTATGGGACTCGAAGTTAACGAGCGGGCGATCCTTTCGTGTGTGCGGCGCGGGCTGGACGTGGTTCACGCCGATCTGAACGACGGGCTGCGAGTCTTTGCCGACGGTCAGTTCGATGTGGTGGTGCTGTCGCAGACGCTGCAGGCCGTCAGGGACGTCGAGCGTGTCGTGGACGATATGCTGCGGGTGGGTCGCACATGTATCGTCAGCTTCCCGAACTTCGCCTATCACAAGCTGAGGAAAATGCTCGCCGAGCAAGGACGGGCGCCCGAGGCGCCGGGGCTGCTGCGGTTCAAGTGGTACGACACGCCGAACATCCGCTTCCTGTCGATCGCCGATTTCGAGGACTTCTGCCGGGCGAGGCGGATACGAATCGATCGGTGTGTGGCGCTGGACACCGAGGCTGCCCGGGAGGTCGACGACGATCCGAATCTGATGGCCGATCTGGCGATCTTCGTCATCAGCAGGTGAACCGCCGTGCGGGCGTCACTTCCCCAGCGGCCAGGGCCGCCCCAGCAGCTTGCTCATCGCCGCCGGGACATCGGCCGAACGCAGCACCTCCGGAAGCGGTCCTATCGTGGACATGATGAACGCGGTGCTGTTCTTGTAGTTCAGCCCGCCGTGAGTCGAGGCCACCTTCACCTGGGCGGCGAACGAAGTCGATCCGGAATAGTACGCATCGCCCAGGGAGACGATCACGTCCGGCGGATTTTCGACCAACGCCAAGTGTGCTCGCCAGATCCGCTGAAGCGGGGCAGGATACTCATGTCCGACCGTCGCGCGGAGAAGCTCGGCCGCATCGTAGTACCCGCCCTCATCTGCCCCCAGCTTGTGAAGGAGTCCCTCGAGTTTCAGCGGGTCGCCCGCTGTCGGTTCGTAGCTGAAGCGCCCGTCTTTGCGGCGGATGACGCCCCGCCCTCCGGCGCGGCCGAGCACCACGACGCTGCTGTCGTCGGCGTAGCTGGCGAGTTCCACTCCTTCGCAGGTGATTAGATCGGCTGCCAATTCCGCCGGCCGCTGCGAGGCGAAACTTGCATAGCTGACCAGGCCGAAGCGGATGTAGACGACATCCTTCGGGCCACGCAGCGAATTGCGCAACCGCCACCCCGCGTTGGTGAGGTGGCGTTCAATCGGCGTTCTTTCTGCGGGCGTGTAGGTGTGCCCGTGGTCGGACAGCAAGGTGAACTTCGCCGCCCCGTCCGTCTCCATCAGCAGTTGGTTGATCAGCTGCTCGGTCCGCACGAGGCACTTGCGATGCCCCTCGGCCCCCTGACTCGTCCCCACACCAGCGGAGCTTACGAAGTAGGCGAGGGACTCCTGCGTCCGGGCCTTATCGAATTTGTCGAATAGCCGCTTGGCGTCGTTGATCTCCTTACCGAACACGGACCACGGCGCCAGGTATCCGAGCGCATCCCAAATCAGGTTCGCCCGGTAATGAAGCAACCGGTTGTATGGCTGGTTCTCGCCGCGCAGGTAGGCGCCCGACCCGCCGACAAGGCGGTTGGCTTTGCGGTCGTAGTACATCGCCTCGAAGCTCGGGCACGGGACGTATCCGAAGATATCCTCGATGCACACGTCGGTCATGGTCGGGTAGGGGGCTATGACGCGCGACGGCGGATAAAACACGCGCAGGGCTCCGCGGTCGTAGAGGTCCTTGAGCAGGTCGAACCCCACTCCGTCCAGGATGATAACGAAATGGCGGGACTGGTTTGAGGGTATCGCATCGAGCCGGATCGTCTGATCACCCTGACCGTCGCCGTCGAGGTCGTAGGCGATCCTTTCGATACGCCCGTGGGGGTCGGCGTAGGTGAAGTAGTCCGCAACCCCGTCGCGATCGGTGTCGTAGCTTCGCAACGCGCCGCCTTGTTGGCGGGGTAACTCCATGGGCGCAGGGGGGAAGTGCACGGGCTTTTGACACCCGCCCGCAGCGGCCGCTATCGCCGCCATCACAAGCGCTATCGCCGACTTTCGCATCACAGTGTTTTAGTATAGCCGCCCAGCCCTCCCCGGCCCAAATTATCGCTTTCATTTCGACCGTCCCATCGGTATCTGTATCATCATGCGCGCGGTGTTTTACCACGTCGGTCCCGTCGGCTGGTTGACTTGCAAGTGGCTGAAGCATCTCTGGCCCGGGTGTGTTCTGTCGCGCCTGGGCGGGGTGTCGGTCAGGCGCGTTGACCCACCCGAGCTCGTCGGCGATGACTGGGTTCGCATCCGTACGCTTCTTGGCGGCGTGTGCGGATCGGACCTGGCGGTCCTGGCGCAGAGGCACCCGCCCGGCTCGATCCTTCACGCCTACAGTTCCATGCCGTTGATGCTCGGGCATGAGAACGTCGGCGTGGTCAGCGAGGCTGGCCCGGGTGTCGATAAGGCCTGGGTCGGTAAGCGCGTCTGTGTCGAGCCCACGTTGTGTTGCAGTGTCCGCGGGATAGATCCGCCGTGCCATCGCTGCGAGGCGGGCCAGTTCGGCGCGTGCGAGAATTTCGGCGCCGCCGGCGAGGGCAGCTCCAAGCTGCCGGCCGGTACCTCAATTGGGTATAACTGCCGCACCGGCGGGTCGTGGGGTAAGTACTTCGTCGCCCACGTCAGCCAATTGGTGCCCGTTCCCGATCAGCTCAGCGACGCCCAGGGCGTCCTGACCGATGTGGTCGCATGCGGATTGCATGCGGTCCTGCGAGCGGACGTGGCGCACGCCAAGCGAGTTCTGGTCTACGGCGCCGGCACGCTGGGCCTTACCGTCACGGCGTCCCTTCGGGCGATTGACTGGGCCGGGCGGATCGACCTGATCGGCCGGTACGATTATCAGGGCCTCCTGGGGCGCCAGTTAGGCGCCGACGAGGTGGTCAGCCTCCCGTCCGGGGCGGCGGGCCGCTTCGGGAGAATCGCCGAGCTTACCGGCGGGACCGTCAAGCGGGCTAGGTTCGGTAATTACATGCTCTCGGGCGGGTACGACGTTGTCTTCGACTGCGTCGGTTCGCAAAGGTCAGTCGAAGAGTCTCTCAAGTGGACCCGCGCCCGCGGGAAAGTGATGCTGGTCGGCACGGGTGTGGTCCAGGTCGATTCGACACCGATCTGGTTCGGACAACTGGAGGTCATAGGCGCTTGGGGTCGGCAGATGGAGAACCTCAACGGGCGGACCGTCAGCACCTACGAGCTTGCGCACGAGCTTATGCTCGCCGGTAAGCTGGACGTGGCGGATCTGCTGACGCACACGTTTCGGATCGATCAGTGCAGACGCGCTCTGTCGGTGGCGTTGAACAAGGCCCCGCATCGGGCGGTGAAGGTTGCGTTTGATTTTAGATAAGGGTAAGGCAGATGGCACGAAAACGGCCGGTGGTTGGCGTGGTTATGGGATCCGAAAGTGACCGTAAGCAAATGCGGTCGTGTGTTGAGCAGCTTGAAGCCTTTGGGATCGGCTTGGAGGTCCGTATTATCTCGGCGCACCGTACGCCGGACGCGGCGCACGAATACGCCGCCACGGCGGCCGAGCGCGGCCTGAAGGTGATCATCGCCGCGGCGGGGCTCAGTGCGGCTCTGGCGGGTGTGCTGGCGTCCAAGACGACACTGCCGGTGATCGGCGTTCCGATTGACTCCGGCCCGCTGGGTGGCGTGGACGCGGCCGTCAGCACCTTGCAGATGCCGCCCGGCGTCCCGGTAGCGTGTATGTCGATAGGCGCCGCCGGCGCTAAGAATGCAGCCATCCACGCCGCACAGATCCTCGCGACGGCCGATGAGAAGCTCACCGCACACCTTGTCAAGTTCAAGGCCGCCCAAGCACGCAAGGTCCGCCGCGCCGACACCGCCGCGCGCCGAAAGAAGTAGCCGCAAGTGAACGGTGATTCGCACCTGCGCGCACCGCGGGTTATCCCAATCGAAGTGGGGTGGCTGGTTCAGGGCGGCGGGTCCAGCCGATAGGGCGGGTTACATGCTGATCGTGATTCGCTGCGAGCCTCTTTGCAGCTCGACCGAGTGTACGTTGATCTGCACGACGGTGGCGTTTGTGATTCTCTGCCCGACACGGACCATGCAGCCGTTGATTATAGCCCTTGGCCCGCTGGGTCCGTGGATGATCCCGCTGACTGTGAAGGTGGCAGGGTCCAGGTTCGCTCCGGTCCTCTGCGCCACTTCTATGTCTGCAATGGTGGCGCGCTGGGTTGTGGCGTGTGCCTGATCGGACCTTCCAGATGATCCGCCGGGGGAGGTACGGCTCGGTAGCAGACGGGCTTGGTGGTTCAGTCGGGTCTGTGCCGTCTTCAGATATCCGCCGATCCCGTTTGCCGCACTGGCCAGTAGGCGCTTGGTCAGCAGGTCGGTCCCGGATCGATGCTGCTTGGCCGGTTCGTAATAGTCCAGGGCTTCTTGCGTTTTGATGATGACCAGCTTGGCCGGTTTCGCTTTCGGTTGCACCTGCGGGGTGATCGGCGGTGCGATCGGCGCGATGGAGGCGACGGCTGCGGATGGCGTGGTTGAGCGGCTCAGGAAGAATACAACACCCGCGCCTATTGCAATCACCAGCACGATTACGACGGAGGCCGACAGAATAGACGGCGCGCTGGACCGCCGCTGTGGTTCCGGGACCGGCGGGATGTCCGGGTGTTCGGATTCTGATCTGCGGCGCCGTTTTTCCCGCTCTGCTCGTTTCAGTGCTTCGTTTATCAGGCTCATTAGGCGGCTCCCTTTAGATCCCGCACCGCCATGCGCACGAGCTTGCGATCGATGGCGCCCGTTCCGTGGACGTACCCGGCGAGCAGGGCCTTATCGCCAACCGCATTGATGAGGCGGGGCGTCCCGCGAGAGTAGCGGTAGATTTCCTTGATTGCCCCGGCGTCGAAGCGGATCGGCCTCTGCTGAAGCGATGCGGCGCCGGCGGTGGCTATGCGGTGGCGGATGTAGCGTTCGGTCTCGTCGCGGCTCATCGGCTGCAGGTGGTAGCGGACAGTGATTCTCTGGGCGAGTTGTCTCATGGCGCGGCGGCCCAGTTTTTGGCGCAGCTCCGGCTGGCCGAGCAGGACGATCTGGAGAAGTTTCTGGCTGTTTGTCTCCAGGTTGCTCAGGAGGCGCGTCATCTCCAGCGTCTCGTCGGGCATGTCCTGTGCTTCGTCGATGATGAGGACCGCGTTTCGACCCATCGAGTTGACGTGCAACAGGAACTCGTTAAGCGCCGTCATGTACTTGAGCCGATCGTAGGCTGTGGTCTCGATCCCGAATTCATTCAGGGTGCCCCGCAGCAGTTGCGTCTCCGTCAGGACGGGGTTTAAGATCAGGGCCGTGTGTACGGAGGGTCCGAGCTGGTCGAGCAGCTTCCTGCACAAGGTCGTCTTGCCCGTACCCACCTCGCCCGTTATGCAGATGAACCCCTTGCGCATGCGGATTCCATAGAGCATGTGGTTCATCGCTTCCATGTGCTGGGTAGTAAGGAAGAGGAACCGTGGATCGGGCGTCAGATTGAAGGGCTCTTCCGCCAGCCGGTAGTATTCCTTGTACATGACCTTTACACCTTCTCTCGACAAAGGCCCTCGGTTGTCCATTCCGCACCGGATACGTCGTTCGGCTCCCAATGTCTTTCTTCGGCATACGGAACAGCTCACTTAATCATCAAATCCGTCAGAACCGACCCTCGGGTGTCGCCGGTGGCGGTGCGATGGATTTTTAGCGGCATCTGTGACGCCGCAGACTTCCCCCGCGAGCGTAAGGGCTTACTTGGTACAGCCCTACGGCTGAGGCGCCCCGGAGGTAAATGGACGCTCGGCCTTTGGGTGCCAGCTTTTGTGGGCGCCTTGGGCGGGTGAGATTTGTCCGGCGAGAAGTTATATCGTATACTTATAGTGAGGCCGGAATTGCCAACCGACTTGCGCCATCGCCCATCGCGGTTCGGCGCCCGGCCTGGAGGCACCGGAGGTATTGGTGGGATGAAGAAGTTGGCCGTGACAGTTGTGCTGGTGGCGGTGTTTCTCGGCGGATACCACATGGGTAGGGTCCCCGGTTCCCCTGATATTGCAGGCTGGGCCGCTAGGAACTACTGGCGCGCCGCCGAGCATGGCAGAAGGCTGGTTGGCGCCCTTGGCGGTAAGGTGGAAGCGTATAGCGAGGCCGTTGCATCTGAATAGATCCCGTCCGGGCCTCGGTATGGCGGCCCGTTTGAACGGAGCAGTTTCATAACAAACCTGATTTTGGTGCGAGCCCGTCCGGGCCCGCACGCACAGACGCCCCCGCGGCGAGGACCGGCGAGGGCGTTTGTTCTTGTATGGGGAGCGTTCGTCAAAGCGGCCCGTAGCACCCCAGTGAAAAGGCCGCCCCTGGATATCCAAGGGCGGCCTCAGAGCAATTTAAGTTTCGTCTATCGCATTCATGCTGGCTGCGGCTTCGTCTGGCTGCTTCGGCCTGCATCGACGATCCGCAGGGATCGCCTGCTTCGGCCTCCTTGCCACCCTCGTCCTCGCCGACGCCCGAATACGACATCTAAATCTTAAAGTACTCTAAATGTCAACGGTCGTCAAAGATCGTTACGAATGCACAAGTTGTTCTTATCTGCGACGGCGAAGCAGCCCAAGCCCACCCAGGGCGAGCAAGGCCATGGTTGTCGGTTCGGGTACCGGCGGTGGGCTACCGACGAACGACCAGTTCGCCGCCAACGCCGTCAAATCGACGATGTCCACCGTCCAGTCGTAGTTGGAGTCGCCATGATTCCAGTTCTTGGCACCTGGGCTCAATGCGGACCAGTTGGCAGCCAACGCCGTCAGATCGACGATGTCCACCTTCAGGTTCCCGTCTGTGTCGCCGCCGGCGAGGATCGGATCCGGCGGATTCGGATTGGGCACATCGCCGATCCAGATATCGTCGGTGCCCGCTTGGCCGTACCACTGGCCATTCCACACATTCTTCGGGCCATTGACGACCTTGGTCGGATCCTTGTAGGCGGTGTTGTCGGCGGAGTCTAAGTTGTCGAGTCCCAGATAGCTCCCGTCGATATAAAAACCCATCGTCTCGTTGACGCGATCCCAGATGACCTCGAAAAGGTGTTCAGCGAAGTCAGGTGTGTACGGCATTTCGTGGTCGATCGTCCCGGTGGCGGCGGCGTAGGTCGCTCCGTTGTCGGTGGTCTCGACGACATGTATCCTCGCGAAGGTATTCGTCTTGTCCAACATCCCCATGATCCCGTAACCGGCACCCGTGTCGTCGACCATGTAAATCCTCGTGCTCTTCCTGCCGTTGCCGCTCTGGCCCTCGGTACCACCAGTGTGCATTATCTCGAACGAGATGTACGTGGTGTCGGCCAGTGAGGTGTTGTCCAGCGGCTTGATAGCCTGAGCTTCCTTGCGCTCCAACGGAATATCCTCACCGCGGGATGAATAGCCGTACACACCGTGCAGGGTCTGGGAGTACGGCCGCACCTGCTTCTCGAGGTCCGTCCAGTCACTCATGTCATTGTCTTCAAAGTTGTCCCAGAAGTTTTGCACTGCCCCCGCCGGCGCCGCGCCCATCAGCGCGCACACCAGCACGATTCCGACAAGCTTGCTGATTGACATACCCTACCTCCTTCCGGGGCTGCGCCAGCCTGGCTCGCGACCCCATTACGCGAAAATGAAATACGAAAATGGGCCTGTCCAGTTTGTTATGCTAATCACACCACAGACCGACAGATATCGACAATATTCAACCTATCTTGGGAATACATGATACGAGTATAGTCGCAACTTGCTACCGCGTCAAGGTTGGTCTGCAGTTGTTTCGACGATTGTCGCAGTTGTTTCAATGCCCAGGTTGTACCGTTTTGCTCGCCCGGCGCGCCTGGGCTGGATTGGGGCAGGAACCGGAATTGAGCCCGCAGCAGCTAGTGAAAGGGCCGCCCCTGGATATCCAAGGGCGGCCTTAAATGTCATCGGTCGTCAAAGACCGTTAACGAACACGCAAGTGCGCTTATCTGCGGCGGCGAAGCAGTCCAATCCCTGCCAGGGCGAACAGGGCCATGGTTGTCGGTTCGGGTACCGGCGGTGGGCTGCCGACGAACGACCAGTTGGCCGCCAACGCCGTCAGGTCCACGATGTCAACGACCCATGTGCTGCCGTCATTCTGATCGCCGTAGTTGAAGTTTCCCTGCGTCCAGTCTTTGGCGCCGGGGCTTATTGTGGACCAGTTGGCGGCCAACGCCGTCAGATCGACGATGTCCACCTTCAGGTTCCCGTCGCTGTCGCCTTGGACGAGGATCGGATCCGGCGCATTGGGGTTGGCCTGATCGCCGATCCACATGTCGTCGGTTCCCAGCCACTGGGGCCAACCACCGTCCGTCTGCCGCGGGCCGGAGATGACCGTGGTGGGGTCCTTGTAGTTGTCGTTCTGGGCAGAGTCCAGAACGACGGTCTTGACCAGCGAACCGTCGAAGGACACTTCCATGTATGCGTTTACGCGATCCCAGACAACATCCACCCGGTGTTCGGCCCAGTCCTGCGTCCAGCCTATGTTGACGCTGCCGGCGAGAACATCATTCTTGGTCGCGCCGTTATCAGCGGTCCATTGGATGGTGATATCGCCGTTCGAGTTGGCCTTATCCAGACCAATGTAGATGCCGTAGCCATCGCCCTGATCGTCAACCATCCAAAGCCTGGCGGTCTTCCAGCCGCCGCCGCCATGGCCCTTCCATCCACCAGCGTGCATCACCTCAAACGAGATGTAAGTGGTGTCGGCCAGGGCGGTGTTGTCCAGAGGCTTGGACGCACGGGCTTCGTTTGTCTCGAGGGGATCCTCGCCGCGGGATGAATAACCGTACACCCCGTAGGGGACTTGCGAGAAGGGCCTGACCTGCTTCTGCAGGTCCGTCCAGTCGCTCATGTCGTTGTCTTCAAAGTTATCCCAGAAATTCTGCACTGCCGCTGCTGGCGCCGCGAATATCAGCGCGCACGCCAACACGATTCCGACAAACTTGCTGATTGACATACCCTACCTCCTTCCGGGGCCCGTACCATCTTGGCTCGACGACCCCATTACACGGGAATAGAACACGAAGACGACACTGTGCGGTTTCTTACTTTAATCACACGACAGGCCGACACATATTGACAATATCCGCCCTGTCTGCAGCATGTCTTATATCAGTGTAGTCGAACCTTGCTGCCATGTCAAGGTCGAACTGAAGTTGTTCCGATGCTTGCTGGAGTTGGCCCAATACCGATGTTATACCGTTTCGCTAGCCGGTAGGTCATTGCTTCTCTCCGTTGCTTATGGCACGGTGATCAGCTTCAGGGCCGTTGGGCTGCTGGTTCCGTTGTTGCGGCAGATGATCCCGTCGGTCGGGCCGACCTTGCGGTCGCGATTGAAATCGCAGTTATCGTCGATGGCGGCTGGGTTCGAGAATATCGTGTGGGGGTTGTTGCGCACGACAACCTCATCGGTGGGCGTCACCTCGGCGTCGGAAGGCGAATTACCCGTCTCGCCGATTGCGTTACCGAAATAGAACACGTCATCAGACAAAAGGCCGGTGTTGGCAGTGGCCAGAACCGTCACCTGCAGCCACTGCTTTTGGATCGCGTTGTCCGCCCAGATGATCGTAACACGATCCGACCCGCCCGCTCCCGCGCCTGCCCGAACCGTGACCGACGTCGGCGCCGGTCCCGTCGCCCAGCCTCCGGGTGAGTTGTCGTTGCCGACCTTGAACGTAAAATCCGAAGCCGTCGGCGTACCTGGAAGGTTCTCGATATCCACCATCACGCCGTTGATCCCGCGCCCGTAGCTGGTGTAGTCGGCGAATGAGCCCGTCCCGCCAGGCAGAAGCGCCGTCTTGTCCGGCGCGATCGCGCCATCGTCGGATGCGTTAGCGGCCGGGTCGTCGCCGTCGAACGCCGAGTTGTTGTAGAAAACATGCCGCCCGACCACCGCCGCAGGGGCCTGGGTCTCGAAGGCGCCAAGATCAGGCGCAGCGCCGTTGTAATTGGCATAGACGGGCGTACTGGAGCCCCAGGAGATCGAGCGGTCGATCGTGATTTGGTTTGTCGCATAAACCACGGAGACGATCGTTACCTGCTCTAAGCCCACGTAGATCACGTCCGGATCGATCAGCCCGTATCCGTCGGTGAAGAACAAGGCGTCGGCCACGGTGACAACCGTGCCGTTGCCGGAGCCGACAGTTGTGGTCAGCGGTCCGCCGGCGTCTATGCAGGGGCTGGTAGGTAGAAGAGTGAAGTCGTCCGCACCGGCGTTGGTGAACTGCGGATTGTGCTCGACGTTGTTGGCGTTATAGGCGGGGTAGGCCGCCTGAATCTCGCCGACGGTGTAGTATCCGCTCCAGTAGTACACATCCTGCCCAGGCGAGGTGCGCATGATGCTGTTGTAGTAGAAACTCACGTCACTGGGATGAGCATCCCTGTACAGGTTGATCTGTTTGGTCCCCGAGCCATTGTAGATGATGTTGTTGACCCAGATATGGTCGCCGTACGCGCCGCCCAGAGATACGACCGTATTCGATTTTGCCGCCTGAATTGACTCGGTGCAGTCGTAGAACGTGTTGTTATAGAGGCGGTTGTGCTCTGAGAACCAGCCCTCCGGCCTGTAACTGGCTTGACTTCCATAGGCATTGGGGAGGCGCAGCCCTGAGTTCGTGCAACCATCGAAAACGTTCCGGCGGACGATCGAGTAGCTCCCGTTCATCTTTATCGCCGACCCTGTAGCACTGTCGGCGTGGAAGTAGCTGTCCTGGATTACGATGTAGTCGGTCCTGTGTTCGTTGGGCGGCATGTACAAGCGGGTGCTGAGGACCTCGATATTCCTGTGAACGGGATTGGAGAAGTAACAGTTCTCTACAACGCTCTGCTTGACGCCCATCAATACCAACGGGCTGTGTTCGTCCTCCAGTATGGTGGTGTTGGCAATGTAGTGGCCTGATCCTTCTCGTATGTGTACGCCGTCGGCGTGATCGTCGAAATAGGAGTTGGTCACATGGATATACCCGCCCGTGTCGCGGAAGCGCCCCGTCTCGAAGCTGCCGCTGCCGAAGTGTTGGAAATCGCAGTCGTTGATCGTCAGGTGGTGCCCGTTGTTCCCTATCGCCCACCGGTTCCCGTTGGAGCCCTTCATCCCGTCTACCGTGATGTAGGAGCGTGATTGGAGGTTGAGACGGGGATTGGAAGTGGTCAGTATGGCTTGGCGCGAGTTTTGGGCTTGGTATGTAATCCGGAGCCCCGCAGAACCATTGTTGGACGGAGCAATGGCCGTGCTGTATGACCCGTCCATCAAGATCGCCGTGTCGCCCGCAACGAGAGACGAGTTGGCCTTTGACAGCGACCACGGTGCCACCTGTGTCCCCGGGTTCCCTGCCGAGCCGGTTGGGGAGACGTAATAGACGCCTGCCGCTGCGGGCAGGCAGATCCAAACCAACACGATTACCGCGATTACAAAAATAGCTAGCTTATACTTTTTGGCCATACCACAAACTCCTGTCCTGTTCATGGAACATTAATAAGGTTCAGTGCCGTCGGCGAACTCGTGCCGTTGTCGCGAACTATTATTGCATCCGTCGGGCTGACCTTGCGGTCGCGGTTGAAATCGTAGTTATTGTCGATGGCGGCTGGGTTCAAAAATATCGTGTGCGGGTTGTTGCGCACCTCGATCTCGTCGGTCGGTGTTACCTTAGCATCACTCGGTGAGTTGCCCGTCTCGCCGATTGCATTGCCGAAGTAGAACACGTCGTCGCTCGCCAGGCCGGTGTTTGCCGTAGCCTTGACCGTCACCTGGAGCCACTGCTTTTGAATCGCGTTGTCCGCCCAGATGAGCGTGACCCGGTCCGAACCGCCCGCGCCCTCGCCCGGACGGACCGTAATGCTCGTCGGCGCCGGGGTGGCTGACCAACCGGCGGGGTTGTTGTCGTTTCCAACCTTGAACTCAAAATCGCTCACTGTCGGCGCACCGGGCAGGGATGGAATGTCTATCATGATCCCGTTGATCCCGCGTGCGTAGCCGGTGTAATTGGCGAACGTCGCCGTTCCTCCGGGCAGCAGCGCCGTTTTGTCCGTTGCTATCGCACCGTCGTCATTACTATTGGCGGCCGGGTCGTTACCGTCGAAGGCGGAGTCGTTGTAGAAAACTTGCTGCCCGGCGACAGAGGCGGGCGAGGTGTATTCATAGATGCCGATGTCCGGGGCCAAGCCGTTCCAAGGCAATGAAACCGGCGCGCCGGGGCCCCACGAAATGCTGCGATCCACGACGATCTCGTTCGTACTGTAGTTGACCGCGACTATGTTAACAGTCTCGCCGCCGACCCGAATCACATCTGGGGCTACAAGTCCAAAGCCGTCGCAGAAGTACAACGCATCTGCAACGGGCACAACAATACCGGACCCGGCGCTGGACGTCTGCGTCAGGGGTGTACCCGTATCGATGCATGGGCTTCCGGGAAGCAGATGCGCGTCGTAGCCGGCCGGGTTTACCATCATCGGGTTGAGGCCAATGTTGTTTATCGCCTGCGTCGGCCAGGCCGTCTCGTACTGGACGATCGTCTGGCTGATGGAACCGTTGATCTGATCGATAAAGACCTCCTCGCCGGGCACCTCGCAGATGATGTCGTTGTTGAGGAACTTCACCTTGTCCGGGCCCATGGCATATTCGAAGGCGAGTTGAGACGTGCTGGGATACCCGCTGAAGTGCCGTCCATCGGAGAAGTGGTTGTAGTACAGAATGTTGTTGGCAAAGACGAAATCGCCGTGCCGGCTGGCCGAACCGCTGGACGAGAGGATAAAGGCCAGACCGTTGTACTTGAATGCTTGTCCGCCGGCGCCAAGGTTGTAGAAGACGTTGTGGTAGATCCGCTGTCGCTTGTTGTAAGACCACTCAGTGGTGGCGCCGCCCTGGCCGAAATACAATCCCGCCTGGCAGTTGGTCACCAGGTTCCGGCGGAAGACATTTTCCAGGCCCGTGAAGGTACAGGTCACCGATGAACTGCCCGAGGGAGTGAAGTCGCCGGTGTACTTGAAGTGATTGTCCTGGATGAACACGTGCCGGCTGGGCCGGCCGGTCTCCGGGTCACGCCGCCGAGAGAACAGCTCCATCAGCTTCATGTTGGGATTGACCAGCGTGTTGTTCTGAAAAATGCTGTTGTCCACGCCCAGGAAGACCATGCACGTGTGATTCGCGGTGTCGAAGTAGTTACCCTCCACCAGGTGGTTCTTCCCGTGAGCGATGCTGACGTTGTCCGTGCCGTTGATAAAGCTATTGTTCGTCAGAACCTGCCCATCGCCACCTTGGCGGAATCGGACGGACTCCCAGCCGCTGGCGTTTGCAAAGTAGCAGTTGGTTATGGTGATGTGGCTGTTACCGGATTCGCCTCGCACCCAGCGGCTTACACCCACCGCCTTGATGCCATCTATGGTGAGGTAAGTTCGGCCGACCAGGTATGCCACGTTGGTTACGCCGTTGAAGGTCGCC
>SDBV01003034.1_pt1 | contig 25003 bp, 28 predicted proteins | sample 2277081 | NCBI WGS metagenome assembly SDBV01 (sample SAMN10402039, study PRJNA504765) | marine sediment metagenome | isolation source: marine sediment core GS10_PC15, 223 cmbsf | place: Arctic Ocean: Southern Knipovich Ridge | collected 2010 | reverse complement strand
AAAATATAACGATGAAGTAATTATAAGTGAAATCTCAAAAAAACAAAGAAAAATATTCGAGGCATTCAAAATTGATCTTGAAGAAATTCATCGTTATTAACTCCGTACCGATTTTAGGTTATTACCATTTCCAGTTCCCCATAGTACAATTACACCATCAGCACCACCTGATGCCAGTGTTCTGCCATTGGGACTGTAGACAACAGCGTTTACTTCTTTACTGTGTCCCTTCAACTCATACTCCAGGTTTGTGCTATGTAAATTCCATATCCTGACTGATCCATCTGCACTACCTGTAGCCAGATATTTCCCGTTGGGACTAACATCCAGGGATTTTACCGGACCAGTATGACCTTCAAAGGTCTTTATTATTTTCGGGGGCATTGTGCTCAGATCCCACATGGAGACCTTGTTGTCTTTTCCACCCGACAAAAGAAATGCGTTGTCAACCGAGAAAACCGCCGCATCTGCTCTTGCATCCAATCCTGAAAGGGTGCGGTATATCGTTTTCCGCTCTGTATTCCAAATAATGATACTGCTGTCCGATCCGGTGGTAACAATATAGTTACCTTCAGAATTATAAGAGGCAAAAACAATCCTGTGGTTGGCTTCACCAAAAGTACGCTTTACATTGAAATTATACTGACCAGTTAAATTGCTGGTAATTCCCCAGAGGGAAATTACAATGACTGTGAACAGATTCAGCCGCATTTTCATAGATCTTTGGTTTTAATAAAATTTATCCGCGTACCAACCTGCAGGATAAATGCATTGAATTTCTCTTCACGCAAGGGATTGGTAAAGTTATCCTTGTTGATCGGAATAAAATAATAGCCCGCTGTCAGGTACAGATGAACCTTAGCTCCCGGGGTGAATTCTATCCCAAAGCCCGGGTTAAGTCCCAGTCCGAAGTTATTTTCAAGGATGTCATTTTTTGGACCGGCATCATCCGGGGGTAGTAAATTCCGTTTGTCCATCTCCTGCCACTCTTCATCTTCAAAATATGTGCTGGTCAAATTGAAGTTTACCCCCATATAGAAATAAGGATTCCATCTCTTACCTGGAAATAGATAATATTTGGGTGTGAGACCAAAACTATAATTTGCAATGTCGCGGTAGTTTCCCCCTTCAGCAATAAGGTCATCGGTTATCGTATCATGAATTGACCAGTACAAATAATTCTTATCGCTCCCTTCAAAATATGACCATCTTTGTGAAAACATTATTCCGATATCAACCGAAAGAGAAAAATTTTCATTGATTCTGAATTGTACTCCTCCGTTTGCTGATAATCCCAATTCATAATTTGGCAATAATGTCGGTCCTGATTCATCAACTTTCTTACCCAGCGTATTAAAAATCCCTGCTGCAAAGTTTAAGGTTATTTTCTGCTCATACTGTGCTTTGATTATAAATGGAATGAACAATAGGGAAAAGAAACATACTTTCAATTTCATGGTATAATTGTTAAGGTTCATTTTAAATAATTACGTATTTCCAAATAATAATAACTAATACATCATCTGCTGAATGGTACCCCAGTAGTTACTATTTGAACTGTTTTGATCGAATTTCTCGTAATTAAAATATATATGCCTGTCAGATTTATCTGCCCGCCAGGTCCATAAACAAAAACTCCAGCCATGTGAAACAGCAATATTTTGTATGTCCGACAAATAGGTGTCACCATTCACCTGTGGATAATACATCCCAAATTCACCCAGGTAGACAGGAACCTGATGTTGTTCCTGGAAGTTCATCACGTGAATCAGAACGGTATTTTCATAAAAATCTTTATCCCAAACCTCTTCATTGTTATTGGTTGTAATATTCCAACCAACAAAGGGATAGGTTTCTTTATCCTTCCTTCTGGCATGTGTGTAATCAAAAGGTTCATAACTGTGAACCTCATAAACGATGAAAGGATCAACCTGTTTTTTCAAAAAAACTTCATCACCCCAGAATTCAGGATTAGAAGATGCCGCCGATTGTACCAGCAATGGAAGGTCGCTGCTGACAGTTCTTATTTCATCAATCCAACCCTTATTAATATCATACAAATCAATATTGTGTGATTGCATGTCGGATTTTAACTCGTTAACATTATTCCAGTTTCCGGAGAGAGGATCGGGTTCTACAGTTAATACCAAACCAACAAATAAGCTGTCAACCAGGAATTCGGAAGCTATTTCCTTGAGCATTATGCCATATTCTTTCTGCATTTGCCGATCTGTCCATATAGGACTCTCCTTGTCCTTGGCAACATCGTACCGCCCTGGACCTTCCCTTACTGCAATTGTGTAGTATAATCCGGCGTTATGAGCGTATGTAGCCATACAAATTATGTGCTGTTTGCCCACCTGATCAATGTCGTATGGGCTGGAAAAATCTCTGAAACCCTCTCCATACACATTGATTTGCGCCAGATTTGCCCCAAGTGCTTTCAGGGCATCAAAATCTTCCTGTGATTTATAACAATCGCTTTCACTGCAATAATAGCCAATATTAAATCCCCTGAAAAAGGAGGGTCGTTTCCACTTTTCAAATTTCGATATTACCGATAGGGGCGTTGAGAAATCAGTTTCACAATACTGTTCCGGAACTGCTTCTTCACAAGACGAGGACAGAGCACCAATAATCAAGATAATTGGTAATAGTTTTTTCACTTAAAAAAACTTAATCTATACTGGATCAAAGCGTTTTATTAAGAATGCGAACTAATAGATACACATTATATGTATTACCAAATATAGTAAAATTGTTAATTTTGTCAATTAATCTTGACGCATCGAACCTTAAGGATGATGAAATTTGGAGAAAACAGAGTAACGCTTGAGGGATAAGGGTGAGGTACGCCGGTTGTGTGAACGGGAAGAGGAGGCTTTTGTGGCCAACTCCCAAAAAAATTCAAAAAAAAAGCCCGTCAGTTATGACAGGCTTATAGAATGCTAGAAAGTCAAAGAGTAATATTATACCAATTTGACATTTGATGCGTTAAGACCTTTTGGACCTTCTTCCACATCATAGCTTACTTTATCTCCTTCTGTGATCTCATCGATCAATCCATTTTGATGCACAAATACATCTTTACCACCTTCATCTGGTTGGATGAATCCAAAACCTTTAGAATTATTGAAGAATTTTACTGTACCATTACTCATGACATATATTTTTTTATGAACCACAAAAGTAATCTTTTATCTTTAAATTGTATTGTTTTATACAACTTAATTTTTTTCACTAAAATCAATCCTCTTATATTCAGATTCATCTCTTGACCTTAATATTGTTTTTATATTCTCATCACCAATCAAAGGATTTTCGATCATTCTGCTCCTGATTGATTCTAACCTGATATAACTATTGGACTTCACAGGTTTTAAATCGTCATTTACTATAGGGTGGTTCGTATGATAAATGATACCATACATAACACTCTGTGTTAGAATTCCAGACCATTCTAACAAATTTGGTCCAATTCGGCCTACTGTTGGTCCCAGAAACACCAGCGAACTGGCAATCATGTATCTCATGTGTTTGGAGGCCGTTTTTCTGTTATAAATCGCCAGTGAATAAAACACAATTAGTAAAATGCAGTCAGCCAATGGAAAGAATAAGATTTTGGAATCACTGGAGTTACTAATCTTTATCATTTGTGGAACGAATGATAAAATAAGTAAGGGAAAAATAATGTATGAGATTTCCCCTATTGTCCGATGAAGTAAATATTTCTTGTTAAGAATAACAATAGGTTGAACAATCAGCAATATTATCCAAACAGAGGCAATGATTGCATGTAAATGAATCGATGTCCTCCTTGAAATTTGGAAATTGAACGAAATAGGTTTTGAAAAATGCCAGGATGGTTAACGGGACTAACAATAGCAGAAAATAGCCCAAATATTTGTATGTCTTCTCCATTGTGTTTCTTCTTAATTGATGCAGTTAGTGTTTATGTTCTAAATAGTGCTTTTTAAGTAAATCTTCCCCAAAATCATTTCCTTTTTCTCTCCATATTGAATTACGCTCGCGCATTGGCTGCCTTTAGATTTACAAATTACAAGATATTAACTTTTTGTAATGATAATGATGATGAAAAAGGGGGGGGGCTGGGGGGAGAGTCAATCTGCTTTGATTCGATAGTGTTTTGTGAAGAATTCTGCCAGCGTGTTTTTACACCTGTTATCTCGATAAATTAATAAACTGTCTATTAATGCTTTGATGCTGCCTCCTGCTCCTGGAAAAACAATTGTTCCCCAGTGTCCATTCGACTGGAACAAAAAAGAGAGACTGCCGTCGGTATACCACAAATCATCGTAGAGCTGTTCCATAATAACTTCTGTGTTAAAAGATATGCATATAACGGGCCTGGCTAATGGAAGGTTTAATTGCCTGTATCATTTTTACCACTCGGATTTTTACGCTTGATGAGTATAAATGCCATTAAGCCACCCAAAAGACATAGTATTGATGCGACATAAACTGCTTTATTAAAGGCCCCAATAAATGAATTATTGAAAAGTGTCTCAACAATCTCATTATTTTCGTTTGACAGGCCATCTGGCACTCCCGCCGCAGCAAATTTTGATGATTCAACCATAATTTCCTTTTTCAAGCCATTCGAAATGTCCATGACATTTATTTCCTTCTCAATGGAATTTTTAAAGGAAAATAATACCAGGGCACCCATTAGCGCTATAGCCAGCACACCGGCTGCCCTGGCTACAGTATTATTTATGCCTGATGCGATGCCAGCCATGTCTTCTGAAATTGCTCCCATAACTGCAGTGGTAAGGGGAGCGACAGTAATGCCCATTCCAATACCTAAAAGCAGAAACGAGAGAAAGAAAGTGTTCCAATATGCACTTGGACCAGGTGTGATACCATAAGTAGAAAAGGCATAAAACCCGGCACTTGTAATTATTGGGCCGATAATCAGAGGTGTTCGCACACCTTTTCGGTCAGCAAATTTCCCGATTAGAGGTGATATTCCTGCTATAAGAATGATAATAGGCAGCATTGCCAGCCCTGCATATAGCTCGCTATATCCTTGAATCTGAATTAGGTTAAGAGGTAGAAAAAACATAGCACCCCCCAAGGCAGCATAAACAAATAGTGTCAGAAGATTACCACCACTGAAGGTTGAAGATTTAAATAGCTTCAAAGGCATCATTGGGTGTTCTGAATAACTTTGCACGATTATAAACGCAATCATAGCAGATCCACCTATGATTAAAGAAGAGATAATGATGAGATTTCCAAAGCCCTGTTTTGAAGATTCAATGAAGCCGTAAGTAATTCCTGCAAGTCCCAAAGTCACCAGTACCGCACCCCATAGGTCCATTTTTTTTGCATCAGGATTTCTTGATTCTGGTACTTTAGATATCATTGTGACAAATACTATTATAGATAGCGGCAAATTAATTAAGAAAATAACCCTCCACAGCCCCAAACCGGCAAGCCAACCTCCCAGGATCGGTCCGAAGACCGCGGTTAGTGCACTGAATGTAGACCATAGGCCAATTGCCTGACCCCGGTTCCCTGCTCCAAACTGTGAGCTTAATATTGAAAGGCTGCCTGGAGTTAATAACGCTCCACCGATCCCTTGAAAAGCGCGGGCTGTTATCAACTGATTAGGGCTTTGTGAAATTCCACACATCAGTGAGGATATTGAAAAAATGCCTAATCCTGTTAAGAACACTTTGTTCCGGCCATAGAGATCACCGAGTGAGCCTCCAACCAACAACAATGAGGATAGAAACAACGCGTACCCGTTGATCACCCAAAGTAGTTCCGTTCCTGTTATTCCTAATTCTTCCTGTAGAGCGGGCAATGCAACATTTAAAGCTGTACTATCAATAAACACCAGACTTGATGCCAAAATGGTTGACAGCAGGGTCCATTTTTGAATTGATGTAAAACCTGATTTTTCAGAGTCCATAATTCCTGTTTGCATTTCTTATCCTTTAAAGATTATTACCCGTCGCTACGTGATAAGCATATTGGGCCTTGTTATAAGAAGCAACGGCTTTCAGGTAATCCAATCTTGATTTGATGTAGATTTCCTGCGCCTGCAAAATTTCAAAAGGACGAACCGTTCCCATTTGTTGTCTTTGGATACTTTGCTGCAATGCTTTCTCTGCAAATTGATTGCCTTCCAGTGCTACTTCTATTTGTTCTTTGGCTGCCCTGATCTGTTCTCTCGCACTAATAACTTCTTCATTGATTTGTGCTCTAACTTGCTCTATTTGAATCTCCTGAATCGCGATCCGGGAGTTATACTGTTTTAAAGTTCCCCGGAAGCCCAATCTTCCTACAGGAATTTTCCATATCAATGCTGCATTGATTTCGCTTGTCGGATCAAGTGGAGAAAAAATGTCACCGAAGTAAGAACCATAAGCACTCACCCTTAATTCAGGAAGTAATAACCCTGTTGTGGTAGTTTTTTTTTCGGCATTTAATGATTGTAACATCCGCTCCAGACCTTTTAATTCGGGTCTAAGGATGTAAGTTGAATCAAAAGATACCTGAAGATCACGGATTTTCACTAAATCCAGGGGAGCTAAAATGGTATCCGTTCCCACCAACCTTATTGTAGGATTCAGATTCAGTAATTTAACCAGTGTTGCAGACTTGTTGTTATATTCGGTCCGGGCATTCAGCATTTCCACTTTCAGGTGGTTGAAATTGCTTTGTGCCAATAGCAATTCCGATTCAAAGCGCATTCCGGCCTCAACCTGAATAGCTATTTGATCTGCAATGGTATCTGCCTGTACAGCAAGCTGTTCATAGGCTCTGTAGTAAAATTGTGAAGCTAAAAAGTCATAATAAGTTTGTATAGCATCCAACAATGCCTTGTTCTGTTCTGCCTGCGTTTGATATACCGATGCCTCTGCTTTGAGTTCGGCTGCATTGACTTTGAAAATTCCATCCCCAAAATTCCAGGTAGCGTTTAGTCCTGCACCACCCCAGAAACTCTGGCGGTTAACATCAGTATAAAAATTGCCATCACTGTTCATGGCATTGCCCCAAAGTTGGTGAATGCTTGTACCGGCATAAAGATCGGGCAGCCACCATTCTCTTGCTTTAGATAGGTCGGCCAATGCCAGTTCTTGCCGTTCTTTGTACTCCTTTATCGTCAGGTTATTGGCTCCACCTAATATCAGGATGGTTTCCAAATTTATTGGCTGCTCTTCATTCTGTGCTTTTACCATACCAGAAAGTCCGGCAAGCAAAATCAACAGCAGCATAACGGTTCTGTTATTATATGGATTCATTGGTTAATAGTTTTTATGGACGTTTCATATGTACTCACTTTTAATAACAGGTTTGACGATCTGTCCGGGTTTCACCAAGCCTTTACCCTGAATAATTACCAATGAATTGTCAGTGATTTCGGGATTCAGCACTTCAAAGTAATCTTTGTTTGACAGGCCTTTTCGCAATGGAATACGCTCCACTTTATCATCCTTCACTATCAAAACAAAAGGCTGATTTTGAAACATCCACTGAGCTGTCACAGGTAAGGAAAGAACACCTTTCCGGTTGTTTATCTGAATCAGGGCTTTGGCATACATCCCAGGTTTTATAAATCCTTCTGGATTGTTAATGTCAATCTCTACCTGCATGGTTTTGGATACTGGGTCTAAAGCTCCTGCTGTTCGGCTTACTTTCGCTTTGAATGATTCACCTGGAAGCTCCGGAAATGTAACCGTTACGTCCATGCCCTTATCAATAGCAGCTATATCCGATTCAGGAAGGGGAATTGTTAAGCGAATGGGGCTAATTTCCTGTAATTCAACAATACCCTGTGGGTTATCTTCCGTTAATCCACTTTGTACCAACGCCCCATGATCTACCATTCTTCTTGTGATTTTCCCGGAAAAAGGAGCTTTTACCTGTAAGAAACTCAATCTGTTCTGAATGACATTTAACGCCGCTTTTATTGAAAGATATTCAGCTTCGGCAACTTCCACCATTTGCAATGGAGTAAGAGAGGGTGTCTTTTCATGGATGGATCTTAACCGCTCATAAATGGTTTTTTTAGCCTCTAATTGAGCTTTCTTTTCCTCATACTGACCCACAATGAAGGGGTTTGCCAATTCGGCAATAACCTCTCCTTTGCGGACAACATCACCAATATCCGCATGGATTTTTTGCACATATCCACTTACCATAGCGTATAGTATCACTTTTTGGTTGGGTTGCGCCGTTCCGCTGATTAATACCTCTGAAATGAAAGAGCGTTGTTGGGGTTTTACCACTTCAACGGATTGCACTTTACTTTTTTTGGATACAATATCTGTCGTTGAATCAGTATTGTTTTGTTGATCTGTTTTGCAAGAAGCCAAGAATAGAGTAATCGCTAACAGACCAGCAGCTGTATAATTGTTTTTCAGCGTTTTCATTTTATTTGATTTTAGATTTTGCAACAAGTAAATACAGGATTGGTACAATGTAAAGGGTCAGTAAGGTGGACATAAATGTTCCTCCGATTACGGCTATTGCCAGGGGCACATTGGCCTCCGTTCCGGCCCTGGTTGTCATAGCTGTTGGCAGCAATCCAAAAATAGTTGTACCGGCAGTCATTAGAATCGGACGAAACCTGTTGGTTGCACCATGGACAATGGCTTTACTTTTACCCTTCCCCTCCTTGATCAAAGTATTAATCCTGTCTATCAGGATATTTCCGTACGAAACCGCAATACCTACCATCATAATAATACCCATAAGCGACTGAATATTCAGGTTGGTGCCAGTTATCCACATCAACATGGTCACTCCAATAATTCCAAGAGGGAAAGTCATGATGATAATCAGAGGTAGCCGGAAAGAACGAAACAGAGGCGTGATAATTAAAAAGGCCAACACTATAGCTAATCCCATACCTAATCCCAAATCACCAAAGGAACTTTTCATGGTAGCTATTTCTCCCTGGAAGGTAACTGTGTATCCTTTTGGAAACACCATTGCATCCATTCGCCTTTGGATTTCTTTTGAGACTGTTCCGATATCCGCCCCTTCCACACTGCAGTAAATGTTAAATACGCGTTGAAGTTTATAATGATTGATCTCGACGGGATTGGTTGATTCAGTAACGGTGGAAAAGTTTCTGAATGGAACTGGTTTATCATGGGTACTACTGCTAACATTTACGTTTTCAAGTACATGCTCATCATTGATTAAATACTCAGGATAAGTAACTCCCACATAATAATGGTTTCCGTTACGTTCATCTATCCAGAAAGCCTTATCAAAAGTAGCAGATGAGTTGAGTGCCGACACGATGTTCTTGATGGCATCTACTGGTTCTACACCTAATTCTGCAGCTTTAATACGATCAATATCAATGTCTTTGGTTGGCTGATCAATTCGTTGCAATATTCTCACATCCCTTGTGGGGGAAATATCGGAGATTGTATCTTTTATACGCTCCGCAATTTGCCGTAACATCTTTAGATCATTTCCAACAATCTGTACATCTATAGGAGCTGGTTTCCCATCATTGAGGGCTGCTGTAATTAATCCACCAGTGTTAAAACTGGTTTCAATACCAGGGAAATCATTGTCTAATTTTTCCCTCAATCGAGAAGCGTATTTAAAAGTGCTAATAACATGATCTTCTTTTAGTTGTACGCCAATAAATGCATCTTGTGTACCTGAGTTTGGAGTATATGCCGCAGGGAGGTCGTAGACGACCCCTATATTGGAAATAATCTGCTCCAAGTCGTCGCCCAATTCATCCCTCACAATTTGCTCCATTTCAATAATTGTTTCTTCTGTTGTTTTCAATGGTGTTCCCGATTCCAAGCGGACCAGGATTTCCATTTGTCCTACATCAGACTGTGGAAACAATTCATAGCCCAATTGATTCTTCATTACAAATAGGGAGAAAACAAATAATCCGGCAACGGTAATCAGTACACCCCATTTGTATTTCAAAGCAGCCATTAGACTCTTCTCGTAACGATCGCGCATATGATCAATAAATCGTTGAAAAAACCCAAATGTTGACTTCTTTGGTTGATCACTCGTGTCAGGCAATTTGTTTCGGAACAGGTAAGCTGCTGCAAGGGGAACCAATGTAAGAGAGAAAATGTACGAGCCGATCATTGAACCAGCCACAGTTATCGCTAAAGGAGAAAACAAGAACTTGGCCATGCCCGTCAGGAATATCACAGGAAAAAACACCACTATAATAACCAGGGTTGAAGTCAATACAGGTGTAGCTACCTCCATTGCAGCATCCAGTGAGGCCTGCCATGCAGACTTTTCCATTTTAAGGTGCCGGTCAATATTTTCCAGTACAACAATGGAATTGTCTACCAATAAACCCAATACCAATACGATACCTCCAAGGGTTATACTGTTAATTGCTTGTCCGGTTATTGAGAGAACGATAAATGCAAAAAGTATGGATAGGGGCAAACTGATTAAAACAATGATTGCAGACCGGAAATTTCCTAAAAAGAGAACGAGGATAATAATTACAAGTACCAGTCCGCCTAAACCAGCATTAGTCAATCCTGAAATGGCATTTCTCACATAGGAACTTTGGTCGAAGATCACATTCAGATTGACGTCATCGGGCATACGCTCTTTTAATTGAGGTAATGCCTTTTTTACGCCTTCTACAGATTCAATAGTATTGGCTCCCGGTCGTTTAAATATTGGCAGATATACTTGTTCTTTACCATCAACCCGTGCGATGTTTGTTTGTATTACAGCGGCATCAGCGGCATATCCTATATCTTTAATGTAAATTGGTTTGCCATTCTTATAAGTAATAACAATATCATCAAAGTCTTTGACATCAATGATCATTCCTTTGGCATCAATTGCATAATTAATCATCCCGATTTCGGCAATACCGGACGGAATCATTGTGGTGTTCTTTTTAATCGCATCATTCACCTGGGTTTGTGAAATACCAAGTGCCTCTAACTTCGATGGATCAACATAAATATGAATCCTTCTTTTTGATCCTCCGTAAGCAGCCGGAGCAACAATACCAGGTACACCACTCAGCATTTGACGTAGATTGTAATAGGCAAGGTCATACAATTCTTTTCCGCTTTTCACATCACTGCTTACCGTCAGCAGCATTAAAGGTTTGCTCGCTGTCGGATCAAAAGGTTGTACCATCGGTGGTAAAGTACCAGGTGGTTGGTAATACATATCACTCATAGCATAGGCAGATGTATTTGCCATTGCTTCTGCCGGATCCACGTCTTCACCATAATAATTGGTAACGATACTCACTCCCATTAAACTTTTAGAGAGCTGTTTTTCAATACCTGGAGATTGACCTGTCCAACGCTCCATTCGACTGGTAATATCCTTCTCTACAATTTCAGCTGGCATACCAGGATAGAGGGTAAGTATCTGCATCGCTGATTTTTTGAACTGCGGAAGAATATCCACCGCCATTCGGGGAATCATTACCCCTGCCAGAACCAAGACTGCAACGGACAGTACCAGAACCAAATACGGATTCTTAAACGATGACTTTATCATAATATGAATTTCACGTAACGCTAGTTTACGTTTTTAATAAATTTGATATTTGGCCGAAAACAGGAAGTGGAAGGCACATAAGAGATTGATTATCAGAGATTGTATCATTTGGATTAAAAAAAAATGAGACAATACAATGCCTGTTCCCTGTATAAAGAAATTATATTAAAGGTGGACCACGAAGTGAGTTAGAGGGCAAGGGAGGCCCAGAGTTACATAGTGGGTCAGGAGTAATGAAAAACTCCTGTTCCGGTAAATCACAGTTGATGGAAATAAATGATGCAATGATTGTTATTTGCCTGACAGAGAATTTTTTTGTGGGTTGATCGGGTACAATATAATCCGTATCATATTGTATCTCGATACAGTTATTTTTCACTTTAAAAGCTGCTGTACCATTCGTTTTTGTTTCTGCTTTAGAAGATTCGTCATGTTTCATCATGCCATCCTTACAATGGCCATGATGATGCTCTCCAGGTTCCTTTGGGCAAAAGCCAAGATCAGGAAGTGAATAAATTCCCACCAGGGTAATTAGCAATACCGAGGCGATAGTATTATTGTGATTTCGCATGGCATACGCAATACCATAATAACAGCTGCCTCACTAAATTGTTCTATGAGAATATGTTAAGTAAATCACAAATGATTTCTCCACACCCCCCAATCCCTATGGCCCTCGTGCAAGGGACCATACCCGGAAAGGCTGGGTACCAGCACCAAGGTCTTAGGACGGTTACCGGCGAATGCTATCCTGAAGCGGAACGGGCCGTGCATCACATCTCCTCACGTCTGTATGACAGCGCATCAGGGAAGCAGACAATGAAAAAGGAGCGAACGTGATTCTCGTCGCCACTGACGAATTTCAGGACCTTGACCTCGGGTGTGCAGCTATGATCCATAACCATTGATGTGGTTAGTTCAGCTTTCCGGTTGCCCTTTAATAAGATCTGTTTCAGATGACCAGCAGTTATATCTTGAGGCCTGGAAACAAAAACTATCAGAATTTAGACCGGATGAGAAGACCAAAGAAAGGGCTGTTACCAATATGCGGTCGGGTTACTTTTCTGCGGTAAAAACTATGGCTCCACTCTCTCAATTCATGCAGACCACCTCTCAGTTAACGTTTACACAATATCTACTCAAACTCAAGTTTCGGAGGTTGCCAGGTTACAGGGTCGCCTGTTATGCCATGGGGGTAACTAATCACCTCCATCCATCGTGGGGAGACCTTAATCAGAAGATAGTCCGTTGATCTATCCGGGTAAAAGGCTTCCCATTCTTCTTTCCATCGATTTTCTATTTCTTGCGGATCGTTTACCAACCGGGCAATTCCATGAATTGTAACATATCCGGAGGCATCATTGGCCAGATAGTATAAAGTTACCCGGGAGTCCTTTTTAATTTGGAGGACCTTTCTACTGTTGCGATTGGTTCCAAACCATACTGTGAGATCACTTTCGGGAGCAAATGGATCCATTGCTCTAACCCTGGGAAGACCTTCTTCATCAAGAGTGATCAAGGCACATGTGTTGGCGGCATTCATTATTTCTTTAGCTGCAGTCATTAATATTTGAGGATCTTTGTTGGAATCTGAATCAGTAGTTTGACACAGGCCATTAAACGAAAAGAACAGTAGAATTGAGAATGTCATTAGGAAATTTAAATCCAGTGATTTCATATCTAATTATTCACTCTTTCGTTATTCAAGTTCTTATGCGCTGAATGAAGCATTCTTAAAACGGACTATTGCTCCTGCTATATGTTTTTCGGGGCTTTATATCTTCTCCAAAACTTGTATTTGCTGAGTGATGTATATGCAACAATCTTATTGATCCATTTATACCTCATCAGATAATGTAAAATACGGTAACTAATAAACACAAACATTAGGAAAATGGAAGTATACACCAGAATCCAGATATTCTCTGTGAGGGCTGAATGAGTGATCAATGGCCAGACTTTTACATATTTAAGCAAAACAATAAGAGCCGGGGAAATAACCAGGGATGATATCACAAATAATGAGGCTGAGAATGCATGAGCAGTTTCAATCGCTCTCTGGGGACAGGCATTTATACAACGCATACAACTTTCACAATTGTAAGTCCAGAAAGGCCTTTCATTCACCATGGTGATGGCTTTAACCGGACATTGACGAATGCATTTTTCGCAATTATTGCATCCATCGGTGGCAACCAGGGTCTTAGCCAGAAAGAAACGTCCAAAAATATAGTAACTGATGGTTATAGGTAGTAAAGCGATATCCAACGGAAGGGATCTAAGGGCTTTGTAACCAGGTTGACCTGAGAATAATTTTGATGAAAAATGTCTAACAATTCTTTTGCACCGGTGGTGAATTGAAATCACAACTTTTGTCTTCAATCCAGGATGAATGAGCAGCCAGTTTGAAGGTAAGTCCAATGGCTGCATTCCCACAATACGAAATCCCTTCAGCCTCAGTATCAGGGCAGGTAGCATTTGGGCGGAACCACTTATTCCGGGCAGGAAAAGTTTATTTAATTTCATTCCGGCCCTGGTATTCATTATGAATGCGTCAGTATTTTTAACTTTCGGGAATTTTCTGATGAATCTCAATACAATGGGAGGTAAGTTAAAACCGTGTGTTGGGAAGCAAATACCAATGATGCATTTTTCTGAAAAATCAATCAGATTTATTTTTTCATGTTTGTCTATGTTTACAACATGGGTTTCCATTCCGTTCTCTTCTGCCACTTCCCGGATCCAGCCGGCAGCATTCCTGGCATTACCTGTACCAGAGAAGTAATAAATGATCAATTTATGGTATTTTACCTGGATTCCCTTCACAATGATTGATGCCGATATTGGCCTGGTCAATGATATTTAAAGTGGCATAAGTATTGTCTGAAACAGTGATTGCAATTCGCGTTTCTACCCCATTTGGCAGAACCAACTTCCCCATCCAGATGCCATTCATAGATTTGGAATTGCTTGTTTGGGCAACAGTATGATTGGACAGAATTGCTCTTAAAAATAACATATACTTTTCACATCATTACTATTGTTTCAGTAATTGTAATATAATATTTTGCCAGAACCTGGAGGGCCTTTAAACGAAGAAAGGAGGGGAGTAGTCCTAATATATTCAGTACACGATATCATTTATTTTATAATGTATCAGCTATTCGTCCTCAGGCAGTGCATCAAATTCTTTTCTCCTGTTTTCGAACCACTCTTTCATAGTTTCAGGGGATTTCATAAGTTCTTGCATTTCATTCATCGCCTTAAGATGCTCTTCATCTCCCATTTGAAACATTTCCATTCCATGCTTTTTGCTCATTTCTGCCATATCCTCAAAAGTGTTGGCATGAAATTCTTTGTCACATGCTCCACCCAATTGGTTACAAATCATGGTTTTCATATTTGTGAGTTTTAATGGTTTATTATTATGATTTGTTAAATTTTGTATAAGTTGATTAGGATGTCGATTTCACGAAAACAGGAGGTCACAGGTTGGTTACTTTTCACGATTTTGTGACTTACCTGCACATTCCATACTTTCATTGGTTCAGCCTAATATCTTTATATTTAATGATATAGAAGATTCACAATAAAGGGGGTATAGATTTTAAGAGTCACAACAGTGAAAAAAAGTCACAAGGTTGTTACTTCCTGAAATCTCAAAATGACTACCCCCGCTTTATAATTAGCATAATGAATGAAAGAACGTAAAGCGGAACAAGACCGCTCTAATTTCACCCTCTTTTAGAGGGTTGTGTTGTTAAAACCACCAGTTAATTCTCTTCTTTTCATATTGTCAAGAATTAGATCAGGTCAGTGAATTATCTTGATTGTTAGCTAATCGCTGCTATTTTACTTTATACTTAAAAAGAAAATTGTAAACCAGAGAAGGAATACAAAAATCAGTTGTGCTTACCAAAAATGCAATGGAAAACAGAACTCCACCAGACACATATCCCGCTAATGCCAGATCTGTATAAAACAGATAAATTATAGTTGCTAACCAAATTGTAGATACGATGCATGCAAATTTTAATTGCTTTGATCTGCGAGGTAATTCAGGTTTGTTAAGGGGCTTGCTCAAGAGAATATTGAAACTACCATCATTGCGCTTAGAACCGTGATATTGGCTGTAATCACTCCTATTAATAGAAAAAAGCTGCATAAGTAATATGCAAACCTGTTTCCAAAAGCAAGTTCGGAGAGATTTGCATCGGAATAGTCACAATAGCCTTGAGTTCTAATGCTGTGAAGCCTTCTGGATGATATTAACGGCAGTTCATTTTTCATAATAATTTTCATTTTTAATGGTGGAGAACAACAATATAAAAACACACACCTCATCACATTCACCCATCTAAGCAATCCTTATCATTATGAAATGTGGTGTTACCAGGTAACCCACGTGGAGAATGTGGGTGATGTGCCCAGGGTATCTGAAAGGGAAGGGGAGGAATGCTGGAAGACTAAATAAGGCTGTTTACTTTAACATCAGCTCCATCAATTTTAGCGCAGAAACTTCAGCTTTCTTACGGACAAATTCACGAGGAGTGTTATCGCCTGTCTCATATGTAAGTGACTCGGCACCAAATTCATAAAAGAAAAAGGTTGATGATGTAATTTTGTTATCCGTCTCAGATCCGGGTTTAATATTGGGTCGATAATCAGCAAACTCCCGGGCAGTTGCTGCAATCATATCCGGTACAAGCCCTGGCATATTTCCTTTTAGCCTGGGATCAATTGTATAGTAAATATCCTCCCAGGTAGAATGAAAATCAACAGCGAAATAAAATTTGCTTCCTTTTTCCGATGTTTTACGTATCATAAAATCTTTTATTGCTGCGGTCTCTGGTTGGTTAAAATCCGCCCAGTCCCGGTTAAGATCCACTCCACTCCGATTGTGTCGCCAATGTCCATGATAAACTCCGTCCGGATTAGCCAATGGAATCACGTAGGTATTGTATTTTGTTCTGAAATTTTCCGCAATTTCCATATCGGAACAGATGGTTTCAACGAATGCCTTCATCGCAAGAAATCCAGTAACTTCAGGTGGGTGTTGGCGCGACATTACCAGGATCATTTTTTGATCATCACTTTCACCAATTTTTAGCAGATGAATCGGTCTTCCTTCCTGGCTTTCTCCTATTATTGTCCTGGTAACAAATGAATTGAACTCTAACTCGTCCATCCATTTATCAACATGGGAAGAGGTGATCAACTCCTGCGCAGTTAACCAAAGTGTATCCGGACCAATAGAAAGCTTCATGGTCATATCCTCTGAAACTTGTGTATCTTCATCTTTGGTTTTCAGGTTTACCTGGTAATTCGCTGAATCCAGAGGCTCCCAATTCAATCCATCCAGGCTAAGTTTTGGGAAGTAGCGGTGTCCGGCACTTTCGGGATAGGTTAATTTTATATGAATCTCAGATTCGGTCTCAGACCAGATTTTAAACGCAAACCACGGGCTAACATTGATGGGGGTATTCTCCGGTGCAATCAGCACCGTAATTAGAGAATCATTCGATCGTGCTACGCCATTTAGCCTGGCTCCTTCAAATTCATTAGAAATGAAAACGCCTTTCCCAAGATCAAAAATTCCTTTATACTGCAACTGGATTGGAACTGTTTGTGTACTGACCTTCCTGACTGGTTCCTGACCCTCCCATTGAGTTCCCTGTTTACAGGACCAAAATATGTGGAATTATTATGAAAATGAAAAATGATGTTTTGAATTTATGAATATCCATTGCTCCCTATATAGCTGTAAATCTCTTTTTTTTATTTAGACCTTCTTGTAATACTCAATTTTATTTCCTGCCTTTTGAAAAGCTTTGTTGATCAAATCGTACCTGTCATTTTCGGAAAATTTAGTAAAGCTGGAGGCCAATTCTATTTTCTCCTGGAGCAATTCTTTGTTTTCGGCCCCGGTTATCAAGACACTTACCGGAAGTGACCAAACAAAATAAAGCGCCTCTTTCACAGATAAATAGTCAGGCAGTAATGGATCATCTGATTCCCACTCTATTTTATCTAATCTTTTTTTCTCTTTGAAAAAACGGCCATCTGAAAGGGTTTTCATTGCCAGAATCCCAAAATTTCTGTCAACGGCAAAGGGTAAAACGTTCTTAATAAAGCTGTGGAAATGAGAGTCAATAACGTTAATTGGCATTTGTACGGTCTCAAATATGTCATTATCAGCAGTTTTATCCAGCATCTGCTTGTGCGCGAATGGATTCTGATGTCCCGTAAAACCGATGTGTCTCACCTTACCTTCAGCCTTTGCATTTTCGAAAACCGCCAATACTTCGTTTTCTAACCTGTAATCCACATCTTTGGGAGTTTGTAAGGAATGAACCTGCCATAAATCAATGTAATCGCATTTCAACCTTTTCAGGGAATCCTCCAAATGTTGTTTTGCAGTCATACCATTTTTGGCAGTGGTTTTGCTCATAATAAAGACATCATCACGATATTTAGGCACAAGATATTTACCATAACGTGTTTCGCTCCTGCCTTTGTCGTAAGACTCTGCTGTATCGAAAAACCGAATACCTCCCTCCACGGCTTTTTCAATTACCTCTTGGGCATCTTTTTCGGTAGTCCATCCCACATGGTAACCACCCAGGCCAAGCATGGTTACTTTTTTTCCGGTTTTACCCAGCGTTCGTAAAGGAAGTATCTCCCCCCACTTATCTTTTCCAGAACCTGCAAAGCTTGAAAAAGGAAGCATCAAACTACCTGTGAGCATTGCCATCTGTTTTAGAAAATCACGTCTTTCATGCATAGCTTTCAATATTGAGAGCAAAAATTGTAAGATCGTTTTTCAGGTAAGGTAAAACCACGATTATTAGAACGCGATATGGGAACTTTTGTGACCACCCCTGGAAGTCGTTTTATAATTAAATTCCCCCAGAATTATCGGCACAGCTATCTTCAGCAATAAGGTGTAGATTAGAAAACCCATTGAAAATATTCCAATGGTGATGAGTATCTCCGATGATGATGGGAAATACTCATATATTTCACCAAGCGTGTCGGGTGTAAATCCCGGAATTATAAGTCCAATACCCTTTTCAATATATACGCCGAAATAAATCAAAACAGCACCAATATTTAGGGTTATAAAGTTCTTACGAGTAGCAGGCACCAGAAACAGTACAAAAGCTATTACATCGAATATGATCGCCATCCAGCCAAATGGTACAATTTTATTGTGTTCTCCAATTCCAAAATAGAGGTAATCTGTGAAAACACGGTGTTCTGTATTTGAATATACCTCCTTAAATATTTCAGCTCCTGTAAGAAACAGATTAAAGAACATAGTATATGCCATCAATTCAGCAAGTTTCCATATCGCTTTGTCTTCAATATGTAATTTTGTTGTTTTTCTTAGTATCTGGAAAAGAATAATCATAAGTGCCGGACCTGAACAAAATGCTGAAGCAAGAAATTTTGGGGCTAGTATTGCACTATTCCAAAACGGTCTGGCAGCAATTCCGTTATAAAGGAATGCCGTAATGGTATGAATGGCAATACCGGCAGGGATTGAAAGCAGTATTAATGGAACTACGTATTTCTTACTATAATCTTTAATTTTGAAAGCCCTGAACAGGATATGAGAAACTATAATAAAATTCAATATCAGGTAAAATGTTAAAGCAACGGAATCCCAGGCTAATATTGACTGACCAAGATGCAATTTCCCGATAAAAGGAATCATATGCCAGAAACGCTCGGGACGCCCCATGTCGACGAGAATAAATAGCAGACACATGATTATCGCGCTTATTGCCAGTAACTCTGCTAAGATCACTATCTCCTTCAAGGGTTTCCAGTTGTAGATATACGCAGGGACAACAAGCATGATGGCTGCAGCAGCAATACCGACAAGAAAAGTGAAATTGCCGATATAAAAGCCCCAGGGAACCTGATCCCGCATTGATGTGGTAATCAGTCCATCAGTCGCTTGACCGTAGTAGCTGATAATCCCGGTAATAGTTAATATCAGAAGCAGGAAAATCCAGGCCCAATAGACTTTTGAACCTCTGAATATCACTTTAATACTTCCGACAATGAATTCCTTCAGGTGCATAGAGGTCCTCCGTAGTTAGGTGCCATAGAAATAGTAAAATCTCGGTTGGGTGTTTAACTCTTCTTTGAATATAAATACCCTCTTATTTTTCATGATCATGCGTATCTCACTTTGTTCATCCAGCAGGTTTCCAAATTTCCTTGAACCAGTAGGGCAGATCTCAACACATGCGGGGTACTTCCCATTTCTTACACGCTGAATACAAAACGTGCATTTTTCAACAACTCCTTTGGCCTTTGGCCTGTTCCCTAAATATTCGGTAACAGTGTTAATCTCATCAACCGGTAATTCGGGAGCTGCCCAGTTAAACTTCCTTGCACCATAAGGGCACGCAGCCATACAGTTGCGACACCCAATGCACCAATTGTAATCAACCACAACAATTCCGTCTGGTTCAGTCCAGGTAGCCTTCACCGGGCAAACCTTAACACAGGGTGCATTCTTACACTGCTGGCATTGTACCGGCATGTAAAAGTGACCTTCCCTGGGAACCTGTTCCGGGTTATAATAAAGATTGGCGTGTAACACATCCACGCCCTTATCTTTCTCCATTTCAAGAACCTTAATATAGTGAACCTCAGGATTTCTTGACAGATTATTTTCCTGTACACATGCATATACACACCTTCGGCAACCAATGCATTTCGATAGATCAAGTCCGTAACCGAAAAGGACATTGTCCATGGGTAAGGTTGCGTTTACCTCTATATCGGTATGATATTGTTTTTTGTATTCCCGCTCGAGTCGTTCCAACACCTCATTCAGCTCATTTTCATCCAGTTCCTTAAAATGGTCCTGGAAAAATGACTCTATTTTATCGCTGTCACATGAAGAAAGAACCGACAAACTGGCAATAGAGGCTGTCCCCGCAGCCATCCATTTCATGAAGTCGCGTCTGTCGATACTCCTATGGGGATGTTGATTTTTTTTCCGGTCTTTCATAGATAGAATCTATATAAATACTTTCAGGTCTTCGTGGAGGTGGCTCTGGTTGCAAACTTTTGAACCTGGGGGAATGAGGATCATGACAATGCACACACAGAAGGTACTGCTTTTTCCCATTCCATTCTCCGGTTCGCTTGCCATGTATTCCAAGTTTCCAATCCCTGTGTTTGGGACCATGGCATTGTCCGCATAGTTTGTAAGATTCATTAAATCCCAGATGCTTACCACCTGCAAGTACTAAGGAGTCCCGATCAAATGTGCTATGACAGGCCAGGCACCACCTGTTCTCAGAATCATGATCGAATACTATATCATCATGCATATCGATAAGCTCGCGTCTTTGGGGATTCGCTTCCAATTCGCTATGGCAGTCATTACAGGGAAAATAGTCCAAAGAAATGGCTTCAACCGGGATCAATATAACTGCATCTAAAGTAATTTCGGGACTATCAGTGTTCGAAATAAAATGATCCTGATTATCCTTTGTATCAATATTACATCCTGTAAATGCAATAAAAAGCAGGTAAATGCTAATGTAAAAAATAATATTCTTCATTTATACAGCTTCCGTGCAGGATTAATATTTAATGATTCTTCTGGAGGAAATGTATTGACCATCCATGCTGATCCTGACCATATACATTCCAGCTTTTAAGTCTTTCACCATAAGTGTATGATTACCAGGGGAATTCATTATAAAACTCTGTGCTTGTCTTCCCTGAGAATCATAAAGTTCTATGAATGCTTCTCCATAGCTGTCTCCCAGAATCTTCACATTCAGATAATCATGTACCGGATTTGGAAAAACACTTATTGCGAAATGAGTCAATACCTTTGCTTGGTTCTCTGATCCAACTGGCGAGGTGCTCACCCTCCATTCCACTATTGTCTGGTGGTAGGTTTCATCTTCATAAGGCCTTATCCAGCTTGAGGTATCTGTAACAGAGGCGACCACATTGTTCAGTCCTTCCCTCAGATCAGAAACCCGGATGGTTACCGAATCCACATTGTAGGCAATCATGGTCTCATTGAGATGCCAGGTTCTTCTGAATGTATTGGGCTCAGGGCTGGTTAGTGATAGCTTAAATACCAGAGAATCAGATTGTAACTCCAGATCTGAGGTGTTTGGAACATATCCTTTTAACGGGGCTGCTTTTAAATAGATATTCTCAATAACTCCCTCCCTGCAAACTACACAGAATATCTCTCCCAGGTACCTCATTAAACAGTACTGATGGGGCCTGTACCATGAAGGTGATTCAGCATGGGGATACAACCCGATCTCACTATCACCATACCAATTTCGCCATCTCAGGTTATCGAGGTTGGTCTCTTTTGTCATGTTTATCCCTTCCGCCGCATACTGGTCCCCTGCCCAATATTCATCGGCCAGGCCTGCAAAGGAATGTCCCAGTTCATGCAGGAGAATCTCTTTTGAGTCCTCATTTAATGAAGCTGTAGCCACCCATCCTCCGGATCCACCATATGTTGTTGAATTGACCAGCATAAATACCTGGTCGTATTCAGGAAAGTTATTAGCGAGTACCTCTGTCACACGTGAGTTGTTTGTGGGAACCAGTAAGCGATCGATGCCCGCATAGCCAAACGTACTTCCGAAATAGTTATCTATAAGGTTGTTAGGATCAACCGCAGCTCCCGTTTCATTGGAAGGAACACTGATTGAAAAAGCATTGAAGAAGTTTCGGTATCTTGAAAAGGGATCAACAGTATGGAGAAGGCTGAGATACTCTTTCGCGTAAGTTCTGAAAGCTGGCAATTCATCTTCCTGGAATCCATCCCCGAGCATCACCAGGTTGATATGGTTGTTCACATCACCATGATATGTAATGGTATCCACCAGGAAATCCTGGCTGAACAAACTGTTCTGTGATGAAATCAGGAACAGGAACGTGATCAATACACATTTACATGAGTGTTTCATTTAAATGGAGTTTTTAGAAGGAGTGTACTTTCAGTATCATCTCCTATGAATCGTTTGAGTACTGCGGAACTGGCACCGGGCTCCAATGGCAACCTGACACTAAACTGTGCGCTATCCAGATGGATCATTTTTTTCCCCAGTTCACCGGCATCGTTCACATATTCAACGGACCTGTCCAGGGGATTGGAAATATATCGGTGAGTCATGATTTGTTGATCCTTATCCAGAACCATAATTTCAAGGTCATCTGCCCCAGGATGAATGGGAGCAGTCCTGTCATCCTTTATGGTTCCATTTGTAATAATCATATTCATCAGCCGGGCATTATATGTGGTGTGTAGACTATCCCGTGTAATCTGATAATCAAGGAAAAAGATTTTAGGAGATTTTTTCGTATCGGTTTCGGATGGAGCAGGAGCGGAGGAATTCTTAGATACATTGCATGATATCAGCATGGCCCCCATGATCATTAACAGATACGCTATTACTTCAGTTCCGGTTCGCTTAATATGAAATGAATTCAGGCCCACAAACTCAAGTTAAGCAAAAATGAGGTTCATGTCAAGGATTTTGCTAATTGAGTTTGTCCGAAACGGTGTATTATCCAGTACAGAACATCTGTTTCGGTATTGTTAATGCCCGACAATAACTTAGCTAAATGATAACCAGAAACTAGAGTCTTTATATTCTTCAATTGGCAACACATTTGTTTCAAATTTGAAGGAGCTCACTAACATTGAAATCTCTTGTTTTATGGTTTCTAAGCTATTTCTAACTAAATCTTGTCTAAATCCTTTCATTCCCAAATCTGCCACAAGATTGGCAGAAACAACTCTACCTATAATTTTCCCCAGGTCAACATTCTTACGTTGCTGCATATTGAGGTCAATTTTGAAATTTAGAATCGATTTGAAATTTTCAGCTACTTTGTTTGTCAATACATATGTCTTTAGAAATTCTGAAAGATTCAAAGTTTTTTGTCGATTCATTAATTTCAAGACCATTTCAGAAATTTGAGTGTAAAGCATTTCATTTGAGCCCTCGAATATCTGGAAAGGTCTTGAATCGACAATTCCCCTTGAGCCAATGCTTTCTGTTTTATAGCCATTGGCTCCCAGAAGCTGTGCTAAGGTTTGAGCCGATTCCTGCATTAAGTCGGTAATATATGCTTTCATACCATTGGCTTCAACGGCTGCTGCAGCTAAATTATTCTCAATACTGCTGAAAGCAGAACTTCTTGCACACATCGCCGAGCAAATGGTAAAAGCACTTTGAATTTTAGCAATCTGCTGTTTCACCTGATCTAATGCCATAAGTGGTTTTCCTCCAACATATCGGGTATTACAATGTTTAATAGCTTCGTCCAGTATCCTGCGAATGAATCCCATGCCCATACCAGGGAATTGAAAACGACTTCTGTGCAATAAATCCATCATTAATTTTAGTCCTGTGGATTCAGGTTCAAGTTTGAATTGCTTTGGGACTCGAATATCAACAATATTTTTACCGTAAGGAATGGGGTATAAACCAATGTTGTTATAATATTCTTCAACTTGAATGCGCTGATTTGCTTGTCGTACATCGCAAATAAAAAAATCAATATCTCTGCCTAATTTTCCGGCTTCTTGTTTTTGACGGGAGGTTATTAACCAGTAATCGGCCATCCCTGTTAATCCTTGCCAATGTTTGGTTCCTTTAATATGGTAAAAGGAACCCTTCCTTGAATTGGAAGTTTGCATGTTTAATGCATCGCTTCCGTAATCAGGTTCTGTGATCATCAATCCTCCCATATTTTGTTGGGTCAGGAACCTGTTAAAAATATTTTCTTTAACTGTATCTTGCGCATATTTTGCCACCGGCTCCAGAAACAGGGCAATATTAATACCAAATATCAGAGATAAAGGAAGTGATTCATATGAAGCTGCTTCCAGTATCCCCAGGCATTCTTTGACCTCAGCTCCTCGTCCTCCATATTCTTTGGGAATACCAACAGACAGAGGATTCTGTGCCATAATATCTCGTAAAACCAAAGCTGGGAATCCTCTTTTCAGAATGAAATTTTCAATGTTGTCTCTTTCGTAAAAAACACTTTTTAGTGTATCATTAAAAGAGCCTAAAAACTCTGAGAAAGAAACTTGTTCTGGTCTTTCTGTAATACATGTAGCATTGGATAATTGTTTGAAATCGTAACTTTCTTTGCTTTTCATAATGATAGTCTTACAGGCATTTATCCTTTATAATCTTTTATAATTATTGGGGAAATACTCACATGAAAACACACCTGGCAGTAATTAGTTTTAGGTGATATGTTAAAAATATCATAACTGATATTCCCACCCCTCATCACATTAACCCATGTACACTAAAATCTTATTGATAAGAATTACGGAGTAAACAGAGTTACACTTGTGGGCAATGTGGGCGAAGTGCCCCGGGTATCCGAAAAGGATGGGGAGGCTTTTGTGGCAAATTTTCCACTGGCAACCAATGAAGTCTGGCGCGATAAG
>SDBV01003033.1_pt1 | contig 25008 bp, 21 predicted proteins | sample 2277081 | NCBI WGS metagenome assembly SDBV01 (sample SAMN10402039, study PRJNA504765) | marine sediment metagenome | isolation source: marine sediment core GS10_PC15, 223 cmbsf | place: Arctic Ocean: Southern Knipovich Ridge | collected 2010 | reverse complement strand
CCCGATTGGAGCGAGCCCTGGCGAAGTCGGTAACTTTTGACGATTTTCCCTAGCGGCCGGGACATTGCGGGTGGCCGACCACCCAGGTTGAGTGGTTTGATTCGGCCTGCACTTGTTCGTATATTGAATAGAAGGGGAGTTTCCTGTGCCGACGGCTGCTTGTTTATCTGTTCGATCCGGAGTGAATCCTCAATGAATTACCATAACGTGCGAATAAACCGATGTGGGCCGTGGTCGATGCTGGCTGGCATTGCATTGCTGATGACTGGGGCGGTTGACGGCTGGGCCTGCGACACGCCCGTGTATCGCTATGCCATGTACAATTGGCCGCCGGCGCCTTATGTGGTGGTCCACTTCCATGACGGGCCGATCGCGGAAGAAGACGAGGCGGTCCATGAATTATTGCGGGCTGCCTCGCGCGATGAGGCGGACGTAGCCAACGTATTGCTTCAGACGGTCGACGTCTCCGAAGCCGAGCAAATGGAGCAGCTTCCCGAGGTGGTTGCCGAGGCATGGCAGTCGCAACCGGCCGACGCGGCTCCGCTGCACATGGTGTTCAGTCCGTGGCGGGCACTCGTGTTTACCGGTCGACTGACGGAGGCGGAAGCGAAGAACATGCTCAATTCGCCGGCGCGGGGCAAGTTGACCGAACTCTTGGCCGACGGCAATGCGGCCGTGTTGGTGATGCTTGCCGGGACCGACGAAGAGGCCGATAAGTTGGCCGAGCAAGCAGCCGCCGGGGTCGTTGCTAAGGTATCGGACGGCCAGATTCCGATGACGCTCGGCGCCGGACGTTTCACCACGCCGGACGCCCTGCTTCCGTCGACCACGCCGCCGCAACAGACTAGCGATCAACCCAAGACACCGACCTTGGCCATGGTGAAAGTTTCGCCGGACGACCCGAACGAACAGTGGTTGGTTCGCTGCCTGATGTCGGTCGAGGCGGACTTGGACGAGTATGCGGGCAAGCCCATGGTGTTTCCCGTGTACGGGCGCGGTCGGGCTATGCCGCCTTACGTGGGCCAGGGTATTACGGAGGAGAACCTGACCGAGTGTCTCGCTTTTCTTTGCGGCGATTGTTCGTGCATGATCAAGGATCAGAACCCGGGCGCCGACTTGCTGGTTCGCTGCGACTGGGACCGAGCGGCCGAAGCCATGGCCGCCGACGAAGGCGACGGCAGCTTGTCGATGACCGGATACCAGGAATTCGTTGTCGAACCGACCTCCGAGCAGCAGCCCACGGAACCGGAACCGGCCGTGGCTGAAGAGGATCCGCCTAAGGAGACCGAGGTGGCCGAGCTACCGGCGGATCCGCCCGTGCAAGCGTTGAAAGACAAGGGCGAAGCCGAAGAAGCGCCCCGTTCGTCTTTCGCCGGTCGTCAGGCATGGAAGCTTGGGATCGCCTTGGCCGTGGCTATGGTGGTTGTGGTTATCGTGGGATTGGTTCTTATGCGTCGGCAACGGCCGGTCTGAGCGGCAATGATTCATTTGCAAGATGTGAGCAAGGTGTATCCAACGGCGAACGGGCCGCTCCACGCGCTCTCGGAAGTGACGCTCGACATCGAGCCGGGTGAATTCGTGGCCGTTCGAGGCCCCAGCGGTTGCGGCAAGTCGACCTTGCTGGCGGTGATCGGCGGTCTGGGGATGCCCGATGCCGGGCATATCCGGGTGGCCGGCGAGGAGCTTTTGGGGATGTCACCCGCGTCGTTGGCCCGGTTTCGCGCCCGGCAGATCGGGTTCGTCTTCCAGATGTTCCACCTGCTGCCGTATTTGAACGTGTGGGAAAACGTGCTGGCGGCGGCCCTGCCGGGCGAACATGCCGCGGCCAGCGATCGGGCCGGCGAGTTGCTCGGGCAGTTTGCGTTGAACGAGCGATTGCGGCATCGACCGGGGGAACTCAGTGCCGGGGAACGGCAGCGGGTGGCCATCGCTCGGGCGCTGGTCAACCGGCCGCCCTTGCTGTTGGCCGACGAACCGACCGGCAACCTCGATCCGGACAGTGCGGCGGCCGTGTTGTCGATGTTGGCCGATTTTCACGACGCCGGAGGCACGGTCGTCTTGGTGACCCATCAAGGGCACGCCGCCGACGCGGCCGGGAGGACCATTTTGCTGCGAGAGGGCCGAATTGCGGATCCGTGTGAATCTAGCGGGTATTAAGGGACTGTAGCAACATAATCGGGTTCCACCACGAAGAAACCACGGATTACACGAATGTCACGGATAGAATAGACCGAGCATCGCATTTCGCCGCTTCCCATCCATGTTATCTGGTAATCCGTGGTTCGATTTACCGGGCTGGGCCCTTGCAAACTCGATGGATCTGGACTACCTATGGTATATTGCCGATCTAATTGCAGGTTCGTAGACGACACCAAGGCAAACCACACCCCGTTTGGAGGGTAGAGCGAGCATGGCCAAGACTGAGAAGAAGAGCGACAAAGAATCGAAACGGATCTTGCTGGTCGATGACGACCAGGAGATCGTCGAGTCGATGCGAATTGCGCTGGAGGCTTCCGGCTACGAGATCGTGGTGGCGCGGGACGGGAATCAAGGTTTGGCCTTGGCCGAGCGGGAAGATCCCGATCTGGTGATTCTCGACATGATGATGCCCAAGCGGAGCGGTTTCCTGGTTCTGGAAAAGCTCCGACGCACGCGGCCTATCCCGTTGCGGATCATCATGATCACGGCCAATGAGGGCAGCCGGCACAAGGCCTATGCCGAGATGCTGGGCGTGGACGACTACATTCGCAAGCCGTTTGCCATGGATCGCTTGCTGGAAAGCGTGGGTCGGCTGTTGGCGTAGCGTTAGTGTTTTGACGATCGAGGACTGGTCGTCGCCCTAATTGATCCGCAGAATCGGCAAACTACACCGCGATTTCTTTCCTCTGTAGCCTTTTTCGTCGAAGTGTCGATAGGGACGATGTGTGGGGGCAGGTTCCCCCGGTTTGCCCGCTTCGATGCCAAAGAGTCGGACGTTGGCGCGTGGCGGCCATCTTCCCGGCTCAATGTCAGAGGTACTGTCATGAACGAGACTTCCAATTCCGGCGTACAGAAGACCTATCGCGTGAAGGTCGGTTTGGCAGAATGCACCGTCCGAGGCACCTCGGAACAAGATGCCGTACACAAGGCCAGGGTGCATTTGAACAAGGAAATGCCGCACATGGCCGGTGTGATTCACGGGATCATGGACAAGGAATTCCGCGTCGACCTGAGGGGATGACCCCAAAGCTCGCCAGAGACCGTGCATGGATCAACCTCAAGCTTATCTAAACGGTCGATGGATCCCGGCTTCCCAGGCTGCGGTTCCCGTGGGTGATGCGGGATTCATCCTGGGTGCGACGGTTACGGAGCAGTTGCGCACGTTCGACGGCAAACTGTTCCGGCTCGACGAGCATCTCGACCGGTTGCGACAGTCGGTGCGGATTGTCGGGATTGAACCGGAGACAAGCGACCGTGAGCTTGCCGAGATTGCCCAAGAGTTGGCGGCCCGAAACTATCCGCTGCTTCAGCCGGGTGACGACTTGGGGTTGTGCATCTTCATCACGCCGGGAATGCTTGGGGCCTATGAACTCGAGGACGCCGGCGGTCCCACCGTCTGCATGCACACCTATCCCTTGCCCTTCCATCTTTGGGCCGAGAAATACTCGACCGGCCAGGCGCTGGTAACTACGGAGATCCGGCAAGTGTCGCCGCGGTGCTGGCCGCCGACCTTGAAATGTCGCAGCCGAATGCACTACTACCTAGCCGACCGACGTGCGGCCGAGATCGAGCCGGGGGCCCGGGCGCTGCTGTTGGACGAGCGGGGCTTCGTATCCGAGGCCTCGACGGCCAATGTGATGATTTACGACCGCGATTGCGGACTGATTTCGCCCCCGGAAGATCAGGTTCTGCACGGCATCAGTCTGGCAGTGATCGTCGAGTTGGCCGAAAAGCTGGGGATTCCCGTGGGCCACCGCGACTTACTCCCCGAGGCGATCGGCTCGGCCGACGAAGTGTTCTTGGCCAGTACGCCGCTGTGTTTGCTTCCGGTCACGCGATTTCAAGGCCGTCCGATCGGCGAGGGCAAGCCGGGTGAGATTTTCGGCCGTTTTGTTTCGGCGTGGAACTCGTTGGTGGGTATAGACTTGGTCGAGCAGGCCCGACGTTTCGCTGGTCGTACAACTTGACCGACGGCCGTTTGTGACCTAAAGAATCTATAGAGGGTGTTTTCCTTTGGCCCGCATTCGTGGGCCACCCTGAAAAACCGAAAAGGCAAACCGATCGCGAGGTCGGGACGCAAAGCCGTGGAACTCTCGGCGAAAAGTTCGCTGGGGAGTCTGCCGGGCTGCCGAAGTTTACAACCACTCACCGCAGGAGGTTGTCATGTCGGCTAGTGTCCTGTCACTCGCGAGTTCTTATTACGGCGACGTTTTCTTCGGGGGGTGCCGGTTTTGCGGGTCGCGCGGCCCGGCATGGAACCGGCTGCTGCGAGGCAAATCTTGTCCGGCCGCTGTCTTGCGAAATCGGTTGTCGTTGACCTTGGTTGACTCGCACCATTTTCCAACCCACACTATTGCAGGTAAGTGCGCGCCGGCCGGTTCAAGACGTGCCGATGCACGACATCATCGCGGCGTTTGACCGTCGGGCGATTGCACGGCCGTTGTATGCACCTAGAAGGAGAGTTTGCCATGAACAGTTTACCGGAAAGACTCCAAATAAATGACCGCCGGGGCTCGATCCTCGTGTTGTCCATATTCTTGATCGTCGCCATGCTGGGTATCCTGGCTCTGGCGGTCGATTTCGGCTACGCGATGATGGTGCGGACCCAGTTACAAGTAGCCGCCGATTCGGCCGCCATCTCGGCCGCCTCCACCAATGTGAACGGAACCTCTCGCGACGTGATACATGCCGCCCGAAAATACTCCGAGTTCCATCTGGCCGCCGGCGAACCGGTGAAGCTCGACTCGCACGACGTCGAGTTCGGTAGATGGGATTTCTATCGCCGGTCCTTCACGCAGACCGCGACCGATCCGAATGCCATTCGCATCAGGACCCGACGTAGCAACAAGGTCAATGGCGAGACACCCATGTTCTTCGCGCGAATCTTCGGCATCAACAGCGTACCCTTGAAGACCAAGGCCGTCGCCGCGGTCGCCATGAACCTGACCGGGTTCGAGGCGCCTTCCAACGGAGAAAACCTGGGAATACTCCCCATCGCATTGAAAGTGCCGAGTTGGGAAGATCTCCGCGCGGGCTTTGGCGAAGACAATTGGACCTGGAACGAAGACACCGGGCAGGTCACTCCCGGTCCGGACGGAATCCCCGAACTCACGTTCTACCCGGGAGACGTTGACTCCCCGGGAAACTTCGGGACCGTGGATATCGGTGGCGCCGACAATAGTACGGCGGATCTTACTCAGCAGATCCTCGAAGGCATTGCCCCCGAGGACCTCGAGTATCATGGCGGCAGCTTGGAGTTGGGCGCCGACGGAACCCTCTCGCTTACGGGTGATCCCGGCCTCAGTGCCCGCATCGGCGACGCCTTAGGGCAAATCCTGGGCGAGCCTCGGGTCGTACCGGTCTATACCAATGTGGCGGCAGCCGGCAATACGGCAGTCTACACGATCACCGGCTTTGCGGGCGTTCGCATTATGGAAGTGAATCTGAAAGGCCAACTCGACCAGAAGCGGGTAGTCATCCAACGGTCCGACGTAGTGCTCGACGGCGGGATCCCCGCCCGCGATGGCGCCACGCAAACAAGCATCAACGTCTATTCCCACGTCACGCTGGTCCAGTAACGAACTTGGGAATATGTAGGGTGGGTCGAGCAGCGAAGACCCACGCGTCAACTGCCCGCTATCCTTCCAGCACCACACCGCCCAGCAAGCGGCCCCCGCAAACCTCGATCGCGCGAATCGATTGGTCCACCTGACGCCGCGTGCTGTGATTCAGCCGAACGATCAGATAGGCGCCCGAGCATTGGCCCGCCATAGGCGCCACCTCACGATGGGCCAGCGAGGGCCCGTCGATCAGCACGGCCCGATACTCCTGACACAACTGCTCCAACAAGGGCTTCAGGTCAAGCCTCCAGGGCAATCGGGCGCCGAACGGCGAGTAACCCGTTCCCGGCAAGAGGTCCAAACGAGGAAGCGACGTGCGGCGAACCACTTGCTGCCAATTGGTCACGCCGGTAAGCACGTGAGCCAGACCGCAGACCGTCTCCACGCCCAAGCGAGCCGCCAACTCGGGATTCCGCAGGTTGGCGTCGACCAGCAGCACCTTGTCGCGAATCTGCTCTAGCAAGGCGTCGGCCAGCGAAACCACGGTCGTCGTCTTGCCCTCGCGATCACTCGGACTGGTAAACAGCAGCGCGGTCCCACGGTCGGTGGGCAACTCCGGCAGAATGTTCTCGGCCAACGGGCGAAACGCCTCGCGAGCTTCCTCGCCGACCAGAGTCGACGGCGCGGAGCCTGCCGGCACGGTTACCCCGTCGGCCATGGCCTCGGCGGTCATGGCTTCGGCCATTTCCACCCGTTGAAGCGTCGCCGCCAGCAAGGCGTCGGAGTCCAACGGTCCCTCGGTGGAAAACGAGGGCTCCGACTCGACCGGTTCGGCCATCGCGACATCACCCGAAGCATCCGGCGAACTCGTTCCTGCCTCGATCCGCTTCAGTGCCTGGGATATCCGATCCATAATCCCCCAACCCTAGCCATTCCACCGCAAAACCAACTGCATACTGCCTACTGCTTTCTATCCTCGTCGAAGCTTGGCAAACAACTGCGAGAACTCATTGCGCCCGACCGGAACCACGGGACAGGCCACCGTTATCGGGACGTCTTCGTCGTCCGCCACGACAATCATGTCGCTATCGTCCGGCTCCATCGGCAACGGCACGGCCTTATGAGGCGGATCGAATCCCAAGGCGATCGGTTCCCTCTGCTGCGTCAATTCGTCCGCTTCCGAAAGGTCCGAATCCCGCTCGGTCGACGCGCCAACTTCACAAGGCGGTTCGTCGACCTCCTGTGACTCGCCAAGCAGCTTGTCCGCTCCGGAATATCCATCGGGCACGACCTCTTCTTCCTCGAACTCCTCATTGAGCAACCGGTCCGGTTCATCGAATACCAGTTCCAGTTCCGGGCGAATAGAACCGGCCGGCAGGAAATCCCCGGTCGATTCCGTTGGTTGTTCACTTCCTTCGTCCATCGGCGAGATCCGCAATGGTTGAACCTCGGACTCCTTATCCGACGGAAGGTCCGGGGGCATGTCATCCAGGCTGCCGAACTCGATCACGTCGGTCTCCTCCGCGTTTTCGGAGGATTCACCGTTCCACGGGGTGGGTAATTGTTGCAGGTCGGCCCAGGCCTCGTCGATAATCGCCGGGCGAAGTTCCCGCTGCCCGCCCGCGCACGCCAAAAGCAACGCATGATCGCACACCTGGTTAATCAAACGCGGTACCCCGTCGGTCGCCTGGTGGATGCTCTTGCAAACCTCCGCAGAGAACAGCATCGAACCCTGGCCCCCGACGGCATCGATCTGAGCTTGGACGTATTGTTCGGTTTCGCTCCGGTTGAGCGATTCCAGGTAACACCGCCCGACCAAACGTTGGTTCAGCGAATCGAGCCTGGGACTGGCAAGCCGATCTTCCAGCATGGAACCGCCGGCCAAGACCAACCGAAGGCGAGGTTCGTCGTCCGGCATCAGGTTGGTCAACACGCGAAGCTCTTCCAAAAGCCGAAGCGACAAGGTGTGGGCCTCGTCGACCAACAGCACAACTCCCCGGGCACACTTCTGCCGATCGCGCAGAAACTCGGCCAATGCCAATCGACATTCCCCGTCGTCCATGTCACGATAAGGCTGGGCCAGCTCGTACAGGATCGCCTGCAAGAGGTTACGTGGCGTGCTCAATCGCCCACAGGTGAGGAAAGCCACGTCAAACGCGTCGGAAAACTGCCTCGCCAGCAAACGGAACAACAGCGTCTTGCCGGTTCCCGAAGGCCCGATCACCATACCCACGCCTTCGCCCCGCTCGACGGCTCGGGCGAGCGTCGCTCGGGCCTGTTCGATGGCCGTAGCCGGGAAATAGAGGTCAACCTTGGGCGTCGAGGTAAAAGGGCGCCCGTTTAGGCCAAAATGAGCCTCATACATGACTTGTTTTCTCTAACCAACCTTACCCGCGTTCTTGACCCTAACGACACATATTCCGCCGGCAGCGCCAAAACCAGTGTGTACTGATCCGTTCCTTGGATTCGGCACGATCGGGTCAAGTGCTCCACTCGCCCACGGGAGTCCGGAAAAGTCTGCGCCGGCCGTGCCAGTCGCCTGAACCGTCTCGACGAACCGACCGGCCCGACCAACCACGTCGACGCTATCTACCCAATGCGCCGAGCACCACCACAATGCACCCGACGACCAAAACCAAGCCGGCAACTATCGCGGTCACCCGAACCAACGGCCGATGCGATTTGGCGGGGGGCCCGCTCTGCTGGGAGTCTACCGGCTGGATCGAGCCAACCACCGGCACAGGCAAGGCGTCGCGGACTTCGGCCACCGAGGACAACGGGCAGCTCATGCCCGCGGCGGTCGAGATCATACCCACTCCCGAAGCCATCGCCAAACCGGCAGCCAAGGCCAGCAGCGCCAAACCCCGCCGGGGACTCGGCTTCTGCGAGAGTTTGGTCACTCGTGCCGGTTCCACCCATATGGCAGGCATCTGCCGCGGCCGCGCCAGCAACTCCCGTTCTGCCCGAGCCGCGACCTCCAACGCGTGCGAAGTTTCGGCCACCGCTCGCTTCAGCTTCTGAAACTCCCGGGCCGTTGCCACTTCCTCTTCAGGCGCCGGCTCAACCACCATGGGCCTCTCCGGCGCGATTGTCATTTGCGGCTGCTCGCTGGGAACCGTCTGAGCAATCGAATGGAGAAGCTGCTCGGTCTCAGCGATTCGCTGTTGAATACTCTCGACCAACGGATGGACCGGCGTTCGATCCACCAAAAGCTCTTCCCTACGGCGACGCAACTGCGCCAACTGCTCGGAAACCTCCACTCGGCGAGGATTGTCGACCGGCGGCGGTAAAGAAATCGATTCGGCCACGAGGGGTCTCTCGACGACCGTCGGTTCTTTCGCCCGTTTCGGTTGGGCCAGATGCGAATCGGCAAATGCTTCGAAGCGGGCCTTGGCTGCTGCCCAATTCTGCTGTGCCTGCTGCCGCCGCTGGCGGGCTTTCGGTAACGCCGGCTGCGATTGAGCCTTCCATCGACCGCGGCAATCCTCGACATAGTTCTCGGCCAACCCATCAGCCAGCCGGGCCGCGTTCTCGCCGTCCGGGTCGACCACGGTGACGCCGATCTTGACAACATCGTCCGTCGAGCTTCGGTCCACGGCGACCCGAACTCGCTCGGCCGCATCGTCTTCCGGCAGCACGCGTTGCAGACTCTCGGGAGAAGTGATCTGCCGCCGGACGGCTTCGGGGCTGGGCGGCTGCAAGTCCTCGCCACCGTGGAGCAATCGGACAATGGTCGCCGTGGCGGAAAAGGGCCCTTTTGCCGAATCGGATCGTTTTGCCCACAACCCCGACCAATAGACGACCGCAAAGGTGATCGCGCAGAGCAACACCAGAACCCGCGTACCCGGCCTGGCCCGATTGGCAGGCTGTACCGTATGACCGGAGTTCTTCCCAAAAAGCGACATCGTTCTCGCTCGGCTCCGTTCGAGTTCTGAGGCGGCGCGCACCACCCCCCTAAGTTCGACATCGACCCAGAATCCCCCGAAGTTTAAGCGCCACAAAGGGTTGCCAACAAGAAAGCCATCCGAGAAGATACCATATAAGCATTCGCCGAACCCGCAACAACAACCTCGTTCCCACGCTCTGCGTGGAAACGGACTGCATGGCCGCTCTGCGGCCCTGCTTCGGCGCAACCCATTACGGTAAAAGAAGTTCCGCTTCAGCGACGCAGAGCGTCGTGACATTGCGTTCCCACGCAGAGCGTGGGAACGAGAGGTGCAACAAGCAGCCATGTTCCAGATCAAGATCTGCGGGATCACCAACGTCGATGACGCTCGGACGGTCGCTCAGGCGGGAGCCGATGCCGTGGGCCTGAACTTCTACCCGAAAAGCCCCCGATATATCTCCACCGACCAGGCCCGGGCTATTGTCCAGGCGTTACCCGAGCCGCTCGTCAAGGTCGGACTCTTCGTCAATGCCGAGGTGGATACGGTCTGCCGGACCTACGACGAACTGGGTTTGGACCTGATCCAACTGCACGGCGACGAGCTGCCGGCCTTTCTCACTCAGCTCGGCGATCGGCCCGTGATGCGGGCCTTCCGGCTCGATCAGCGACAACTGGATCCCGTTCGACAGTATCTCGACACCTGCGGCCAACTGGACTGCACGCCCCGACTCGTGCTGCTCGACGCATTCGTGCAGGGGGAATATGGGGGCACTGGAGAGCTGGCCGATTGGACCGCAATTCAAGGTTTCCAAACCGAATCGAGCCTTCCCCCGTTAGTGCTGGCCGGCGGATTGACTCCCGGGAACGTCGCCGAGGCGATCCGCACCGTGCGTCCCGCGGCGGTCGACACGGCCAGCGGCGTCGAATCGTCTCCCGGCCAAAAGGACCCGGCCGCAGTCGAGGCCTTCATCCATGCCGCCCGGGCAGCGTTTGACGAACTTTAATTCGCCGGCCACCCAGCCGTTTAGCGGTCGACGGCACGTCGGCCCAGCTTACTCCCTTGTCAAACAGGGGTGTAAGGGCGTATTATAAGCTCTGCACAAATACTGGAGTTTTTTGACCGAAAAGGAGTCCCCCGTGTCGCAGGTTGAGACGAAATTGCCGTATAAAGTGGTCGAGTGTTCCCCGGAAGAGTTCAAGGCGCTGGCCGAGTTTGGGCACAAGGAGATCATGCTGGCCGAGAACGAAATGCCCGGCCTGATGGCCCTACGCAAGCAATATGGGCCCAAGCAGACGCTGGCCGGGGCGAGGATTGCCGGCTGCCTGCACATGACCATTCAGACGGCCGTCCTGATCAAGACGCTCAAGGAACTAGGGGCTGAGATCACTTGGACAAGCTGCAATATCTACTCGACCCAAGACCACGCCGCCGTAGCGATCGCCGACCTCGGTATCCCCGTCTTCGCGTGGAAACAGGAGGCCCTGCAGGACTACTGGGACAACATCCTGATCCAGATCGGCGCGTTTGCCGACGGGAAAGGCCCGAACCTGCTGTTGGACGACGGCGGGGACCTGACGGCGTTGATCCACAAGGGTGTCGAGTTCGAGAAGTCGGGCGAAACGCCTGACCCGGACTCAGCCTCGCATATCGAAGAGAAGGCCCTGCTGACTACCTTGAAGCGGAGCCTGGCCGAGGACCCGACCCGATTCACACGGATTGCCAAAGACCTTCGCGGCGTCAGCGAAGAGACGACCACCGGCGTGCATCGGCTCTATCAGATGCACGAGCAGGGCCAACTGCTGATCCCGGCCATCAATGTGAACGACTCGGTTACCAAGAGCAAGTTCGACAACCTCTACGGCTGCCGCGAGTCGCTGGCCGACGGCATCAAGCGGGCCACCGACGTGATGATAGCCGGCAAGGTCGTCGTGATTGCCGGCTATGGCGATGTGGGCAAGGGCTGCGCCCATTCGATGCGATCGTACGGCGCCCGGGTGTTGATCACCGAGATCGATCCGATCTGTGCCTTGCAGGCGGCCATGGAAGGTTTCGAAGTGACCACCATGGAAGAAGCCTGCTCGCAGGGGAACATCTTCGTCACCACCACCGGCTGCCGCGATATCATCCTGACCAAGCACCTAGAGAAGATGCCCAACGATGCGATCGTCTGCAACATCGGCCACTTCGACCTCGAGATCGACGTCGCCGGCCTGGAGGCTTTGCCCAAGGTCAAGAAGGTCAACATCAAGCCGTTGGTCGACCGCTACACGTTTCCCGACGGGCACTCGATCCTGCTGCTGGCCGAGGGTCGGCTGGTGAACCTTGGCTGTGCCACGGGCCATCCGTCGTTCGTGATGTCCAACTCGTTCACCAATCAGGTGCTCGCCCAGATCGCCCTGTGGGTCGAGCCGGAAAACTATCCGCTGGGGGTGCATGTGCTGCCGAAGAAGCTCGACGAAGAGGTCGCCCACTTGCACCTCGAACAGCTTGGCGTGAAGCTATCGAAGCTGACCCAAGAGCAGGCCGACTACTTGGGTATCCCCAAGGACGGGCCGTTTAAGCCGGAGTATTATCGGTATTGATCGTCGGGGATTCTTCTAAGACTTCATTGCAAAGCCGCAAGCGGCTGTGGGGATAGCATGCCGGAAATTCAAGCCTTTCGTGGAATTCGTTACGACCTGGGCCATGTCGGGGCCCTTAGCGATGTGGTCGCGCCGCCTTATGACGTGATCGGGCCGGAGTTGCAGGAGACGCTCTATAAGCAGCATCCGTGCAACGCCGTGCGGCTGATCCTCAATCGCCAGGAGCCGGGTGACGACGATGCGAGCAACAACCGCTACACCCGGGCCGCCCGATTCTTGAAGGACTGGCAGTCCGAGGGCGTGCTGTTCACCGAATCCGACCCGGCCGTCTATGTCTATCACCAGGAGTTCCACTTCGCCGGGACCGACTACGTGCGGCGTGGATTCATGGGCCGGCTCCGCCTGTCGCGGTTCGGCGAGGGGCAAGTGTTTCCGCACGAGGAGACCATGCCCGGTCCAAAAATCGACCGGCTGATGCTGACCACCGTCTGCCGAACGAACCTCAGCCCGATCTTCGGCCTCTATCCCGACCCGCAGTCCGAGGCCCAAAACCTGCTGGAAAACGCGATCGCCGACCAAACGCCCGTCGTGGCCAAAGACCATCTGGGCGTGGTCCATAAGCTCTGGCCGGTCACCAACATCGAGGTGATCTCCAACGTGGCGGCCGCCATGGGCCCAAAACCTATCTTCGTGGCCGACGGACACCATCGCTACGAAACGGCCTGCGACTATCGCGAGCAGGTCTACCAGAGCGGGGCGCTATCCAACGACCACCCGGCCAACTTCGTGCTGATGATGTGCGTGGCCATGGAAGACCCGGGCCTGGCCGTCTTCCCCACCCACCGGCTCTTCTCAGGCCTGCCCGAGCTTGACGCCGAACAACTGGCCGCCAAGCTGGGTGATTGTTTCACGGTCCGGCCGGCCGGCGAAGGTGCCGAAGCGGCCGGTACTGTTTGGGAAGACGTCGAGACGACCGACGACCAGGGCACAATCGGGCTGTTTACCCGCAAAGATGCCCGCTGGACCATCTGCGAGCTGACCGACGCCGGCCGTGCCCGTATGGCTGATATTGCCAAGGACCACAACGAAAGCTGGCGCGAATTGGGCGTCAGTCTCTTGCACCGGTTGATCGTCGAAGAGCTGCTCGGCGGCACCGACCTGCCCAAGCCCAACTATGTCCGCCTGATCGACGAAGTGGTCGCAGGGCTCGCCGCGGGCGAGTATCCCCTGGCCGCCTTGGTCATGCCGGCCACGGTCGACCACATTCGCCAGATCAGCCTCCAAGGCGAACGCATGCCGGCCAAGAGCACCTATTTCTACCCAAAACTTCTCAGCGGGTTGGTCTTCAATCCGTTGGAGTAGCGCCAAAGCGGTTGTTCCACGTGAAACGCCCACCCCAAAGCTAGCACCGCCAGCAGCCCCTCGCGGCTTTGCAGGGCGCTCTCAAACCCCCGCCGCGATTCCTGTCAAACCTTTCCGATATACCAAAACACGTGTTTCACGTGAAACGGGCAATTCGGGCGAGTTCTTTGTTTCACGTGAAACATACCGGCATCGTGACTCCCGCCCGCCAAATCGAAAAACTGGCATTTCCCGCTGGTCGGGTCCGCTGGTACAATCCCGCCCTGCCGAAACGGTGTGCGTTGACACTCGGCAAGGAGGCCGGTTTTGGGTCGCGTTTTGTGTATTGCGAATCAGAAAGGGGGCGTGGGCAAAACGACCACGGCGGTGAACCTGGCCGCCGCCTTGGCCAAGGCCGGCTCGCGCACCCTGCTGGTCGACCTCGATCCGCAATGCAACGCCACCACCGGACTGGGCCGCCAGCCGACCGAACGGCACCCGCTGATCGCTCGGATTCCCTTGCGACAAGGCGTCTGCGCAACCGATATCGACGGCCTGGACCTACTGCCCGGCAGCCGTAGTTTCGACGATGTCGAGCAGTTGGCGACCGGCCCGGCGGATAAGGCCGAGCGATTGCGCGATTACTTGAGCCGCGGTTTCGGCTATTACGACTTTGTGGTTATAGATTGCCCCCCGTCGATCGGCGAGCTTACGCGTGCAGCGCTATCCAGCTCCAGCGAGGTGGTCATGCCCATCCAATGTGAGTATTTTGCCATGGAAGGGCTGGCCCAGATGATCGAAGTCATCCGCCAGGTAATGCAAGAGAAAGGCCGACAACTCGAGTTCGGCGGAATTGTGCTGACGATGTACGATTCCACTTTGGAGCTGACTCGGGAGGTCGATCAGGAAGTGCGGGAGTTTTTTGGCGAGATCGTCTACGAGACGGTCATCCCGCGCGACGTGGCGGTGTCGGAAGCACCCAGCCACGGTCAATCGGTACTCGATTACGCCCCGCGATCCCGCGGCACGCGAGCGTATGTTGAACTTTGCACGGAGGTACTAGAACGTGAGTAAGGAAAAACGACTAGGACGAGGGCTCGAAGCCCTGTTAGGACGCGTGCCGGGCCCGCCGGAGCAAGCGACCCAAGCGCCGGACCCCTATTGCGGCGCGACCGACGAACCGTATCCCACGCCGGCAGCCATGCCCGAGCAACCGGTTGCCGAGACACCCGCGTCCGACGGCTCGCTTCGGATCGAGGTGGCGCAGATCGACAGCAACCCGTTCCAACCACGTCAGAATTTCGACGAGTCGGACCTGGGCTCGCTCAGCGAGAGCCTTTCGGCCCATGGTTTGTTGCAGCCGGTGGTGGTTCGGCGAGTGGACGATCGGTATCAGTTGATCGCAGGCGAACGCCGTTTGCGGGCGGCCGTGCAGGCCGGCTGGACCGACGTGCCGGCCCGACTCATTGAGGCCGACGACCGCGAGGTGGCCGAGTTGGCTATCGTCGAGAACTTGCAACGAAAGGACCTCAACCCGATCGAAAAGGCAACCTCCTTCCAGCGTTATCTCGAGCAATACGACTGTAAGCATGAAGAACTGGCCGGGCGTCTGAAGCTGGACCGCTCGACGATCGCCAACCTGATCCGTCTGCTCGAACTACCCGAGCCGATCCAAGAGGCCGTCCGCAATCGGAAGATCACGCAAGGCCACGCCCGAGCCCTGTTGACCTTGGGCGAGGAACAGGAGCAGCTCGATTTTTGCCAACGGATTCAGCGTGAGCGGCTCAGCGTACGCCAAACGGAAACGGCCGTCCAAGAGGCGGCCGGGGCAACCGACGATCACCCGCTAGGCGTCGTCGATCGACAAGGGCAGTCGCATCGTCCGGCCCGCGTACAGAGCGATCACCTGACCGCCCTGGAAGAGGAGCTTCGATTGGCATTGGGCACCAAGGTGAAGATCACGCAAAACGCCCGAGGCCGCGGCAAGTTGGTGATCCATTTCCGCAACCACCAGGAGTTCGAGCGACTTCGCGGGCAGTTAAGCGACCCCGGCCACAAGGTCCCCGAGGCATACGCCGGCTAGGGTCGAATACCTTGACGGCAGGATATTTCTCACCCAATTGCGGAAACTGCTGTCAGACGGTAGCATGAGGGACAGACGGGGCGTGGCGCAGCCTGGTTAGCGCGCCTGCTTTGGGAGCAGGAAGTCGGAAGTTCGAATCTTCTCGCCCCGACTTGACGTAATTCCCGCCGAATCCTGGACTTAGGATACCTGCCGGGTAAGCATTCGTTTTGGGCGACCGCATTACTTCTTCTCGAAGAGCAGACCCAGGGCCTGAATTGATGCGGTCCTTCGCCCGAAGAATCCCAGGATGCGAGCCCCTTTGCCGTTGAGCGTTTTGGGTTTGCCGTCGGTGCGGGTGCCGATCCAGCCGCTCGTGTAGGAGTCCTTAGGATCGAGCCGATCGCCATCGATTCGCATGAACGCCAGCCGCACGGCGCGGACCTCGCTGTCGGCGTCCACTTGAATCGCCCCCAGGGCGTAACCTTCTCGGGCGACCACCGCCTGAAAAGACCCTCCCGACTTGCGTTCTTTGAAGAGGGGATCGAATACTTTAATCACCTGCTCGCCTCGCCACGGCCCCAATAAACAGAAGACTCCGATGACCGGTCGGTTGCGACGATCGGTGTCATGAAAAGGCGCGCCCTCGCTCCCGCCCACCAGTTGGCTCTCGACAGTATCTTTCGGCTCGGGCACAGATTCAACATGATCGGCTGTCGGGGATTCGCCCGAGAGTTTTGAATGCCCAGGTGGCAAGCCATCAGGTTGCCCGCCGCGTGGCAGGCGGCTTGGTGCCTCCGGCGTTGTATGGTCGGGTCCAAATCCCGGCTCTAATCCGCCAGGCGGTTCATGCATTGGCTGTCTTGCGTTTGCCCGGGCCTGCTCGCGTTGCCGTGCGATAATGTTCATGCTTTGCTCCGCCAGAGAGGCCCTTTTATCGGACTCATCCTCGCCTTGCCGCTTGGGTTGAGGATGGGGCGGAAAGTTGGCTTTGTGAATGTCTATCGGATTCGGCCGTCTAGCGACCGCCGCGTTGTCGGCATGGGCCCGTTTCTTGTTTGCGTCGTCCTGAGAAATGAGACAGCTTCCCAGATAGACTACTGTGAGCACCACACCCAGAACAACCACGGGCTTCACCCAGTTTGGAGCCGGCGTCTTCAGTTGACTTAGCGGAATCGCACCTTTGTACGAAACCGACACGCCGTTAGCTTGGAGGCGTCGGGCCAGCAATTTGATGTCCACGTGCCTCGGCACGCCGATCCTATCCACGTCGCCGCCTGAATGGATCTCAAGAACAGAAAACCACTGCTCCGACGAACTATGGTGGATAATGCGACACTGCTGAATCGCTTCGTAAGGCCAATCCTCCACTGCCACCGTCATCCACCCGCTGAGCATCTCAAGCCCACTCAGTATTCGCATGCGGCGTATCGCTCTTTTCTTGACAGAGACGTTTCCGGGAATATCGCCAGCACGGAGAACCACGACGAAGATCAACAGGCATCCCACGAACAGACCCATGACTATACCGCTGAGTGGAGTCATCGCAGGGTTGTCAGACATGTCGGTCACGATGAGCATTCCCATGACGCCGACCATCAGACACCCGCCCATGAACGCCAGCTTTTGCTGTAGCCGGTTTCGCAGTCGCGTTTCAAGAAGAAACGGCTCGCTCCACTTCAATTTGTTGCCGATCTTAGCAGTGAGAATCTTCCCCAACCCCATGGTTTGAACCTCCGGCAGAGAGTGTCTTTGCGAGTACATGCCTCCGGCCCGCGGCGGGGATACTTATATGGGAGCATCTTGTCGATCGCTTGTCAAGAATGCCCTAATCGCCGAGCCACCGTGCGCGGAACTCCGGGTGCCAATATCGGCCGGGCAACATGGTGGTGAGCATCGTGTTGCGGCTCGGAAGAACAAGCATCGGATAGAAGTGGCCCAACAGGCAGCGCCCCGGTAGGTGTTTTCGGAAGAAGACCGTGACCATTGCACAACACGGCGTCTGGCCTGCCAAGCTCTCCGGAACCGACCAGCCTAGTGAACGCTCATGCTCGTCGGCCAAGTGGTCCGAGATGCGCTGGGATATCTCGTCTTCGCACTCTTCGCCCTTCAACTCGCCGATTCTACGAGCGACGTCAACCAACAACTCCGGCTCATCGTCAATTGCCGGATCGAGCGAAATAACGACTTCGCCCGGGCAGTTGGCCAGGCCAGGCGAGAACAGGAGCATGTTTGCCTGAATGGTGGCGCCCCAGCAAATCCGACCCTCCCGCATGATGTCTGCACGACGCTTGAAAAGAACCCGCAACCTATCGTCTCGCTCCATCCACCTCGGCGGCCACACGCCATGGTAAAAGGTCCGCATCCACCAGCCGGCGTCCCTACCATGCGCATCGTACCGCTCTCGTACATAGTCGAGGTACTCACGCATTCGCTTGCTGCCCCTTTTCCTGGCTGTGTCGGATGGCGAACACCATATTATGCCGCTGCAACAGATCCGACACAACAAGCCAAGTAGGGTGCGTGAAACGCACCAAACGAATCGGCACACGGTTTTTTTGGTTTTGGTGCGTTGCACGCACCCTACATACGCAGTCCCAACCGCGGAGTTTCGATTCGGCGGTTGGTTCCCGAAGGTTAGCTCGGCGACTTCGTCGCCCCCCCACTTTAGTGGCTCGAAAGGCGATGATTGACGTCTTCTGAGCCCGTACCGTAGAATGGGACGATCTGGGATGGCTACTTGCTGAGCTGCGGAACGTGTGTCGGCTGCTGGGTGAGGGCGGGACGGAGAGTTGTGCATTTTCTGAGGAGGACGCGTGCCGTGTCTGCAACGATCCAATGCCCTAATTGCCGCCGGGATTACCCCATGCGCAAGGACATGGCTGGGCGAAAAGTGCGATGTACGGGCTGCGGCCATACGTTCCAGGTTTCCGAACCGGCGGTGACAACCGGTTTGCCTCCGCTGGCAAAGTCGAATGTGCCGGCCCAGCCGCGCTCCGGAATGGATGACCTCTTAAGCGAAGCTTTTGGTGATCCGGCGGCCGAAGGAAGCCTCGGCGAGGCCTCAGCTTGGACTTCCGGCACCACGCTGGCCACGCCGCGAAAGAAACGCCGGCATCGTAGGATGAAGGACGCCGATCGAAACTTTCTGACGCTCGGGATCCTGCTGGCTGTGGTGGGCGCGATCTTGTTGATCGTGTTTCCGCTGCTGGGGTTTGTCGGACTGTTGGGGACATTATTGGCCACTCTGCCGGTTCTGGCCGGCGGAGGAATGGTCGCCTACGCTTCTCGCGAAAACGTTCCGGTGGCGGCAGCAGCGGGGAGTGGCGTGCTGGTTCTTCTGGTGGTCGTATTCATGATCCGGCCCGACGCCCGCACGCTGGACGAAATGAGCGACGATCTGTTTGTCCAATTGGATCAGATGCCACAGCTCTTGGAGTCTGCCACCAACGAAGACGCCTTGGCGGCCGTTCATTCGAAGGTCATACGACTCTACGGGAGCATGCTCAGGGCCCAAGACCGGCTATCCGCGCCTGACGAGGAGCGATCGCCCGACGGTCGATCGCTCGAGGACGTGATAGCCGAGTACGATCGGCGGATGCGCCAGATCGCCCCATGGCTTCCGGAAGTACCCGGCGGCGCGGAATTAGCGTACGAACTGGCCATGCTGGCCCAAGACATGGAAGAGCCTGTCGAATTGACCCCGCCACCAGATAATCGAGCGGAATTCAAAGCCTGGAAATCGTTTGGCTTCTCGCTGCTCGAGTATGAAGAAAAGCATCGCGTGTTCCCACCCGATTGGGATGCGCTGGAAGCCTTCCTGCAAAACTCGCCGAGCAAATTGACCAGCGCGCAAGCACTACGCGCCAAGGAGCCCGTAGTTCTGTGGAACGTCAAATTCAATGATTTCACAGAACTTGGGACATCTCGTACCGTCTTGGCGTACGAAAAAGAGGCTCTGGACGGAGCTGGGGTGACCTTGTGTATGGATGGGTCGGTTCATCTCCTCGGTCCGAACGATTTGCGAGATAAGCTTAATGCTCAAGTATCCGTTGTCGAGGCCGCCACGGGAGTGGCCCCGCCCACCTGGCCGCCATTTGAGTTCAAGGCGGAATCGAGGCCTCCGAACCTCACAGCGTGGGTGCCCTCAGGCTGGGCCATACCGCCGCCGCCCGAATCGCCCGCCAACCGAAAGCGGCGACAAGCATGGCAGATCCGCGACGGAGCCAAGAATGGTGACCTTGTCTGCATTCAGGTGACAGGTATCCCCGGAGAGAGTTTTGCCGACAAGATCGGGGACAAGATCGGTGTGATCAAGTGGACCGGCGGAATGAGCTTTAGGCGCAAGATCGACCACGGTACATGGGAATACCGATATCTGGTCAAGGACATCCGCAAGCTCGCCTTCCGCATCAATGTGGGCCCGATCGTCCAATTCGACGAATCCAAAGGGGAGATTCAGATTCAACTCGACCCAATCCGTTGCGAAAAATGGGACCCGACGGGCAACGTGAGTCCTCCAGAGCCCGCGGTCGCCACAACTCCTCCGCCGGAGACCGAGCCAATTGCTCAGTCGGAAGCCAAGCCAACGCCCGAACCAAAGGCTGAGCCAACTACCGAGCCGATTGCCAAGTCAACTCCCAAGCCACGTGCCAAGCGGCGCCCGAAAGTTGCGGATCCGCCGCCGAAGTCCGTTGGCATCGTTCCCGCACCGCCGGAACCGGCGGAGAATCGTCGGCGACGCCAAAGGCGATCCGCAGGGCCTGACTTCGTCGATCCGAACAGTGTCGACTTGATCTTCGAGGGCGCTTCGCCGCAGGTGACCCGAGAGATTTCCCGGAAAATCAAAGCGGTCTATCCCCAAGCACACTCCTCGTACCAGTGGAGCAAGTCGGGCGAAAGTCCTTGGAAGCTGGTTGTCGCAGGCGTGGACGATATCCGCGTGTTTGCCGCCCGGCTGGATCTGGGCAAGATCACACGCTACGACGAACAGAAGGGAGTGATCGAAATCAAGCTTGATCCGGCGAAGCTTCCCAAAGTACGATCGAGCGCTTCCGAACGGCTTGTTCCCAGAGGTCCACCGTTCCGACCCAAATTCCACCGGTGATTTGCTCCGGGCATGACACCTGGCCCCAATCGCGAAGTTTCGATTCGGCCCTTGCTTGCACCCCAGCTTTTTTTCCCGTGACCGTTCTGCCGCACGATAAGAGCGGGGCCACGGATCGAACACGGACAGGAACGAAAAAGGGGACAGGTACATTTTGTGCGAAGCACCCTTCGGGCCGTTCCGGCAAAATGTACCTGTCCCCTTTTTCGTAGCCAACGCCGCCAAGAAACCCCTCGACTACCCCAAACTCAATCCGTGTTTCAACTGGACTTTTGCAAAACGCGAATTCAACCTCCCCTCTCCCTTTGGGAGAGGGGCCGGGGGTGAGGGCATAGAAAAGACACGCAAGCCCTCACCCTAACCCTCTCCCACAGGGAGAGGGGACCAATTTGCAGAAGTCCAGTTTCATCAGAGATGTAGGGTGCGTGCCAACGCACCAAGAACTCCCGAGAAAGGTCGCCAACGGCCACACTCCCAGAATTCGTCACTCGCCGCACTAACGAACCACGCCACCTCTGGACTTTTTGAACACAGGATAGCAGCTTCCGCTTCGCGAACGGCAATCCTCTGAGGTCAGCTGCTCTTTTCGGTGGTTTTCCTTACATAGAACAAACCATTTCTCCGATGCTTCCGCACGTCAGACGCGAGTTCAACAAGGTCGCCGACGATTTTTGGGGCTGTCTTAAGCGCACCAGCCGCGGCACCAAGCAAAAGGAGACCCCAGAAGCTCGCATTGGGGAGCACGGACGCGACGAGCCCGCCCGCACCACCTCCAGCTGCTCCAGCGGCTACGAGCTCGGTGAATCGAACTACTCCTTTGCCAAGTGTATTCTCCCATAGGGTGCGACCCTCTTGGTTGTATTTTCGTAGTGCGGGCGCAAGCTGAGCACGGACGTAGGTGTCTATTCTGTTGACGAGTTCATCGGACCATGGATCCCGCTCCACGAGATCGGCCAGTGCGACAAGGTGAGTGCTAATGAAGTCTTGCCGAGGTTCTTTAAGAGCGTTCCGAAGACGTACGATTTCACTAGCAGAGAGTTCCTCGACGAGGCGGTCGTCGAAAAGGATGCCGCTTAACCGATACGCCGCCGCTCCGAACCGTTCTGGAAATGTGACAGCATTAACGAAATTGTGATCGGCCGCCTGAAGGGCTCGCACGGTTTGTGGTAGGCGGGCGAGGCGTATGCTCATGGCTATCTGATACATATCATCAAGCATGATGGGACTCGCGGACTCCTTGTCTGCATAGTAGGCAAGCATTGTCAGAATCTCGGAAACATTGACAACCATTGGCGGGTTCACCCATACGGTGCCATGCTCGGTGCCGTCGGGCGCCCGCAGCGTCATGCCACCCATCTCAATTGGCCGTTCGAATTCACTGGGGTCGGTACCAGCATTCTGTAGAAACTCAGTGTCGGCTATGTCGACCGTGCACTGCAAATGCATGACTTCGACTAGGGGCTTGGGAAGCGGCTCCCATACGTCTGGCGCAAATTGGCATGGCCGCATGACCGCGGAATCTCGAAATGTGCAAACGACATCACTCAGTCCGCGTCCCTTTAGATGAGGATCCGGGATCGAGAGGCCGGGTACGCAATCGCGCGCCCAAGAGAAGTCTTCGATGTACCAGCTACCGTTCTCCACCTGCCCATACCGTGATCGGTCCTCTTGGAGACTATGATCGAGAATGCTGGCGTGCGGTGGGAGATAGAGAATCTCGTCGAACAGCAGTGCCAGCCTTTTCAATTCGTCCGCCGTCCGGTCGTTTTGCGCAATTGCGACTATCGCACGAGATTGGGTGATGCCAGGCATCGTCGTGAGTTTTTCGAGCAGTACAGTTAACGTTTAGGGTAAACGGCCGGAAAAGGTCCGGCCGAAACAACCAATGGACTTTGTCTTCCGGGCCGAGTTTGAACGGCAGAAAACCGCCAGGCATTCTCCGGTCCGACTCATCCGCTTGTTATCTGGCGTGCGGTTCGTCTGCATCGTAGGTGACGAAGTGTATCTTGCCATTACGGTATTGAATAAGAATCCGACGCACGGTATTAAGATCATCTACTTGAAGCGGTTCGTCGTATCCGTATGCTCTGCTGACTAGGCAAAACGAATCACCATCTGGAATGGCAACCCAAATATGCCAGCCAACTGGTTCGCTGTAAAGTGAAAGAATCGGATAATGTCCGCGTTGTACTTCCCTTTGGATTGTACCAAAACCGTCTTTGATTGGCATTTCGTGTTGTTCTGCACGAATACCGTATGGGGCCATATCGGCAAGCTTTTCAAATCCAATGTTGGTGTCGCCGTATTTGTCTTGGAAATCACGAAAGCTCGGACAAACTAGCGAGTGTAGCTTCAGAATGAGTTCCATGCCGGAAGCCGCGCACGAGTTTTCGTAGTGTTGGACATGGTTGCTCAAAACTGTTTCGTGGTTACACATGACGCAGGTACATACCGAATAACGCGTTATCCCTCGTCGCGCAACCATGAAGAATAAGACGCCGTTGAACTCAGCCACGGAACGTCGCGGTGAGAGCTGTTGGTTACTGTTGGGGATTGTATCAAAACGCGACCAGGGAGGGTAGTGTCTCCGGGCGGGACGACGGGTGGCTGGCGGCCGCAGCGTAGCGAAGCCCCAGGTTGCTGACACTGGGGCACCGCTGCGCTTTGCCCCAGCTACCCGGCGTAAATGCTGGCCGGGTAATGGGTTACGGGCTCGGAGCTGGGCGGCTGAAGATGGCTTGGTTGGACAAGGGCGGGCAAGGCCACGGATGAAACACGGATGAAACACGGATAAAGGGCGCGGGGACAGAAGGGATCTTTGTCGGCGAATCGCCCTCACCCTAGCCCTCTCCCAAAGGGAGAGGGGACCTATTCTCTTATGCCCAATCCGTGTTCGATCCGTGTTTCATCCGTGGCTGAGAAGATTCGTCAGGGCGAGCCCTGACCTACGGTAACAAGAGTTTTCCAAGTTGCCCCGGTATACCTGGGCAATTAACCCGGTATACCGGGTTAATTAACCCCATGGCAACTCCGACTCGGACGAGGGGGTCGGTTTTTCTTGGGCTCTAAGGTCAGCGGCCGTAAGGGGTTGCGGCTTGAGCGCGAGGGGCACATTTGACGTAAGTTTTGCGCGCACTTTTCGAAAATCACTGGGACCATTTCGAGCGACCTAACGTGTTGATAGAGACAGACTTAAGGGCCGTTTTGCCGGGCCTTTGTTGACCAAAACGGGGTTGGCGAAATCGACCACTGGGGCATAATTCTAATCGACGTAAGTCCAAGTCTCAAGGCAACTTATTGGCCACGACGCACGGCCTAAGCCGTTTTTTATTCACAGCAAAGGGGTGCGCAAAAATGCAACGCGGTGGATTGGGAGGAACCGCGGATTACACGGATGGCTCGGATGAAGATGCGTAGGGTGTGTTGCATGGACATGCCCGTGGTGTTGCAGGGACCCACGGAAGGTGCAATCCTCCTGTTGCTGCGCAACACGGACACATTTGCCGAACAAGCGTGATCCCATGGCGGCGCGTTCTCCGTCAAAGTGTCCGTGCTACCCGTGGTGATCGGTGCGCATGAAAAAGACCCGGCCGGAAACGAGTTTCCGGCCGGGCCTAGTTGCTTTTGACTGATAGTGACTTGACCTCAAACCGAGTTCAAGAGCTGGCTCCATAATCATAATCGAACAGGTGTCGCCACCTGTCCGTTCTAATTATCCTTAGAAAGGAGGTGATCCAGCCGCAGGTTCCCCTACGGCTACCTTGTTACGACTTAGTCCCAATCGCGGAGTTTCGATTCGGCGCTTGCTTCCCTAAGGTTAGCTCGGCGACTTCGTCGACCCCCCACTTTCGTGGCTTGACGGGCGGTGTGTACAAGGCTCAGGAACACATTCACCGTAGTATGCTGACCTACGATTACTAGCGATTCCGACTTCATGCAGGCGAGTTGCAGCCTGCAATCCGAACTGGGGCGCGTTTTTTGGGATTTGCTTGCCCTCGCGGGTTCGCTTCCCTCTGTGCGCGCCATTGTAGGACGTGTGCAGCCCTGGACATAAAGGCCATGAGGACTTGACGTCATCCCCACCTTCCTCCGGTTTAACACCGGCAGTCTCGTTAGAGTCCCCGACATTACTCGCTGGCAACTAACGACAAGGGTTTCGCTCGTTAAGGGACTTAACCCGACATCTCACGACACGAGCTGACGACAGCCATGCAGCACCTGTGCACGTTCCACTCAGAGAGCGTTGCTCTGCTTTCACAGAGTTAATCCG
>SDBV01003032.1_pt1 | contig 25010 bp, 30 predicted proteins | sample 2277081 | NCBI WGS metagenome assembly SDBV01 (sample SAMN10402039, study PRJNA504765) | marine sediment metagenome | isolation source: marine sediment core GS10_PC15, 223 cmbsf | place: Arctic Ocean: Southern Knipovich Ridge | collected 2010 | reverse complement strand
AATCCATATTTTTTTTTTCTTTTTATTTTATTAAAGATAAGGAATCCATCAATGGCAATAAATAACGATTTTCGCATTCAATATAAAAAATAATTTAATTTAATAAAATTTGTCTATTTTATTCCATATTAACATTTAATTTTTCTCGATGATTTAAAATGAGGAAAAATCGTAACAATCCGAATGGAAAACATCCTATTATGCATATTCACGACAGAATAGAAGAGGAAAAATTGAAAAAAGAACAGGAAAAAATGAAAAAAGAAATGGAAAAGGAAGAGAAAGAAAAAATTACCTGCATATTTTGCCAAGAAAAAATTAACAAAAAATCTAATGTATGTCCTTATTGTGGGGTTCGATTATGACAAAAACAGGTTATTGCCCGGGATGTCAGCAAAATGTATTACTAAAACGGGAAGAGATGAATATAGGTCTCGCGATAATATTATTTTGCTTTGGATGTGTAGGATTCATTATATACTTATTCATACATTTATCAAAACCAGAAGATAGATGTATACATTGTGGTACGCAAATTACAATATCTACACAACCAACTCAACAACTTGATTATCAACCTCAAGCCACCCAAAACTTAGAGGAAATAAAATTTTGTCCATCATGCGGCAGTAAAATAGATATTAAAAATCTAGAATTTTGCCCGAACTGCGGTTTTTTAGTAAAAAATGGTCTATAAATAATTCTAATACTATTATTTCTAAATTTTATTTAATGAATAAAAAAAAAAATATAAATTTGGAGGTAAAAAATATGACAGAAATGTATTGTGAAGTTTGTAAAAGAAATGTACTCACTAAAAGGAAGGATTTCAGTTTATTAACCGCATTCCTTTTGTCTTTTACAGGAATTGGCTTAGTTATTTATATATTATATTACTTCGATCAAAAACGCAATCGATGTATCCATTGTGATACTATATGTCAACCAAAAAAGTTAATTACAGTTGATATTAATTCAGAAAATCAATTAGAAAACAATCCTGAACCAGCTAGTGAGTTTAAACCTTTAATACCAAAATTCACACTTGAAAAATCAAATCAAAGCTTTTGTTCAAGCTGTGGAGTTAAATTTGATGATCGACCTATGAATTATTGTACATTATGTGGCGTGGCAGTCGACTAATTCAGTTTCTAATTTTTAATTTACATTTATTTTTTTTTTTCTTTTCCTAATCCTTTAATTTGCTTTATAGCCCGTGGGGCTGTACGAAAGAAAGTCACATCTGGGTACCCTATAGTAAAAACACCTATTTTTTTATGATTAATGCCAGCTAACTTTCTTATTTCAGGATTTGATGCCATTGCCAACTGAGTCCAGGCATTCCAACAAGTTCCTAAGCCAAGTGAATGTGCCGCTAGCCGACCATATGAAACAATGATTCCAATGTTATTTCCCTCGAGATCTGTATCTATTGGAGAAGACACAAAAACTACGTGTGGAGAATCGAAAAAAATAGGATTCTGAAACTCCTTTTTAAGTGTTGTAAACCTTTCTTCATAAGTAAGTTTGAATGTGGGATTTTTAAGAAGTTCATTCATAATAGAGTCAGATAATTCCTTTATTTTTTCTTTATCTGACAGAATTGAAAATTCTTCAGATCTTTTATTACTAGCAGTAGGAGCATACTGCATAGCGTTAAAAACCTTTTGTAATACTTTAATAGGGACCTTATCTTTCTTATAGCGTCGTATGGAGCGATGTGCTTGAAGGTATTTAAACATATTTTTAAACGTTATAAAATTCTCCGGATTATTAACATCTTTGAAAGAATAGGATTGTCCTATGTTTTCATAGAAAATTGCATCCACTGGACATCTAGCAATACAATGCCCACACAGAATGCAGTGGTTTTGAGGGTCTTTAAATGAAATTTCATCTTGTTCTTTATTTTTGAATAAAGATCTGGCACATACGATTATACATATACCACATTTAGTACATTTTTCATAATCAATTCCCAATATTGGCATTCTTATACAATTTTGATTAATTGATTCAAATTGAGTCAAACATAAATAATACTTAATTCAAATTCAGATTTTTTTTTATTATTTGTAAAATTGTTGATTCCACTGGAGTACACCCTTTAATGTATACTCCATTCTCATTTTGGTTATATGTACAATTTCCAATCAGAAATGTATTGGTATAAAGGTCGGATTGTTTTATTCCTTTGCCTATAGCAAGATTTAAAGGTTTTTCAGGAGTAAAATTCTCATCTATGAAATCCTTATTATTTTTTAATAAATTGAATACTGTTGATAAACAAGCAGAACACGAGTCGATATCGATAAGATTAACATTTTTATATTTTACAGTTATCGAAGTTGGAGGAGGTTCTAAAGCTTTTATAAATTCATGAATATTTTCTGGTAATGTTTTAATATCTTCACGGCATTTTGGCGCATTTGGTATTAATTCTGATATTAGTTTTAAATGAGGAACATCTTCTAAGGTCCAATCTGGCTGAGTTATTGCTAAAGCAATAATATCTGCTGCGAGAAAATCTGTAGATGCTATGATAGTGTTTAATTTTACAGGATTTCCTGAAGAAGGGCCCATTCCTTCTTGAGCATATGATGCATCAATAATTGCCAAGTTAGGATGTATTACACGTGCAAGGTCCGAAATCGCAATGTCTAACTCCTTAACTTTTATAATCGAATTTTTTAATTGATTTATTAATTCGGGAGCTTGTAAGTGATGTAAAGTGATTTTATCTCTTTTATAGATTAATCCTTTTAAATTTTTAAAACTTAAAGAAGCACCAGTATGCATATGCATTTTCAAAACTGGAATTGATATTATATAATCAATTTCGTTCCAATAACCAGTAACCTTGATTTTTTTTAAAATTCTCCCATTAGGCATGTTTAATTCAACTGGAGCACGATCATCTAAATCTAAAAAATGAATCTCATTATCTTTTAATAGAGTAGAATAACCCGATTGTTCAAAAGCCTTTTTTGTATCTACATCAATAATTGGAGAATCGCCGATTAGGTAATTTGCATTAAATTTCTTTCTTAGATAATTAAAAATCGAGCTTACAACTTCTGCATTTGTGTTAATTCCTGGATTAGATCCTATTTCTCTTCCGATATTTGGTTTTAATAAAACATTTTTTCCCGTTAAATTAGGAATTTTTAGCTGATCAAGACAGGAACTAACTGCTGAAGTTATATTCTCATTACGGACAACTGAAACAATAGGTTTATCAATAAATGTCATAAAATCTTGAGAGAGAATTTATTCAATTATTATTATTAATTTTATTTAATATATCTTTCCGTTTGCAGTTATTCTTAGGACTAATCGAAATGATTATCTTACATTATTTCCAGAAAATCTATGATTTTACTTTTCATTGTCGATGAATTAGGTGTTTTTCCTGTCCACCATTCAAAGGCTAATACTCCTTGATTCACGAGCATATCTAAACCACTCAAGGTTTTACATCCAATCTCGACCGCTTCTTTCATGAGTAAGGTTTCTAAAGGATTATATATGACATCAAATACAAACAAATCTGAATGTAATAGATCTTTAGGAACAGGAGTAACATCCATTTTTGGATACATTCCGAGTGATGTAGCATTAATTAATATATCAGCGTTCTTAATTTCTTCCTTAATTGTCGCTTCATTGCTCATTTTTCCGATAATATTAGCATTCATTTTTTCTTTAACTTCATTGGCTAGAGTTATCGCTTTTTCTTCTATAATATCTGTTAAGACGATTTTTTCAGCTTCTTCTGAAAGGGTATAACATAAAGCTCTTGCTACACCCCCAGAGCCAATAATTAGGATATTATTACCAGATATCGTACATCCAGCATCTAATAGAGATTTTTTAGCCCCTCCTGCATCCGTGTTTCTTGCTTTTAAATATCCATTTTCATTTTTTATTGTGTTTATGGCACCCATTTTCTCTGCAATAGGGTCAATTTCATCTAGATATTTGATGATGGTTTCTTTATGAGGAATGGTTACATTGATCCCTTTAATATCAAGTGCTCTGAAGGCATCTACAGCTTTTCTTAAATTATCTGGATGAACATCAAACGCCACATACACATAATCGAGTCCTAATTCTTGCAATGCAGGATTCCACATTGTAGGTGACATGGAGTGCTCAACAGGATGTCCAATAAGACAAAAGGTCTTTGTATGACCAGAAAATGATTTAATCTTTGCCATAGGAAATATAAAATATCTAATTTTAATTATATTGTTAAAATTAGAATTTTGGATTTATAATAAGTATTTTTAAATTGTAAGAGTGAACTTCTAAATATATTTCTTCAAATTACCATATATTCTTTTCATTCTAAATCATGCCACTTTAGCGATTATATAGCAAAATTATAATATCAATTTTTAATAATTTAATTAACTTCAAAACTTTTTCATTAATTCAAAAATGGAATAATATTATTCTATTGGATAAATATGAAGAACTCAATCGCTCTTATCGGATTTATGGCAACTGGAAAGACCACAGTAGGTCAGGCTTTAGCTGAATCTCTTGGAATTAATTATAAATTTATAGAAACGGACCAAATCATCATTGAAGATGCCGGAAAATCTATTCCTGAAATTTTTGCAGAAGATGGAGAGATTAGGTTCAGAGAATATGAAATTGCCGCTTGTAAAAAAGCTTCCACATATAATTATGTTATTATTTCCTGCGGTGGAGGCGTTCCGCTCAACAAAATCAATATTGACTACTTAAAACAAAATTGCCATATTGTATTATTAAAAGCAACGGCAGAAGAGATCTATGAAAGGGCCATGAAGGATGGTCAAGAAACAAGACCTGTAATAGACAAGGAGGATCCAAAATCAGAAATTGAAAGTGTTTTAAACTTTCGAGAGCCCTTTTACGAGGCAGCTGCTGAAATCGTTATAAAGACAACAGGTCAAGAAATCGGAGGTATTATTCAAGAAATAATATCAAAAACCAAAATAAAGTAATCTCATGACAATTACGACAGACTTTCTTGAAATAATTGAGCAAATTTCTGAAAAAATTGATATACCTCAGATTATAGATGTTTACTTTCCCCCTATTACTTTAATTAAAGAGAATTCATCTAAAAAAATGAATTTTGGTGCATTTAGATTGAAAGACGGGACATTGGGTGTTGTTTACACAAATCTTTCACCCATTACTAAAGAAATTGGAGGAAAGTTAAATTCTAAACATTATATTGGTATCTCCCCACTTGATTTGGCTAAGAAATTCAATTCTTCAGATGAATTTCAGAAAATGCTCGCACTCGGTGCAATAAATGCAATTAGTCAGTATATTTTCAAGAAATCGGATTTTTCTTTTGATTTTACAACTGATTCGCTTGGGTTATTAGATTTAAAGCTTGATGATAGAGTTGGTATGGTCGGTTTCTTTCCACCATTAGTCAAAAAAATAAAAGATATGGGACTTAACCTTATAATAATTGAAAAAAAAATTCAACTTGTAAAAAAAACAGAAAACTGGGAAGTAACATTAGATCCTAGTCGTTTAAAAGATTGTAATAAGGTTCTTTGTACAAGCACAACTGTTTTGAATGATACAATAGACGAGATATTATCTTATTGTTCTCAAGCTGAAAAGTTTTCAATTGTTGGACCCACAGCGGGGTTTATTCCCGACCCGTTATTTAAAAGAGGGGTAAATATTGTAGGAGGTACTTATATTGATGATTCTAATTATTTTATGGAATTAATACGTCTTAATAAACGTTGGAGTCCTGCTACTAAAAAATATTGTATCCAAAAAGAATTTTATCCTGGAATAACGTCATTATTGAATCAAATTAGTTAAATAAATGAAATAATATCAAATTTAAAATAATACTTAATATGACAATTTTAATAATTTGATTTTAATCTTTACAATTTGTTCTCGCAATAAATTTAATTAAGCCTAAGTTTAAATTTGTTTAACCTAACTTATAAATATTAAAAAAATAGTATATGAGATTATGACAGAATATAAGAGATTAAAATGTCCAGAGTGTGGAAATAACAAGGCACGGATGCTACACGAAGAGAATGATAGAAGCGAGATACTTTATTATTCTATGCAAGGGACCCCGGTCTACAAAAAAATTGTTAAATGCGGCGAATGTGGACATACATTTAAGAGTAATGAGTAACTAATTTTGAGTAAAAATTATTTGAAATTATTTACTTTTTTTTTATAATAGGGTTTTTGGTTTAATTAGAGAGAATCTTAGAATGTATTTATAATGATAAGATAATCCTATTTTGAGCTGTCAACATATCTTCCATGATTAACTCCATAGCTTCTTTGATATCTGGTACATTTTCTGGAATACTCCGTTTTGCATTAACGCTTGCCATCAATAATTCATTTAATCCACGGAGAATCATGTCTGGAGAATACCATGGTCTCTTTGATGCCCACCACTGTTGGCATGAATGTATGCCTCGATCTAATAAATTTCTAGCATTGTCAAAAATCTTTTTTCTATCATAATCCATACTTTCATAATATTTCCCTGAAAGATGGATTAACGTAAGCGCATACATAAAGAATTTATGTTGTTCAATATGAATTTGGTTATTCGGATCAGACCACAGTGGAAAGGGAATATCTTTTGCCAAATCGTAAGGCATTGTAGACCAACTCGAAGCTCTCGGTTTTTGTTTCTCTCTTAAAGGAAACTTATCTATTATCTCCGAAATTGTACATATCTTCACATCTTCTCTATTTGGGAGTTCTCTAAATAAGGGAATTAGGAAATTATTAATTGCATGCTTTACATGGTGTCCAAACGTTTCTCCATCAAGAGCGAGTTCAACATGATAATCTTCTTGTGTATTTTTGTATTTCAGCCTATTTATGAATGCTTCAACGTTATTGATTTTATCAAACGCACAGTCAATTGAGGTATAATCGTCCCGAAAAATAAGTTTTAAGCCATTAGAATCCTGAGAAATAAAGTTTGTCGGAAACTCGGGCAGAGTATTAGCAATTCCGCTCATGATTATCCATTCAAAACCCATCTTTTTTACTGAGTTTAAAACTTCTTCTGAAATTGCCATTTCGGGTGGAAAAAAACCACGAGGATTATAAATCTTTCCAAAAAAATATTGATTGGTTTCATTATTGAGTTTTATCTGTCGTATTATCTCAGGCTCTGGAATAAGTGGCAATAATGGATGAAACTTTGCTGAACCTGTAAACTCAATCTGACCTCTTGAGGCGAGAGTTGTTATACCTTCGATTAAATCATCATATCCAAAATCATGTAATTGTTCGGTTAAAGTTCCGTTAATATTAAGTGTTATTTTTACCTCAGGATGATCTTTTAAAGCATTAATAATAGGTCGATATGATTCATTAACAATCTGTTTAATAACCGGGGGGATTTGAACAGGGGGTTGATAAATATGAAGTAAAAAAGCAAAATAAATAACCATGATATTAAATATTGATTTTAATATTTTTTAATTTTTTTAAGATATTCCAATTTACTTGGTTGACTTAATTTTTAGAATTAATTTTTGATTATTATTTATTTCTATTATATCTTTGAATTCAATTTCTATTATATCAGATAAATTTTTAATTTCTGCACAAGTTCTTAAATCTGTACCATTAATCGATGCTTCATCAATTATAAGATTACGACATCACATCACACACTTGCATTGACATCACATCACACAATAGATGGTTTAGAAGTGTAAAAGATGTTATTCACTATGCATGTGCGGGAATCTCATCGTCAATATACTTGATATTTGCTATCGGATATTCTCCCTTAAAAATTAAGTCTTGGATGCATTCATACTTTTCATGTCTAATTTTAATATCATTAGGGATAACATGGTCATTAACACTTCGAGCGGGTTCAAAATTTAGCGGAATTTCAATTTTTTTTTCAAGGATTTTTGTAACCCATTTGTCATTTACTCCTAAGCGAGCTTGTATAAAGAAAAAAGAGTTAGGTATGTATCCTAAATGATTAACATTGTTAATAATTTGCCATTGTCTTAAGCTACCGTCACCTGCTAAAGCTAAATTGCCTGTTCCCAAGCCGCCTAGTGGAAATGCTACGCAATTTAAATTATCTCCTTTGAATAATCTCATTATTAAATCTTTTTTATAACAAAGTTTATAATTATTAACGTTTTTTGAGTTCTTGCTATTTTGTATTATTAAAAAGCTATTATCACAGAATAATCAATTAATATTAAAATCAAGCTAAATTTTAGAAATTAAATTATGATTTTTGTTCAAAATTATTTAATAAAAAAATATAAAAGTTAAAAATGAGTAAAAAAATTCATCCAATAATTATAGGAGTAGCGCAGTTCACACAACGTAAGCATAGTTCTCAGCTACTCGATCCCCTAAGCCTAATGGCTAATACATGCCAAGTAGCTCTTGATGACACCGGTGTTGATACTATTAAGAACTATATTGACACTTTGCACATGGTAAACATTAATAGTTGGTCCTATAAAGATGCGCCAGCTGAACTCAGCAAAATTCTTGAGATAAAAACTAGGCATAAATCGTATTTGTCAGAAGGAGGTGAGTCACCTCAGTTGTTAGTTAATCGGGCAGCTAAGGATATCGCATGTGGAAAAAGCCAAACTGCTCTTATTACTGGAGGAGAAGCCGCATATTCACTATATAGAGAAAAAAGAAGTGGAAACGCTTTACCATGGCCAAAACGTAAATCTCCCGAATATAAAGAAGGAACCAAATGGCTTGGAACAGCTGAATTCGAGACTAAATATGGATTGATATACCCTTCTTGTTCGTATGCCATATTTGAGACAGCTCTACGTGCAGCGTCGGGTAGAAATCCTGAAGAACACAAATTACATATGGGTAAACTATTTGAACAATTCTCTAAGGTTGCATCTAAAAATCCCTACTCATGGATCCAACATCCTTACACAGCGGAAGAAATTACATGTCCATCTCCGGATAACCGAAAAATTAATTATCCATACACAAAACGCATGTGTGCCAATAAATTTGTTGACCAATCGGGTGCATTGATAATAACAAGTGAGGAACTTGCAGAGAAGCTTGAAATAGACCCTAAACTATGGGTTAATATAATGGGAGGTGCTGATCTCAAAAACATTTTTACAATAACCAAACGACCTCATCTTCACGATTCACCAGCAACAAGAGAAGGATCAAGACTTGCCTTAGAACAAGCTGGTCTTAAACTTAAGGATATTAATATATTTGATATATATAGCTGTTTTCCATCTATAGTACAAATTATTAAAAATGAACTAGGTCTTTCTGATGATGATCCTCGTGATCTTACTGTTACGGGTGGTCTTCCGTATTTTGGAGGACCAATGAGTAATTACTCAATGCATTCAATTATTACTACAGTTAACCTTATTCGAAAAAATCCAGATTTAAAATTTATGATTATAGCAAATGGAGGATACAATACAAAACAATCAATTGGAATTTACGGCACTGATCGACCTGTTATACCGTGGAGCGAGCGGAATGATACTGCAGTACAAGAGTCAATTTTAGCGAAGGCATTACCCGAGCCAATCGAACAAGCTAACGGTCAGCTTACTATTGAGGCATATACGATATATTATGATCGCTCTGGGCAGCCAATGCGAGGAATTGTTGTTGGTCGTCTTGAAAATGGCAGACGTACTATTGCAATTATTATTGCCAAACCTGACACATTAAAAAAAATGGAGCAAAACGAACTCATAGGACAAACGTTGACCGTTAATCATGACTTGAGTAAACGTCGTAATTTAATATCTATTGTTGATTAAAAATAATTAAATCAATATCTTTTTATTTAGGATCTTCTTCTGTAAAATAATTTATTTCATGATATACTAGTCTTTTAAGATAAGAATCTAATCGCGTTAGAAATAACTGAAAATTTTTTTTCTCTTTAGGTGTCCAACCTGTTTCTGCTATAGCTATTAAACGTGGAAATGCCTGTTTTTCTAGTCTCTTAAGATTTGGAACAAATTCAGTCCACAAACATGTTTCAATTCCAAGAATATTGTTATGATATTTTTCTTCTAACTCATCAGGAATTGGATCATATTCATATGTCCTACTTAATGGTGTTATATTATGCGGATAATCTAAATAAACAGCTTTCATTTCTGACATAACTACATTTCTGCCTTTTCTTAAATGATCTAAGACTAAAGGAAAGTTTTGAAACCAATATTGACAAACGGCATTATTGGCTAATTTATCATTTAAAATCTCATTCCAACCTATTAACCTACGCTCTTGAGAAGATAAGTATTCTGCAATTCTATTAGTAAAATAAACTTGTAATTCCTCTTCTGTCTCCAATCCTTCTTTTACTTTCCGTGCTTGACAATCGGGGCACCTTTTCCATCTTCTTTTAGGGACTTCATCTCCACCTGTATGAATTAAATTAGAAGGAAAAATTTCCATTATTTCATTAAGGATATCTTTGACAAAGTCAAATACTTTTTCCTTACCAACGCATAAAATTTCTTTATGAATTCCATAATGAGTACTTACGTCGAAAGGTCCACCGGTGCAGCTTAACTCTGGGTAAGATGCGAGAATTGCGGTTGTATGTCCAGGCACATCTATTTCGGGGATAATAGTAATAAATCTTTTAGACGCATAATCAATTATTTCTTTTAAGTCATTTCTTTTGTAATACCCAGAAATTGGAATTCCATCCAGTTTCCTCCCTTTAACAATTGTTCCTTTTCTCTTTGATCCTATTTCTGTGAGTAAGGGATATTTTTTTATCTCAACTCTCCATCCCTGATCATCGGAAAGGTGCCAGTGAAACACATTTAATTTTAAGAGTGCTATCTGATCGAGTATCTTCATTACTGCCTCTTTTCCAAAGAAATGTCTCGATTCATCCAGCATAAATCCACGCCAAAGAAAACGGGGATAATCCTCAATTTTTACACATGGAATAGACCATTCTAATTTTTTTATGCTAGAGTTTTCTATTTCAGGTGGAAGTAGCTGTTTTAATGTTTGGATTCCATAAAAAATCCCGGCTGGTTCGGCACCAGATATGTTAATTTCAGACTGAGAAACACTAAGAACATAACTCTCTGGTTTTAAAGTTTTATCATTATCATCAACACTAAGTTTTATAAAATTATCATTATCTTCTTTAGATTTTATATCTTTTACGATAAAGTTTAAACCCATGGCAGGAATTAATAATTGCTTTAAAAATTCAGCATTATTCCTAGATTTTGAATCTGTTAGAATAACTGTTCTGTCGTTCAGTATAAAATTTCCATCTTCCATGGCAATTTTTACAGGTTCAGGTATGATGGAAATCTCTGAAATTAATTTATTTTTCATAATTTTATTTCCATTAGATCTTCTGCGATAATTATCTTATTTTTAAATTCTTGTTCTGCTTGTAGCTTAAATTTTTCAAGTTCCATAGGAATGTTTAACATTATATGTACAAGAGCAAGTTTTTTACTATTAGATTCTATTGTTAGTTTAGCCATGTCTAAAGGGGTGCTATGACCGTATTTATGAGCAATTTTTCCATATTTATCTGAAAAAGTAGATTCACAAATAAGCAAATCACTATTTTCTGCTAGTTTTGTAAGATTTTGAGAAGGAGCAGTATCCCCTGAATAAGAAACACTTTTATCAGCATCTTCTATTCGAAAAGCAAAAGCCATGATGCTATGATCTACTTTTATGGCTTTAATTTTATAATTATTTTTAATGTTCTGAATTTCCTCTGAATCTTCTAATTCTATATACACCAAATCAAAATTTAGCATTCCTTTTGGTGTGTTTGTCAACTCAAGTATTTTTTCAATAGTATCTTTAGTTTTAGGAGGACCAATTATTTTAATGGCTTCTGTCCGATTATTAAGGGAATAAAACCAAATTAAAGAAAATATACCCATAAAATGATCGTTATGTAAATGTGTTAAGCAAACTGTCTTTATTTGCTTAATACAATTAATCTTAAGCAGTTTTTGGGTTGTACCTTCTCCGCAATCTAAAAGGAGGTCGTTATTTATCAAAATTGATGGGTAGGTTCTATTCGATGATATAAAACTCCCCGCTGTTCCTATAAATGTAACATTCATTTTAACTCTTAAATATTGTTTTCTAATAATAATTGATGTAGCTCTTTTATATTTCTAATATTTAATTGTCCAGGCGCGGTTTTCTCTTCTACTGAGCCGAATGTTAAGAAAGAACCTGACTTCACACACATTACTCTTGAAAAAATACCTAAATCTCCCATACAAAAGCTGATTAATCCTTTATATTTTTTGTTCTTAATAAAATCTTTACAAATTTTTATTGGAATTAAATTATCTTCAAATTTCTGAGCAGTGAATATAAGTTTGTATATAGTTTTCTTGATTGCTTGAAAATCTATCAAATAATTAGACAATAAAAATTCTTTATATTTTTCTATTATATCTAATCCTTCTTCGTACGATGGAGTTTTTTTAAAATCATGATAGGAAAATATGAGTTTTACATTATTATCGTTTGCTACTTTAATGAACTCACGCAAGACTTCTCTTTCAGTTTTCATTTCAATGTCATAATATTTAGGGTGAGCTTCTAGGAGAATTTTAATGAGTTTTAAACGTTCAGTTTTGTTGATTTCCGTTTTTCCTCCTTCAGAAGAATCTCTAAATGTAAATATGGATTGAACATTTGGATGGACGAGATTCAAAATTTTTTTTAAAAATGTTTGCGTTAGATTTTGAATGTCGTCGATGTAATCAAGCCTAAATTCAATAAATTCAGGATCTTCCTTCAAAACTTTCTCGATTATGGCCTTATTTTGCTCTAAATCTCCTGTTTTAACGGGAATTGCTACACATATATTATATTTCATGGAAGTATCAAACATTAAAGTTGATATTATGAATTAAAATTAACTATTTATTACAGTTAGTCAAAAAAAATATATGTCAAAAATTTAAAATTAAAAATTTAATGAATAAAATGTGAATACTAATTAAAATTTATATTTCTGGTTTTGAATATTCTTAAAGATGTCCTTTGTTAAAGGTGTGTACTCTGACTCACTCGGCAGCATAACATAGAGAGGATCATTTATATTTTCGTAGTCAAAACCTTCCTTTTTTAATTCAATTTTTTTAAATTTAAATGTCGGCGTTATTAATAAATCTGATTTAAACCTAAGAAATATCGGAATAGCATAAGATGGAATATGTTGACAGAAATTATCAGCTAACTCTTTTAAATTAAAATCATCGATATTGGTTTTTAGTACAATAGAAGCCATTCCTGCACGGCCATCGGTGTATGGTATCTTTACGCCATAGACAGTGGACATTAAAACTTGGTCAATTACATTGAGTACTTCTTCTATTTCGGTAGTAGATACGTTGTGTCCCTTCCACCGAAAAGTATCTCCTAAGCGATCAACAAATTGCGCATGACTACAACCTTGATCTCTCATTAGATCACCTGTATTAAACCATACGTCCCCTGTTTTAAAAATATTACGCAGAAGTTTTGCTTCAGTTGCTTTTTTGTCAGTATACCCGGTGAATGTGTTAATTCCTTCACTCTTGAATAGAAGTAAACCAACTTCGCCCTTTCGAACCTTTTTCATACGTCCTCTCTCATTTCTGATGGGTTTTTCATCATCGACATCGTATTTAACAATGGCATAGGGATAAGTTGTAAATCCCACCGTAAGATCCATATTGAGTACGTTTGCAAAACCACCATTTCCCTCTGAAGACCCGTAAAATTCTCCAATCTTAGGGATATCAAATCGTTTTTTAAAATCCATCCATATTTCAGGACGAAGTCCGTTCCCTATAATCACTCTGACAGGATTATTTGAGTCATTAGGTTTGGGAGGTTGATTCATAAGGTACCTGCACACTTCTCCAACATAATTAAATGATGTAGCATTAAATTTACGGATGTCATCCCAAAATCGGCTAACACTGAATTTGCGACCTAAAGCTAGTGTAGCCCCATTGACAAGAACAGATGACCAACCTGTCATCAAAGCAGTGCCATGAAAGAAAGGAAGAGGAATATACATAGTATCTGCGTGAGTAAACTCTCCTATCATATTTCCAAAAACATACCCTGGTAGGATTACCCTTTGATGAGTTAGGATCGCAGCTTTAGATCTGCCAGTGGTTCCAGATGTAAAAATATACGCAAGAGTATCGGTAGTTTTGACATCCCCTGTAGTTAAAGGATTATCAACAGCAAAATTTTTAACAACTTTTGGAAGATCAATAAATCCTTCTGGAAGGGGAATTAAACCACTGTCAGGCACAAAGCAGAGTTTTTGAGTGTCAATTAAATTGAGGCTTGATTTTACATTATTAAACTGTTCAAAACATTCTTCACCAACTACAATAATTTTCCCAGGAGTAAGATTTAAACAATATATCAGGGACTTCTCGCGCAATTCATTATTGATCATGGAATTTATTGCTCCAATTTTGGCAATAGCTGTATAAATAATTAATAATTCTGTTCGGTTTACCATTAAAACCTTGGCAACATCACCTTTTTTCATTCCAATGGAGATAAAATAATTGGCATAACGGTTAACCATTTCATTAAATTCTTTATATGTAAGCATAGTGTCTTCAAATTTAATAGCTGGATTATCTGGAATTTGTGCCGCATTTCTTTCAACAATTGTTCCCCATGATATTTTATTCTCAATTGGTATTTTTTCAAGCTCTAGGATGAGTTTATTATTTTTTTTAGCAAATTCTTGAAATCTTTTATTAAACTCATTAACATCGATGAAATTCAGTTTGTTTTTCTTTGAAGTTTCTAATATCTTAATTGCACCTTTTTTATTTTTTAATTTAGAAGAGATAGATAAATTCTCTTTTTAAATTTTACACTTCTAAAAAAAAATTAATTCCGAATTTATGGAAAAGATTTAACGAACCCTAATAAATCCTTAAACATCATCATGAACTCACTTCTATAGTGATTTGTACTCTATGATTTAAAAGCTTTTGATTTCAAAATTCCGTAAATTTTATTTAGTTTCTAATTCAATTTGACTAAAAGGTGTATTTTTATGACGTTAAAAACTAATATTACTGAAATGTTTGGAATTAAGCATCCCATAGCAAATGCAGCAATGGGGCCTTTTAGGACCACCGAGTTGGCTATAGCAGTCGCAGAAAATGGTGGTCTTGGCATGATCTCTCATGCAAACCAATCTATGGACGGTAGAGAAGCAGATGCTATAGTTGCGATGAAGAAAAATCTTGATTATGTCGTAGAGCATACTGATGGAATTTTTGGTTTCAACATACGAACTTCGCGAGTTACGGTAAATTGCGACAAATTAATCGCTGAAACCTCAAAACATATTATGGGAAATCCAAAATTGAGAGAACAATGCTTGTATGCGCTCAGTAGTGCAGGTTCAGCAAAAAGAATGCCACAAATAAAGGAATTTCAAAAATTAAGGGAAACTACACAGGTTAAACATTTCCATGTTGCTCCTGCGTTTTGGTTAGCAGAAAAATGTATTGCTGCCGAATGTGACGGGCTTGTTGTAACTGGGTTTGAAGGTGGAGGCCATCAATCCTATGAAAAAGTGGGCAGTATAGTCTTACTACAACAAGTGCAGCAAAAATATCCTGACATTCCGAAACTTGCTTGTGGTGGATTTGCAACAGGAGCAGGCCTCGCGGCAGCATTATCTCTCGGGGCAGGAGGGGTTTGTATGGGATCTCGGTTCATCGCATCAATCGATAGTGAGTTTCATGAAAACTACAAGAATATAGTGCCACCAGCTAAGGCTCAAGATACAATAGTGGCAACTGGAGTTTTGGGAACTATTAGACTCTGGAGAAACAAATATTCACTAGAAAAAGGGTTAGTAAGAAGTAAAGAGGAAAAAATGGCTGAAGAAAAAGCTTTAGGCGATCACCGTTCTGAAATTTCAAAGAAAGAACTTGCCGATGAATTAAGAAAAGATGCATATGCTGCCTTTGCTGCTTATCAAGGTGATATGGAGAAGGGAGCTGTATTATTGGGCCAAAGCATAGGACTTATTAACAAACTCGAGAGCGTTTCAGATATCATTGAAACTACGATAAAAGACGCAGAAAAAGCATTACGAAGTGCCAATAGTTTTATACAATAAATTACCCTTATTATAACTAGAGCATTAACTTCCGCGCAAAATGATAATCAAATTTCATTTTTTAAATCGCTAAGAATTGCCTTAAAGAACAGAAATTTTATAGCATTTGCATTTTTTGGAGTTGCGGTACAAATGGTAACCGGTTTGTTTTTGGCGACACTCCCTTATTATTGTGTATTTGTATTGGGCATTGGTATAGAATACACCGGTTTATTTTTGATGCTTTATTTTATAGCATTAATAGGTTCAATGCTAATTTGGTATAAAGTCTTATCGAAAATCGGGAATAAAAATACGCTAATAATTGGATGCTAATTACTATATTGGCATTCTTGTTAATCTTTCTTCTTGGAGGGACCTTTCTTAGTGGTATTTATATAGCAATCATTTTTCTTGGATTTGGAGCAGGTGCTACAACTATTGTAGCCCTTCCCATATTTGCTGACGTTATAGATGAGATTACTTTAAAAACTAGAATTCCAAAAGAAGGAATTATTAGCGGAATATATGCATTCATCAATCGCTTTGGCTGGTTACTTCCCCCAATAATCATTGTCTTTGTTCATACCATTACTTTTTTTAATCCTAAAGCAAGCTTCTCAACACAACCTTTATTAGCCAAGCAGGGTATAATAGCATTAATAAGTTGGATTCCAGCAATCGTCATTAGCATTAGCGTTGTGGGCTTCTCTATATTTTATAAATTAACAAATAAAAGAACAAAAGAGATTAAGGAAGAATTACGTCAATTAAATCTTTAAAAACGGTAGCTAATTTCATGAAAATATCTTTTTTTTAGGTCATCAAATCAGAACATCTGAAATACTCGGGTGCCTTGAGAATGACAGTCCTACTCTTTCTAATATTATTACTAAATCAGATTTATAATTAAAACTTGAACAACAAGAACTTATTGTACAATAATTTCCTGTTCTTTTTCACTCGAACGTTGGTCTTAATTTAATGACTATATGATTAAATAATGACCTAAATATGTAATATTAAATAAAAATCTTTTAAAAAATAATGTATTCTAAAATTAAAAAACCAATATATAAAAAATTTAAAAAAATCAATAAAAAAGTGAGAGATAATTGAAAAAAGTAGCAATAATAGGCGTAGGGATTACTCCATTTAAACCAAGATACTTGGATAAGACTTATTTTGAGCTAGCTTATGATGCCGCAAATATGGCACTAAAAGACGCTGGAATTACTCACAATGAAATTGAATCCTCTGTATACGGAATTTACAATGAACTATTTGAGAGGCAATTCATGCCGGATATATTCATAAATAGTTATTTGGGATTGAATAATAAGCCTGGCACTCGGGTTGCAACCGGAGGTGCGACCGGTGGATATACATTTAGAATGGCATATGCAGAAGTAGCTTCAGGTTTATCAGACCTATGTCTTTGCTTAGGAGTAGAAAAAGCTAATGACTGCTATGATGAAACTACAGGGACTAGTACACCAGAAGTTTTAAATGCGATAGCTTACTCTGTGGATATGACTTATGAATATCCTCTTGGTATGATGGCAGCATCTTCGTATGTTGTCATGGTCAATGCTCATTTTGAAGAATTTGGCAATCCTACTGAGGAACAAATGGCAAAAGTTTCAGTTAAAAATCATGGAAATGCAATGAATAATCCAAAAGCTCAATCACCGATGAAAATCACTGTTGAAGATGTATTGTATTCAAGGATAATCTGCTATCCATTTAAATTATTAGATTGCTGTTTATATTCAGAAGCATCAGCGGCGTTAATCTTGGCCAGTGAAGAGAAAGTTAAAGAATTAAAAATTGATAATCCTATTTGGATTGCTGGAATTGGCGCTGCAAATGCAGATTGTTTTATTGGAAATAGAGAAGATATAGCTAGATTATATTCAAATATATATGCCGCTAAGGCAGCATATAAAATGGCAAATCTGGATTACAACAACATTAAAAATCAAATAGATCTTGCAGAATTACATGATGCATTTAGTGGGCAAGAAGTCATTTCTTATGAAGAATTAGGATTTGTATCTTTTGGCGAAGGTGGTAAGTGGATAGATTCTGGGGGTCCAATGTTTGATGGAGAATTACCATGCAATCCATCAGGAGGTTTAATTGGTTGTGGGCATGCTGTGGGTGCTACTGGTATAATGAGCACCGGAGAGGCTGCTCTCCAGCTTAGAGGAGATGCAGGTAAACACCAAGTGACAATTGAAAAAGGTCGGTCTTTAGCTCATTCAATTGGAGGGCCAGGAGCAGCCTATGCTGCTATAATAGTTTTGGCAAACGAGGAGGGGTTGAAATAAATGGAATTTCAAGCACATGAAATTAGAGATAAAATCCAAATTAATTATAAATATACAATGGGAGGTCAATCTAAGTTTTTTATTGAAATAATGAGCAATAAGAAATTATTGGGTACAAAATGTACTAAGTGTGGTAAAATTTGGATGCCTCCCCGAATTAATTGTTCTGAATGCTACGAACCTGCTGATTGGATTGAAATGAAGCAAACCGGCATTATAGAAGTTAGTACAATAGTATGGTACACCACTTCAGCTTTTATAAAAGCAATTCCTTACGGTGTAGGCTTTATAAAATTGGATGGGGCTGATACTGCATTACTTCAGGGTATTTTTTCAGAAAATTTAGTCCCTTCTAAAATCAAAAAAGGGCAGAAAGTTAGGGCTGTATTTGCAAAGGAAAGAGAAGGAAAAATGACCGACTTTTTCTTTGTTCCAGAAGATGAATACAAGACTTGGATTAATAAACCAGAATATGAAGGAGGGGAATAAAAAATGGGCGTAGCAAGCGAAAATTTAGAAAAAATTTTACATAAAATGAACACCATTGAAAAAGCTCAAACTGTTTTTGTAACTGATGTTGCTGGAAAAAAAGTTGACATTTTTAAAATAATATATACATTCTGATTTCTTTTTTAGCAGTTTATACAACATTGTATAAAAATTTCGTTATATGAACTAGGTTTATTCCATTTATAAATCTTGCATTCTTGTAAATCTAGATTTTGCTCTAAATAAAAAAAAGAGAAAAAAGAAGGTTATAATCCGATTATTTTTTTGATGTCGTCTGCTGTCAAGTCCAGCGTGGTTTCCGCATCGACTTTTTTCACTAAACCTTTTTCATTAAAATAATCGATTAAGGGTTTGGCGTTCTCTTCATATACATTTAAGCGATTTTTCAATGTTTCTTCAGTGTCGTCACTTCTCTGCTTAAATTCTATTTCAGCTCCGCATTTATCGCAAATCCATTTATCCTCGCTTATTTGTTTTTTAGGTTGTAGGGTATATTTGTTATAAATCTCTCCACACTCACCGCAACTAAATCTTCCCAAAATTCTCTTCATAATCAAATCTTTAGATACATCTAATAAAAGAACTAAATCTATATCAGCTATACTGTCTAAAAAATTTGTTTGGTTTAGATTTCTCGGGTATCCATCCAAAATCCATGAACTATCACTAATTTTGTCTAATTTATCTTTTACCAATTCATTTGTTAAACTATCTGGAACTAACTCTCCTTTATCCATGAAGCTTTTAGCCTTTAAACCTAAAGGAGTTTCATTTTTGAGATTTTCCCTAAATATATCTCCTGTGCTTATATGATCTATTTCTGGATAAACTTCAAGAATTTGAGAAGAAAAAGTCCCTTTACCCGCACCAGGCGGTCCAAAAATAATTATATGTTTAGCCAATTTAATTTTCTCGAAATTGTAATTATTATTAATATTATATTAAATATAGCTTATTATAAAAAATTTAAATCAACAAAATCAAATTTGTTATCTAAGGTTTAGAACAGTAATTAAATAGATTATAGCATAAAAAAAAAAAGAAATTTGAGATTTTTTAATTAATTAAAATTTGAATTATTCTGGCATCTTCAAACCAATCATTTCCAAGGTTTCTGTTGCTTTGAACCGAACTTCTATATCATAACCATATCCTTCAAGATCGTGGTATTTCGTCATATATTTTTGTTGAATAAGTAAAAATTTTGTTAAATTACTTTCTTCTACATCATGAATACCACCTCTATGTAGTCTTTTCTAGCCTTAACTGCATTAGGGATAATTTCTTTAGATAAACCTTTTATTGTGGATCTAAATTCTTTAAGAGTAGCTACGTATAACTTTGCCGCATCATTTGTCTTATTATATGGGAGATATGAAGTTACAAATACATATGGCATAATTTTCACCTCTATATAATTATTAATTTGATGCAAAAAATTGGATTTTGCAGTAAGGAAATATGCGAATGATTAATATTTAAATTTTTACATCCTTGTAAAAGAGGTATTTTATAAAATTAAAAATGTCTTATTTATTAAAATTATACGATTGATTTCAAATTTTAAGATACAAAAATAAGTTCTTTCAAACTGATTTGACCTTCAAAATTCAAGTAATTTATTTCTTATTTTTAAATTAGTTACAATCTCATAGCCTCTGATTTATTAACACTCTTCAGTAAGTACAACTTTAGTGAGATTATTAATAAGAAAAGGTTTACAATTATTTTTTTTACAATAAGATGCTTAGCAAAATTTAAAGATTGTTAGCAATAATATAATTATATGACAATTGTAAATATAACTAATCATGGCAGAATTACAATTCCATCTGAAATAAGAAAAAAATATGGATGGAAAGATGGAGATAAAGTGATAATTATCGACCATCCATTAGAAGGTATAAAAATATTACCACATCTCTCAGAAAAGGAACAACTATCAATAATAGATATGGAAACGAGTATTAAGATCGTTGAAGAAATCTCTAAAGAACGCAAACAAGAGATAGAAAAAGAGAAAGACAAACTCTATCAGAGGCAGTTTTAATGAAAAATACAATTTTTCTTGATACTGGTGTAATTAGTTTATATCAAAGTAAACATAAAGAAATACTAAAAGAGATCAAAACTAAAAAGAAGAATCAATACAGTTTCATTTCATCGGAATTGAATTACATTGAGTTTTTCAATCATTTATGCAGAGAAAAAGGAAAAATTAATGCTCAAATTATAATGGAAAATCTACGGAAAGGAGATATTTTTGATTTTATACCCGTTAGTGAGAAAATATCAATATTGGCTGGAGAACTTAAATGTAAGTATAATTTCCTCTCAATGGTAGATGCAGTTATAATTGCTGAAGCACTAGCTCGAAATATATTTATTTATACTACAGAATCTCACTTTAAAGACGTAGATAATCTTAAGGTTAGGAAATTCAATTATTAAGAATTTTTTTTATTTCTCTTATTGGAATAGATTTTTTCCAACTTTGTAAGCTTGAGCGATTGAATCTCCAACTTTCCTATAAATATTATCATTATAATATGTAAAAGGTTGAACTTTTGTTATATTTGACAACTTATATGTTAGACATCCCTCGTCTACATATGTTTCTTTGATTTCCCCGATAAATAGATAATGTGTATCTCCGAAATCAACTGTTTTCACTAATTTACACACATGATTTATAGGGGCTTCCTTAATCAGGGGAGCTGTTTTTGGCAAACTCTTTTTTAGAATTTAAAACTGCTTTTTCAAAATCATCCAAAATCTCAACTGGAATTTGTTTGGCTATACCAAAATGTTTCAATGGGTCCTTTTTATGGTTTTGAATCAATCTTTCTAATAAATCCGAGAAACTTTCACCCGGATTTTTTAATCGTTCTAACTGCTTATATATTTCCTCCTTTACAAAAATCATCTTTGAAGTCATTTAAACCACCAGTTTTATAATATAAATATTTATATAAATATTTAGATGTTTATGAATGAAATTTTTAATTTTTTATGTAGACTGAAAAGACTTAATTTTAAAGAGCTCATTTAGAAAACTATCAAAAGTAATAAATACATTTAAAAAAGTAGTAAATTTTTCATTTATTTTTCTTAAAAACTAAAATTATTTTAAAGTCAAGAAATTTTAGAGAGACATGGGATCAAGCAATGACACGGCAAAGATTTCCCATACTGGTTTACTATTTAGATTTACTTTTCGAATAGCTCCCTTTAAGATTCGATGATACGTCTCTGGGATATTTTTCACAATATCAACCCGTTCTCCCAACCCAACCCGTTCAATCAGCGGAAGACACCATTTTTGAGGCACTTTTGCATATATGGCCTCTATCAATACTAACTTTTGATATAATTCATTCGATTCTTCACCAAATTGATTGATAATTTGATCAATATCTTTCGAAAAGTCATTAAAGGAGGTTGGTTTAAATTTCCTAGATTTTACTTGTTTTTTTAATGGTTCTTTATATTTTACTTCAAACTTTTTAGTAATTTCCTCAGCAAGCCCGCTGAGAATTGATTCGGTGGATGAGCCAAGAGGCATTTGATAATCGATAATTAACACTGAAAAAACAAGCTCTCCTGGGCTGAATCGAGCTTCTAATGATCCAGAACGAATTAACGACACCCCTGCGGGAAAGTCCAACTCTTTGGCAAAATTATTGAGAGCAGTTAAAAATCCAGACATTAATTGATCTTTGTCTCTTTCCCCAAAATCCACAATTGAATATTTATACAATAAAATCCCAGCGTCTTTCGTTATAATGTAAACTTGGACGGGATTGAAAATCAATGCTTCTGTCATTTCAATTTACCTGTCATTAGGCTAAAGTCTTTTTAAAAAAAAAAAAATAAAAATAGTATATTTAAATCTTCTCTAAGATATGTACACATAACGCAGCTTCCCCAGTTCCTATGGTACCTCCTCCATTTTCAGCAAGTGCTATTTTAGGATCCTTCACTTGTCTTTTTCCAGCTTCACCACGTAATTGAGTAACTAGCTCATGCATTTGTGCGACCCCTGATGCTCCGATAGGGTGTCCACGGGCCAATAAACCTCCGCTAGGGTTAACGGCAATTTTTCCATCAAGTTCAGTTGCTCCACTCTCGACAAATGGACCACCTTTACCAACAGGGCAGAATCCTAACTCTTCAATAATATGAAGCTCTCCAAACGCAGTTGCATCGTGAACCTCTGCTATATTTATATCTTCTGGTCCAAGGCCAGCCAATTCAAAAGCTGCTGTGGAGGCTCGTTTAATTACATTATCTTTTTTCCATGAACCGGATCTCAAAACAGAAGCGCGTACTAATACAGCTCTATCCCTTAGACTTGGATGCTCATCTAAAAATTTCTCAGAACAAAGAATAGCAGCTGCTGAACCATCTCCAATAGGAGCACACATTGCCCTTGTTAATGGAAAGGCTACAACATAATCTTCCATAACTTGCTCTACAGTTTGAGGAAATGTGTATTGGGCCAATGGATTCATTGTTGAATTATTATGATTTTTTGCCGCAATAATAGCAATCTGTCGTTGTGTAGTTCCATACTTTTTCATGTGATCACGAGAAGCCATTGCATAGAAATCCATGAACATAGAGTGCTCCTTTTTTTTTTTTGGCTTTTGTTCTCCTCCCTTTTCTTTTGCTGCTTTTTCGTTTCCCTTTTGAATTTGTTTCTTCAATTGGGCTATAAGAGCTCTTGTCCTTTCTACATCTGTTCCAGCTATAAAGCCTCCCATACCTCCACCTCCACTACTACTCTTTTTACCACTCTTAGATGGTCTTCCAAAATACATTTTTTCAGTACCTATTGCTAGGGAACAATCATATACGTTAGCTTTTATTGACATCCACGCTCCATGGAAAGCAGTACTCCCACCAGCACAGGCATTTTCCACATTTGTTATAGGTATTTTATCAAGACCATTTGCGGAAAGTGCTACTTGTCCTCGAATACAATGCTGGAACTCGGACATACCCCAGCCCGAATTACTGAACCAAGCAGCCTCAATGTCCTCTCGTTTATTTAACTCACAGTCCTTTAACGCCAGCTCAAGTGCTTCCCCTGTCATACTTTTCATCGTTTTATCAAAGTTTTTACCAAATTTAATCATACCTACGCCAATTACGTAAACTTTATCACTCATAATTCTCACTTAATTTTTTATATTCAATTTACTTAAATGATTTAAATTATCTAAATATTAAGAAATTTACATGTCGTTTTCCTTACACATATTAACTAATATTATTAGAATTTCTATTATCATTTAATCCCCTTGAATCAAAATAAATATTTATCTTTAAAGCACAGAAATAAAATACGATAGGTGCGACGGACCACACGAGATGAGGGAGCAATGTAACTTTATTTCCGTTTATTATAAATAATACAGGATTCCACCACCGTGGAACATACTCCCATAATCCTCCTATAGCTGCCATTATCTCGATAACTAACGAAGAGCACAATCCCCATGCTAACAAAACACCCAGTTCCTGCCACCGAAATTTATGTAAGCGTGGAGATTTGCAAAATATATGAACTATTAATGTGCCTATCATAAACAGTCCTCCATCCCATAGTGAATGTAGAAGTGGCTGAAGAATCGGTAAAAGAGGATAAGGATCCGATACAGTAAAAAGAGGATCAGAAGAATATTCTGGACCCATAAAATGGAAGCTTAGTTCCCATGTCAATCCTATAAGGACGCCAGTCCAAAACATATACCACACAAACGGAGAAAAGTGCCCTTTTCGATGCATATAAAAGAAAAATAAGGGTACGCTAATTGCAATTACAATATCAAGAAAAATAAATAAATCATACATAAAAACATATAGAACTTATAATTTTAAAAATTTTGATTTTTTCAATACTAAGATTTTTCTTCTACCGTCATTAAGAAAAAACCTAGTAGTATAGGAGTCAAAGAGAGTAAAAAAATAAAATACCAAATGAA
>SDBV01003031.1_pt1 | contig 25014 bp, 19 predicted proteins | sample 2277081 | NCBI WGS metagenome assembly SDBV01 (sample SAMN10402039, study PRJNA504765) | marine sediment metagenome | isolation source: marine sediment core GS10_PC15, 223 cmbsf | place: Arctic Ocean: Southern Knipovich Ridge | collected 2010 | reverse complement strand
ATGCCCGTTGGCAACAGGAGTGCGTTAGCCAGTGGGGCTGGCTTTAGATAAAGGCGCCTGTATTGGTGGCGGGTGGTTATTAAGTGGGATGAAGAAGGTGGCCGTAGAATTCGGCGGTTATGAACTTTGCGAAGTGCAGGCGAGTGAATCTGCCGCGTAGCTGGGCTCCGAAGGAGACCAGCAAGCAAGCGAGTCCGCGAGCGAAGACGTGTCCCTTTTCTTGCGGCCCTTGTCCAATACCGCCACGGGTTAAACGAATATTTACGGCCACTGTGCCACATACGGCAAAAACGTGGGCCATAATGGTAGGGTTGGCTACAAAATTCACCTGATGGTGGACGCCAACTACGAATTGCCGGTGGCCTTCGAGGTGACCAGGGCATCATGTGGCGAACAGCCCAAGGCCCACAGTTGTCCGGCGACCTCTGGTTTCAGCGCATCCATGCGTGTTCCTGTTTGCCGCGAGTTCTCGATCCCCAGTATTTTTCGCAGGTCCCAGCTCTCCTCTTCAAATCTCGCAAGCTCCTTCTTAAGGCCTTTCGCCACCCCTGGGTGGGACCCGGCGATATTGAGTTTTTCACCGGGATCGACGCCTTGGTCATAGAGTTCCACCGAACCGTCGAGCAGATTTGCGATAAGCTTCTTGGCGCCGCGCATTACGGCCTGTAGCGAATTCCTTGAACGATGCAACTCTGCGAATATTGGCCGCTCGACCTGTGTAAGGAAACTGTCGCTGGATCCCAAGATATTCCGGCCCCGGACCTTGGGAATTGAGGTGTCGATTAGATCCGCGATAGTCGGCCACACGTCGGCTATACACCACGACGCATGGGTGATTTCGTTGATGTGCTGCTACTATTATTCAGAACGTGTAAGCTTTCAATAAGATTGAGTTTTATTCGCAGTGCTAGAGAATCGCTTTGTTTTCATAAAGCAGAACGCGTGTGTGCTTCCAGCCGATGGATATGATGTCCTGGTCGCCGTCGTTGTCGATGTCTACGAGCACGGTTCCATCGTGGTGTTCGTCACCTTTTGAGACGACATGTCCCAGCCACTTCCCTCCTTGGTTCTCGAAGATCCACAGCCGTGCCTCGTCCGGCTCCTTATAATTGTGCTCGCCCACGACGACGTCCATGTCGCCGTCGCGGTCCAAATCGGCCACGCCCAGGCTCATTGGCCCCACGGTGGTCGTTGAGATGATGTGCTCCTTCCACTTGAGTGAGGGGTCCTCGGGCTGCTCATACCATGCGACCTTGCCCGGCTTGTTGATTGCCTCGAAGCCGACGACTGCGTCCAGCCGTCCATCGCCGTTCATGTCGGCTAATCGATTGCGGTCAGGGCTGCCGGGAGTGGGATTAATTGTGTGCAGGTCCCATGAGTCCTGGGAGTTTTGGAGCCATTTAGTGCCCATCACGATGCTTGGCCGGACATTTGCGCCGATTGGTCCTGTGCTGACCTGTTCGTCCTGGGACACCTCGCTTATCGTTTCCCAGGTCCATTTTTCATTTGATGGATCCTTTTTTGGGGCGTGCAATAGTTGTACTCCATACCCTGGCTTATGCCATGACAACACGACCGTGTTTTTCAGGTAGGAGAATTGTGTAGCGGCCGCGCCCTGTAGAAAATCGCCCTTCGCTTCGGGAATATTGTCCAGGATTCTGAACGATGCGGCGCCGTCGTTTTTTGCCCAAACAAACTTGGCGCTGGCTTCGGCTCCCTTGCCTTTTGTGCCTAGCACATCCATTTTTCCGTCCCAGTCGAAGTCACAAAGCACCGCCATGTTATTTAGGGGTTCGCCGATGAGGTGGCGCTTCCATATTCCACCAGCTTGGCCCGGATTGCGGTACCACCAGCCTCCGGTTGCGATGTCTGGCATCGCGTCGCCGTCCAGGTCTGCCGCTGCGATGAAGACGGCCCGCCATGGGCGATCCGGGTCGATTACGTGGCGTTCCCATTTGTCCAGTGGCAAGACGTGCGCGGGTTTTTCCGAAACGTTCTCCCACAGATGGAGTGGCGTTGATCCACCGTAGTTTCCGTGGTTTGCGCCTACGATGTCGATGTCCCCATCGTTGCCGATATCGGCTACGCGTATGTTGTGCGACCCTGAGCGGCTGACGATTTGGTGTTTCCACTTGAGGGCTTTGCCCTGGTTGTAATGAACCGTGACCCGCCGCAGTGGCGACTGCTCCATTTCGGAAGTTATCACGTCCAGGTTGCCATCTTTGTCGACATCCGCTGTCTTGAATGTGTGGATATGTGATACGTGGTCCTCAATAAGGTGCTCGGTCCATGGGCCGTCCTTCACGTTTTTCGCATCATACCATGCCAGCCGGCCGCTCTCCTCCGCCGGGGCGAAGAGCACGTTGAGCCTCCCGTCGCCATTTATGTCTGCGATAGTGACGCCGCTGTCGCTGGGCCAACCGCCTGCAATCTCGTGGCGCGTCCATGTCCCTTCCGGCCCGCCCGGGTTTTCCAACCAATAGCCGTTCTCGGCGATGTCCAGATCGCCGTCCCCATCCAAATCAGCCAGTGCGGTGCCGCCGCGTCCGCCAGTCTTTATGACGACCTTGCGCCACGAATCTGGGGCCGTCTGAAATAATATGCGTGTTCCAAGCGTATCCCGAACCACCACGCCCAATCTGCCGTTACCGGCAAGGTCGCCCACTTCTACGTCATGGCCGGGCATGGAATCAATCATGTGCATGCGCCAGGCCGATCCGGCGGGATCCCCCTTGGGCCGGGGGTTCTCGTACCAGACCACGCCATCGCCCTTCCTGGGAATGATCACATCCAGATCACCGTCTGCGTCGACATCACCTGTCTGCATGTCCGTCGAAAACCCGCCCGTGTCTATGCGGTGCTTGGACCAATTTGGCCACTGGTACCAATAGAGGCCCCCGCCGAAAGCGCTGGCCGCCAGCAAGTCCACGAATCCGTCCCCGTCAATGTCGCCCACGGTCTTGCAGTGCGGGTGGGTAGGATTTTGCTGGTCGATGATGATCTGGCGGAATTCAGGAAGCTGTGCGGATGTGGAAAAGGCGAAGGAAACAAGGATCAAAGCGACAAGCGCCGAATTTTTTATACGCACACTGGCCCCGTTCCGTTCTGCCAATATCCTGGACATTTCGAGTCTCCCGTCGTTGTCATGAGTTTCGATTTTCCCGCGCACCGCGAGCGTGGCAGGCCGCTTTATACTAAGAATTGTCTTAACGCACTAAGTACTGTAACCGGATGGGTATGCGGATGTCAAACTCGTAGTCGTCGGCCGTTGAGTATAGTTCTTAAGGATAGGAAACAGGTTCAGCCAGAGTGGAGCATAAGAGTCAAGATTTTATTCGGCTTAGCCCATAGTACTCCTTTTGTCAACCCCCTTTTAGAACGGCGGCCCAACACACGGGATAGGAATGAGTTTTATTGAGGATAAGTGTTTTATTGGATTTCATACAACCGTGTAATAAAACTTGCAATTTTGGTCTTAGTGCGTTAGGATATACCTTGTGCCCTAGCTGTTGGGCAGATAGATTTTCACCCTAACGCGAATAGGGAAATGCGAATGAAGAATGGAAGATACTCTAAAGAATTCCTTGCGCGAGTCTACGAGACCTTGTGCACTATCCGCGAGTTCGAGTTGAGATGTATCCGGCTGTACCGCCAAGGCCTGATTTACGGCTATCTGCATCCATATCTAGGGGAAGAGGCCATCGCGACGGGCGTGTGTGCGTCGCTGAAAAAGGATGATTACATTACAAGCACACATCGCGGACATGGCCACTGCATTGCACGCGGCGCGGATTTGAACAGGATGGTGGCGGAGATTATGGGGCGCGCCGACGGCTACTGTCATGGTCGGGGCGGCTCGATGCATATAGCCGATTACGCCACGGGCAACTTGGGGGCTAACGGCATCGTTGGGGGCGGTTTTGCGATGGGTGTTGGCGCGGCCATGGGCGCTTGGATACGCGGCGAGGACCGCGCCTGCGCGGTTTTTCTTAGCGACGGCTCGGTCAACAATGGCACCTTCGGCGAGTCATTGAACTTAGCGGCAGCCTTCGGTCTCCCCGTCATCGCGGTAGTAGAAAACAACCAATACGCCGTTTCAACACCGGTAGAGGAGACGACACGCGAACCGGAACTGTACAAACGCGGAATCGGTTACGGTGTAGAGAGCCACCGCGTTGACGGCAACGACGTACTGGAAGTCTACGAATGTGTAAGCCGTGCCCGGCAGACCTGTTCGGAGGGACGGGGCCCGGTGCTAATCGAGGCGGTTACTTACCGCCATGGCGGACACCACGTTAACGATGCCGGCTTATACATGCCGGAAGAAAAACTGGCTTACTATAGCGACAAGGATCCGTGCAAGGTCGGTCGAGGCTATCTGATCGAAATCGGCGGCGCATCGGCCGCCGAAGTCGAAGAGATCGAGGAACGTGTGAAGTTGAACATGGAGAACGCGGTCGAATATGGCAAGGCGAGCCCACAGCCCTCTGTTGAAGCGTTTCTGAACGAAGAAAGGGTCAGCCAATGATTACTACCGATCCCTTAGAGGAAAGCATCAAGGTTCTGGAGAAGGGCGCAGAAATAGGTGAGCGGGAACTCATGTACCGCGATGCGCTGCGAGAGGCCCTTCAGGAGGAAATGCGAAGAGACCCGGGCGTATTCATATTGGGCGAGGGCATAGCTGAGCGTGGCGGTTCTTATAAAGTGACGGAGGGGTTGCTTAAGGAATTCGGTTCGCGGCGCGTTATCGACATGCCTATCGCCGAGGCCTCATTTGTCGGCGCCGCCGTGGGTGCCGCAGCGACTGGCATGCGCCCCGTGGCCGAGGTGCTTTTTGTGGATTTCGTCATGCTAGCCATGGACCAACTTGTTAACCAGGCCGCCAAACTGCGCTTTATGACTGGTGATCAATGTAAGGTTCCGATGGTAGTTCGCACCCAGGGGGGCACGGGAAATGGCCTGGCGGCCCAACACTCCCAGAGCCTCGAAGCGATGTTCTACCATGTTCCCGGACTGAAACTGGTGGCCCCATCCACACCGCGCGACGCAAAGGGTTTGCTCAAGAGCGCCGTTCGCGACGATTCGCCGGTGATTTTCATGGAGCACAAGCTGCTCTACATGAGCAAAGGGGCCGTCCCGGGAGAAGATTACGTCATTCCCCTTGGGAGAGGCGAGATTAAACGTGCCGGAAACGATGTGACCATCATTGCCTGGTCCGGTATGCTCCCTCGCTCGTTGGAGGCGGCGGAGGTGCTCTCGGAAAGGGGTATCGACGTAGAAGTACTCGACCCCCGGTCACTCGTTCCTCTCGATATAGACCTCATTCTGGCGTCGGTGAGGAAGACGCAGCGCGTGGTGATCGTGCAGGAGGCGGTGCGCCGGGGCGGCATTGCCTCGGACATTGCCGCGACGATCCAGGAAGAGGCGTTTGACTACCTTGATGCGCCGATCCAAATTCTCGCGGGCGCAAACACGCCGATCCCTTATAACCGTGATCTTGAGAAAGCGTGCGTTCCCCAAGTGCAACAGATCGTCGACACCGTTCATGGTCTCGTTCGCTAAGTGCAATAGGAAAGATGAATTATGCCTCTGAGCCCCATGAAGCCTCTGCTGACGGATGCCCGGTCGAAGGGCCATGCGGTGGGGGCGTTCAATACAGTGGATTACGCATCGACTAAAGTGGCCATTGGCGCTGCTGAGGAACTTGATGCACCAATTATCATCCAGTTCTCAGTTAAAACGGTAAAGTTCTGGGGCCATGCCACGCTGTCGGGGTGGATGCAAGAATTGGCCGCGCCGTCGCCGGTCCCCGTGGCCTTCCACTTGGACCACTGTAAAGATCTTCCATTCCTCAGAGAGTGCATAGAGGCCGGATGGACCTCGGTGATGATTGATGCCTCGTCCTTAGCTTTTGAGGAAAACCTCGCCCTTTCCCGTGAAGTGGTGGAGATGGCCTCGGCAGCGGACGTGGATGTGGAAGCGGAACTGGGAGAGATCAGGGGCGTGGAAGACGATCTGTCCGTGAATGAGGAAGATTCGACGCTGGCCGACCCCGTCAAGGCAGAAGCCTTCTGCCGCGCACTCGACCTTGCCGTGTTCGCACCGAATATTGGCACGGCCCATGGCATATACAAGGGGGAGCCTAAAATCGCATTCGACCGGCTTGAAGAAATATCCTCGCGTGTGGGCGTTCCGCTGGCGTTGCACGGCGGCACCGGCCTTTCGGACGAAATCATTCAGCGTTGTATTGCCTTGGGTTGTGCCAAGATAAATATTTCTACTCAGCTAAAGCACGCTTTTGTGGACGGTTTTTGCGGCTATCATACAGAAAATCCCGGTGACTACGAGCCGCTGAAGGTGATCGCAGCTCAATGCGAACTGGTGAAAGCCATCGTCACAGATAAAATCAAGCAGTTCGGCGGGGCGGGTAAAGCAGTCAGTCCTTCGTGCGGGGAACAGAAAAAATGAATGAAATTATCATGCCCCAAGTGGGCCAGGACATTCCCACGGCGGAAATTCTCGCTTGGCACAAGCAGGTTGGCGATCATGTGGAGGAGGGCGAACTGCTTCTGGAAGTCCAATCCGACAAAGCAGACTTCGATGTCGAAGCCGAGGCGTCTGGTGTGCTCTTGAAAATCCTGCATTTCGAAGGCGAGGAAGTCGAGGTTTTCAAAACCATAGGTCTCATAGGCGAAGCGGGTGAAGAGGTCACGGAAGAACAGCCCAAAGAAGACCCGCCATCGTCCCGAACCGATCAAACGGGGCCTGGGGCCCAAGTGATTCCCCCCAGCGTGAGTGCGCGCCCCAAACGCGTCGCCGCGTCGCCCGCGGCCCGGCGACTGGCCAGTGAGCGCGGCATCGATTTAGCGGAAATTACCGGCAGCGGCGAGGGCGGACGCATCGTTCAGGACGATGTTCAAATCAAGATAGATGCGGGTGTCACGAAAGGCGGGGAAGGGGCCTTTGTGCCCTTTTCAACCAGGCGGCAACGCATCGCTAAACAGATGACGCAGAGTAAGCGGATGGCGCCCCACTTCTACTTGTTTGCAGACGTAGACATGACTAGCGCCGTGGGCTTGCGCAAGCAACAGGCGGTTGGCAACGGACATGCATTGAGCTATACAGATATTATTGTTGGAGCCGTTGCCAGGGCCTTGGCCGAATTTCCCCGGCTCAATGCCCACGTCAATGAGCAGGGAATTGTAATGAATTCCAGCGTTAACATTGGTGTTGCCGTGTCCGTTGAGGATGGGGTGCTTGCGCCTGTCATTCCTGACGCTGATCGAAAGACCTTGAGCGAAGTTGCCGCACTTTCGGAGCGCCTTGCTAAAAGCGCGCGTGAGGGCAAGATGGCGCCGGGTCCGGCTTCGACATTTACAGTGACATCGTTGGGCATGCATGGAATCTCCCGGTTTATTCCAATCATCAACCCGCCTGAATGCGCTATACTGGCGGTAGGGGCCATCGAAAAGCGCGTCGTCCCGGATGCCGAATACTCGGTCCGCGTTCGGGACATGATGTCGTTGACGCTGGCAGTCGATCATCGTGCAACCGATGGCGTAGAAGCCGGACGTTTTTTGAACCGAGTCGCGGAGTTGCTGGAGAACGTTGCGGAATTTATGGGCGGTGTGGTGTGATCGGGCTTATGCAAAGGAGCTTTCAACGAAAATGGAAGCACTGATTTTTGACTGTGACGGCGTCCTGGTGGACACGGAACGTGATGGGCATCGCGTGGCTTTTAACCGGGCCTTCGCCGGGTCAGGTCTTGGCATTGAATGGAGCCCCGAAGTGTATGGCCGTCTGCTGGAAATCGCCGGAGGCAAGGAACGCATGCGCCACTACTTCGATACGTGCGGCTGGCCCGATAGCGTGGCTGATCGCGACGCCTTTATCCTGGAACTGCACCGGAAGAAAACAGATCTCTTCATGGGCATCATAGAATCCGGTGGGCTGCCTCTGCGTAGCGGTGTGATCCGGCTAGTCGACGAAGCCATCGCCTCGGGCGTAAAACTGTCCGTCTGTTCGACGTCCAACGAGCGTGCGGTCAATCTTATTGTCCAGAAGATGCTCGGCCCCGAGCGTAGCGCACATTTCGCCGCGATACTGGCCGGAGACGTCGTGTCCAAGAAGAAACCGGATCCCGAAATCTACATTATGGTGCAAAAAGTACTCGGACTGAACCCGGCCCAATGCGTCGTCGTCGAAGACAGCCGAAACGGGCTGCTCGCGGCCAAGTGCGCCGGCCTGCGGTGCCTGGTTACCATGAGCGCCTACACGCAACACGAAGACTTCACCGAGGCAGATCACGTCGTTTTTGAACTCGGCGATCCGCCTGCAAACTGTATTACACTGGAGAGCCTTGAACACCTCGTCCTGACCCAAGCCAGTACGCTATAGGAGCACTGAACATGAAGATTTTTCTAGACACGGCCGATGTGGCGGCGATTCGCCGTGTGGCAGCTACCGGCCTGCTTGACGGAGTTACGACCAACCCCTCGCACATAGCCCAAGCCGGACGATGTTTCGAGGAAGTGGTCGAAGAGATTTGCGGCATAGTGTCCCAACACGTCAGTGCCGAAGCTGTCGCTGATGGCGTCGATAACCTTGTCTCCGAAGCGGAAAAGATCGCCGCGATAGCAGCTCAGATCGTCATAAAGTTACCCATGACGCCCGACGGTCTGAAGGCCGCGCGGATATTGGAAACAGAAAAGGACATTCGAGTCAATGTGACGATGGTCTTTTCGCCCACCCAAGCCCTGCTTGCCATGAAGACGGGTGCGAGCTATGTCAGTATCGTTCTCAACAGGCTTGAGAATGTAGCCATCGAAAGCCAGGGGCTTATCGCGGATACCGTTGGGATCAAACGCCAATATGGTTTCCAGTCCGAAATCATCGCAGGTAGTGTCAAGACCCAGCCAACACTGCTCAACTGCCTGCGCAACGGGGTGGATATCGCCACCATTCCAGAGAGCCTGTTTCTGCAGCTTTTCGAACATCCCCTGACTGAGATGGGATTGGCCCAGTTTGAGAAGGACTGGCAAAAGGTCGCGCGAAGTTAGAGAATAGAGTGTGTTGCAATATTGGGACATCGCCTTGGGGCCTGTTACCGGAAGGCCCGGTGTTGGGCAGTGCGCCTTCAATTAGGGAAGGCCTTGGACGCCGCCGTCCTGGAACCTTATATGTCAAATTGCGTCGAAAGAATTGCTGATCGTACACTGCTCAGCACTAATTGATGAAAGGAGAATGCCAATGAGCAAGCGAAGAATCTGTATGGGCATCTGGGGCCAAACGAATCTGCCGGATCGTTTCAACGTCGACGGCTTTGGCGAATTCATGCCTGTCCTGGATAGGATCAAGCAGTGCGGGGAGATTGACGGCATTGATGGTATTGAACTGCACCTGCCTACGGAAATCGACGAGAAAAACGCGGACGAAATCGAGAAAGTGCTCAAGGACTACGGGCTCCAGATTGTGCAGTTGTGTGGACATACGTGGACTGAACGCCAGTACAAGCACGGCGCCCTCGCCGATAGTGATCCCCAGGTTCGGGCAAACGCGGTGGGCCGCGTAAAGGCAGCACTCGACATGGGGGCCCGGTTCAATGTGCCCATCAGTGTGCTGTGGCCGGCGACCGACGGCAATGATTTTCCGCTTCAGTGCAGTTACCTCGATTTGTATGCGCGTTATGTTGAGAGCGTGCAGAAGATTCTTGAACATATCCACGCGAACAACTACGGTACGAAGTTATGCATCGAGCCAAAGCCCTTCGAGCCCCGGTCGCACATCATGATGGGCACGACCGCGCAGGCGCTCTGCATCGTGAACGAAGTAAACGACCCCAGTTTCGGCATCAATCTTGATATTGGCCATGCGCTCATCGCCCACGAAAACCTTGAGGACCAGGCCGCACTCATCCTTCGCTATGGCAAGCTTTATCACACCCATCTCAACGACAACGACCAGCAGTGTGATGCTGACGTGCCGCCCGGCGCCGTTAACTTCATCCGCCTGGTTTCCTTCATCTATGTGCTTGACGAAGCTGGATATGATGGTTGGATGGGTCTCGATCTCTTCCCCTATCGCGATGATCCAGCTGCATTCATTAAGTTGTCCTGTGATAACCTGCGCCTGGCCGAAGGCGTGGTGACGCTGATGAACGAGCGGGGCGCCAAGGAACTGCGCGTTTCCGGGACGAAGGGAATCGAAGTGTCCCGCCTTACACTTGCATGCATCCGCGATGCGGAACAGTAGGAGAATTGAAATTATGGGAAAAATCAAGGGGCCTGGAATTTTCTTGGCGCAATTCATGCGTCCCGAAGCGCCTTTCGACAAACTCGAGACCATTGCGCAATGGGCCGGTGAACTGGGATACAAAGGACTGCAAATTCCCGCGTGGGACCCGCGCTGCATCGATCTGGAGCAAGCCTCGAAATCTCCCGGCTATTGCGAAGACTACAAAGGAAGGCTCGCCGAATTGGGGCTTTGCGTCACAGAGTTGGCCGCCCACTTGCAAGGCCAAGTGTTGGCGATGCACCCCGCCTATGCCGAGTTGTTTCAGCCGTTCTATCCCGCGGGATTGAGCGCGGCGGAGTGTACTGCCTGGGCGGCCGGGCAACTGCGGATGACCGTGCAATCCGCCGCCAATTTGGGCGTGGATAACGTCCCTGTGCTTTCCGGCGGACTCGCATGGCACATGGCCTATCCCTGGCCGCAAAGGCCGGAGGGCATCATCAAGGATGCGTTCAAGGAACTTGCAGCGCGCTGGCGGCCGATACTTGATGCGGCACAGGACCAAGGCATAGCGATTACTTATGAGTTGCATCCCGGCTCGGATCTATTCGACGGGGCGACCTTCGAGATGTTCCTCGAACAGGTGGGCGGCCACCCCGCTGCGTGCATCAACTATGATCCAAGCCACTTTGTGTTGCAGCAGTTGGATTATCTTGACTTCATCCAGCGCTATGGAACGCGCATAAAGGCATTTCACGTTAAGGACGCCGAATTCCGGCCTAACGGCCGCGTCGGGGTATACGGCGGTTATCAGCCTTGGGCCAGCCGCGCAGGCCGCTTTCGCTCTCTGGGCGACGGCCAAGTGGACTTTAAGCGGGTGTTCACGCTCTTGGCCGAAGCGGGCTACGATGGTTGGGCCGTGCTTGAGTGGGAGTGTTGCATAAAGAGTTCCGAGCAGGGAGCCAGGGAGGGTGCGCCCTTTATCGCGTCCCATATTATCGAAGTGACCGAGACGGCGTTTGACGATTTTGCGGGAGGCGCGGCGGACACTGCAAGAAACCGAAGGCTGTTGGGTTTGGACTAATCGACACACGCGCAGGTTCTTGAATGCCGGCGGGGTGATCGTGCCAAGCCCGGCGCTTCGGCGAAGCTAATAAACTTTGGGACGGGAGAGTGGCCGTTGCACATGCTGAATATGGAGAACGCTGCATGAAATCCTGGAAACGCAAATTGCGCATGGGAATGGTTGGAGGAGGGCAGGGGGCGTTTATCGGATCGATTCATCGTATTGCCGCCAGCATGGATCAGCAGATCGAAGTTGTAGCGGGTTGTTTTTCGCGCGACTACGTCAACACGCTCGATACGGGGAGGCAACTCTACCTTGAACCGTCGCGCTGTTACGAGACCTTCGAGCAGATGGCCGCTGAAGAGGCCAAGCTGCCGGATGAGGAGCGCATCGATTTCGTCTCGATTGTTACGCCCAATAACCTGCATTTCCCTGTGGCGAAGACCTTTCTGGAACATGGATTCCACGTTGTCTGCGACAAACCGATGACGCACACTCTCGACGAGGCCAGGGCGCTGGTGAAACTCGTGGAGGACTCGGGCCTTGTGTTTGTCCTGACGCACAACTATACAGGTTATCCCCTTGTTCGCGAGGCGCGCCACCTGTTTTCGTCCGGCGAAATGGGCGATTTGCGGAAGGTCCTTGTTGAATACCTTCAGACCTTCTTCGCCTTTCCCCATGAGAAACACGGCCAGAAGCAGGCCATATGGCGTGTCGATCCATCCCAGGCTGGCCTTGGCGGCACCTTGGGCGACTGCGGCACACATGCCATCAACTTGCTGGAGTATGTGACGGGGGACGAAGTTTCTGAGGTATGCTGCGAAAAGAACACCTTCCTGCCGGACCGCCAACTGGATGAAGACGCCAATATCCTCGTGCGCCTGAAGGGCGGGGCTCGCGGCGTCATTACGGTCAGCCAGATTGCCTTTGGCGAAGAGAATAATCTGCGGCTGCGCGCCTACGGGTCGAAGGCGGCAATCCGTTGGGAACAGGAAGACCCGAACAAGCTCGAAGTGTTGCGTATGAACGAGCCCAGGAAGACTCTTACGCGCGCCGGCGGGCCCTATCTTTGCGAGCACGCCACAGAATTGCAACGTGTGCCGCCCGGCCATCCGGAGGGGTATCTCGAGGCTTTCGCCAACATCTACTGCGGGGCGGCTGAAGCCATTCGCGCGCACATCGACGGCAAGCGGATGAAGACTGAAGACTATGATTTCCCGACAGTCTACGCTGGTCTCCGGGGCATGCAATTCATCTACGCCGCGGTCGAGTCGAGCGAGAATCGGTCAGTGTGGGTACCGCTGGATCAGTGAGCCGGGCACGTGCGTAATTACGCGCAAATGGGCGGCTGTAGTCAGAAAGAAGGCGCCGCCTTTTTGTAGCGGACGGTGAGGGCGGGGCCCGGCCACAGCACTTCCAGCGCATGGTGCTTTGTGTCGGAGCATATGGTGAATGTATTGCCGCCGTTCTTCAACACCTCAACAGGCACTTCATAAACGTCGTAGTCGTAATGGTGGTTCAAGCCCTCATTCGCGTGCGGCCAATCGTTCAGCGTAAAGGACTTATGCGCCTTGTCCTCGCCTTCCCACGTACGCAAATGGATCACCGCCCCCACCGCCTTCGACAAGTCGTGATTGTCCGGGATGACGATCCTACACGACATGGGCTTACCCAATCGGGAGGAAAACTTGGGTGGAACGTCCGCCGCCGGATACAGGTGCGCCGTATAAGGCCGATCGCCCAGGCTTAAACCTTCAACACGATCCGTCACGAACCACACCCCATCCGTATTCTGAATCCGGGCGATCAACTGCACGCTCCCCGGCTCCTGGTCGGGAACCCAAGAAGTGTCCCACGTGACTTCGAATGGAGGCTCCCTTCGCGTCCCCACGTGATTGCGGATGTCCGCCGGCTCGCCCCGCCTTGGCTGATGATAGCTGCGTACCCACTCCCGGTACACGCCATCTCCATTCACATCATAGTTTCGGTGCAAGGCCACCACATCGACTCGCCCAACGGAAGCTTCGTCTGAGACGGCAACCTCGATGACGGGGTTCTCGGGGAGTGTTGCGTGCGAGAGCGGGGAAGCGAGCGTTCCTGTAGTATGTGTTTTTTTCAGGGGGTCATAATAGACGCGGAGAATGACGGAATACAGGCCCCACTGCCCCCAGCCAGTCTCCCCAAACGCCCCACAGGTCCCTTCGATGGTATTTGCCCCCTCCCGCAGGTGATTCAACGGTACCTCAACGATGGGGTTGTCCTGAAACATAAAGGTCTCGGGCGCATTGCCGGGTGGCGTAGTCAGCAGTTCAGGAACACGGAGCCACTTGTGCTTGTTGAACCGGATCTGCTTCTGCGTCGTCCGAGGATGGCCGCCCCAACGATCAATCAGCGCCTCCGCCCGAACGGCGTGATCCAAATCGGTCACCTGCAGATTCAGAATTGGATTCGGCAAGAACTTTTGCGCGTCTTCGTGGGCTACCTTGGGATTTGTCACTCGCCAATCTATGTTGCCCCCGTTGTGCAGCGAGTACTCCCGATACACGTCTCCCGGCTGAGGGCCGAGTTGCGCCACCGCCTCACTCGTGGAAGAAAAGCTCGATAGGACAACGATAAGCAAGGTCAATAGCGCGCGGCAAAGTGTGGCTTCATGTTTAACCATCCTCAGAGCACCTTTCAATGGTTTCGCATTCTACTCAAAGTCCAAATGGAGAGAACGTCATTTGCTGACCCAGTTGTAAAAACACAGCCCATTAAAGCACAGGTGGAAGAAGCAATTCAAACTTAATGCGTTAAGACGCTGCTTAGTCCTAGAACCAGGGAAACACTCTGGAATCAGAGTTCCAGCGTGTTCCCAATGCCACCCAGAGAATCATCAAATGAAGCGGAAATCTACTGCCGCACGGCCTTGACCGCAAAACTATACTGGTCGCCCCTGTACAGCGATTCTTCAATCTCCAAAATGACGTCTTTGCTGCAAAACGTGGCTCCCTCGATCAGAAAAGCTGGAACGACCTCATCAATTTCAAACAGATCAAGATCCTGCTTGCGTTCGATCATAACCGCGCTTAACGTCTGATGTATTTCCGAGAGTTCTAAGCCATCCTTCTCGTAAATGCCATACAAGGAATCGCCGAGAGACTCTTCCTCGATGCCAGGACACAGCTGCATGGATATGTAACGCCTCTCTTTCATGACAGGAATGCCGTCGGCCAATCGCAGACGTTCGAGCAGACACACGGGCCCCGGCATTAGGTACATTCGCCCGTTGAGACTGATGGAGTGTCCCCGCTTGCGCACGCGCACACTCAACACTTCCGTCGATGGCTTACGCCCGGATTCGATCATGTTCCGCGTAAATCCAAAAATCCGATCAACGGACCGGCTAATGCGGTTCTCACGGACAAATGTGCCCTTGCCCTTAACCCGGCTCACCCAACCCGCGCGCTCAATCTCCAGCAAGACGCGACGCGCCGTCGTGTTACTCACCTTATACTTCTCGATGATTTCGTTTTCTGAAGGGGCCTTCTGCCCAACTTTCAGCTTGCCTTTTTTTATATGTTCGATAATGCGTTGCTTAATCTTCATGTATTTAGGCAGCACGTTCGTGTCTTTCAACATTGCGCTTCAATCCTTTCCTAATTTCTCAGCACCGCACACATGCTACTCCCCTTGAACTAATAATCGCAAGCGCTTTGGGTTTATCTTGGGCGGCGGGGTGGACACGCAGAAGTGCTGGAGAATGACCCGCTGCCCGCCCGCTATGATCCCGCCTCTATAACATCACCGTTGAATGTAACGCTTAAACCGTCCAGGCTGTCATTCGTCGCGAAGTTCAACGCGACACCCTCGGGCCCCGTGGCTTCGATGAGCAAGGTCTTCCCCTCCAAGTGCCAAGACACTTCCACAACGCCGTTCACCGAAGCGGAGGCCCCTTTCACCCAAGTCAGTCCATTCAAGCGCGGACTTATTGTAAAGGCCTTGCCGCCGGCCTCCGACTGGACAATACCCAAGACGATCCGGTTCAGGAAATGAATTGGCGCGGACGACCATGCATGGGTGTGGCTGCGTGTTGGGAATTCGTCGCTTCCCGTCGTTCCACTTGCGAAACTTTCCCAGACCGTCGTGGCGCCCAAGTCCAGCATCGGCTGATACTGCTCGTAGATCAACTCTATAATCTTGTCCTCATACCCCTCTTTCTCAAGGGCTTCGAACAAATACATGATCGCGAAGGGGGCCCCCACTCGCGTCATCCCGTCCGGCGGGGAGAGGATATTGCTCAGCGCGGCGTGACGATGTTTTTTTTCGACCACGTTGTGCAACAAGGCCAAAAACGATGTGTGCATCGATGTCTTGGCGCTTACAGAACCGTCATTGTGGATGCTGTCCGGATAACTTTGCTTGTTTTCATCCCATGTGGCGTTCACAGCCTGGACCACTTTTTTCCGGTACGCCCGCAGCCATGCTGCATTTTCGTCCTCGCCAAGCACCGCCGCGCACTTCAACGCATCGTCAATCGCGCCTACGAGCAGCATGTTGAGGTGGAGCACGGTCTCGTGCTCATCGTCGATGCCGCTCCAATCGAACATATTCCAGAACGGCCCGCTAAACATGCCCCGCTCATCGGTAAATCCGGCCGCCCCCTCCAGGTTTTTCACTACCATGGGCCATGTCTCTTCCAAAAATGCCCGGTCGCCCGTGTAGAAGTAGTAATCCCACACCGAGCGCCCCCAAAGGAAACTCCATGCAGGCAAAAGCCGTTCCCAGGTTGAGGGGACCTGGCATAAGATCATCGGATATTGTTCGAGCGACTGCCCCGCCAAAATCACGCCGCGCCGCGCCAGATCCTCAGCGCCAAAGACCGTGAATGCGAACACGGCCTCATTGCGTGCGTCACCGACCCAAAGAGTTTGTTCGTAGAGCGGACAATCCGTAAAGGTATCCTCCATGCACAGTTTCAGTGTTCGCGCTGAAATCTCCCACACCGTATCCAACCTGGGGTCGCTGCAAGTGAAATACCCTTTTGGTTCAACGGGATAGGTTGACTCGATCAGCCGGATGTTCCTAATCCGCACGGGTTGGGTCTGGTTGCGCAATGTTATAAACAGGTAGCGGCCCGAGCGTCGCGAGAAGGACAGAAAAGTATTGCGCCCTTCCTTGCAGACATATCGCATACTGTTCCGATAAGGTCCGGTATGTTGCACACGTCCCGTAGGCGTGATGTATTCGACCTGCGCCAAATCCACTTGCAAACCCGCTTCGGCCACCAGATCGATTTCGTAATACCCGCAATTCTGCTCGCCGAAATCGTAAATCAGTTCAATGTCGCCGTTCCGCGATGGCCGCACCACGGTGGCCTGCGCGTTGTCGTACATCAGCGCACCTGGCTCCTCCACCAACGCCGCGGCATCCTCCTTCACCCTTCGATTCTCAAACTGCCAGTATGCATCGTCGCTTACCTGTTCGGACGAATCCAGCGCAAATACGGCCGCCCCCGCTTCGCGTTTGAGTGATCGCCCATCCACGGCCTTCTTTGCGAATGCTTCCCCATAGGCGCGGAACCGGGCCTCCGCCGCCTTGCCTTCAGCGCGCAGAAGATTGTGCGCATAGTCCGCTTTTACGTACTTCGTGTCCTCAAAGGCTACAAAACACCACGGATCGGCTGCAGCCCCCTTAATCGGATTGGCCAGCGCATACCCCTCCGTCTCGACAAATCGAATCGCAGTGTCCCGTTGCCAATGGTTAAGGGGGTTCCGAATCACGGCCAACAAAAAGTTGTCGCCTTCCACCAAGGACAAGGCGCGCCCGCTTTCCTTCCCGTTCACGTAGTAGCGGTATCCTCCCCCTAATCCAAAATCTTCCACGTGCAGCGTCATCGCCTGCCCAGCCCGAATCAGTGTTGACACGGCACTCATCATGGAAGTCGCATGGTTTGTGTCCGACAAGCCCGGATACAAGAGGGACCCATTCCGGAAACCGAAACTCCGCCAATCGGCCGCGACCACGTTTGCGCCTTGAAACGATCTCAAATGAAACGGTTCCCTGGTAAGGAGCGCGACATCGCGGGGATTCAGGTCCTGCCATGGGCCTGCGCCTGCTTTGAACAACTCCACCGCAGGCGCAAAACGCAATTCTCCCTCCTGTCGCGCGTCATATAACTCGAAGGGCCCCATCTGCACGCATTTCTTGGGCACATTGGACGACCACGTAGTCAGATCCGCTACTTCCCACGAACCGTCGGAGGCCACCATAGTACGCGCGCCGTCCGTCCCCGTCACGTCTAGTTGAAACAGCAACCCCGCTTGCTGCGGCACCTGATGAAAGGTCCCCGTGCCGAAATAATTGGCGATCACGCGGACCTCGTTCTCCCCTGGGCGCACGTACGGCGTCACATCCAGCACATCATATTGATAATGACCCGGCCAACTCCGGCAGGGCCCATCGCTTACCCATTCTCCATTGATATACAACCGGTACCGTGTGTCCGCCGTCACCATCACGCGCGCTTCGGCCGCTGCGGTCAAGAAGAAGGTCTTTCGCGCAATAACGAAGTCGTTATATCGAGAGTAATCTTCGCGCTCCGCCCATATCCACTTCGCAGTCAACCCCTTTGGCGCCCCAAGCGCGGCGAGTCCTGTCAGTACCACAAACATTGCCATCGTACCGGAAACAAATCTTTGCATTATCAATCTCTCCTTATAATTGACATTACCAGTGGCGGTGCTAGCCTTCTCATTCTTTCTGCTAGGGCCGCCAGCCTTGCCAAACTCATCTGTGAACCACAAATGGCGTTGCGAAACGCGCTTAAGCACCTTACCCAGAATCATTGCGGGGCACTGTCATAACGGACGTGGGAATGCTTTTCCGGAGGCAGTCGCGCCCATGGAATGGAACACTCCGCTCCCTGCAGTTGGAGAAATAAACTGACATTTCCCATATGGATCTGCCCGCGGCCATCGCGGGCAAGTCTTCCACGATGCCGGGGCAATGTGATTGCCCAACTACCCATCAGCTTTTATGCATCAATGTTTCACTTAACGCACTAACAACGTTACATGAGATCGAAGCGGATGTCAAGCACTTTGTGCACTAAGTCTTAGTTTTTAAGGGAAATGCAGCGAGCAACTCGCGTTTAGCGGCTGTATGGCATCGACATTTGCTCAAAGGCTCAACAACTTAAGAGATACTACATATTGCGCTTATGCTAAGATGCAATGCAGTATATAGTATTTAGAGTCGAATTTCAATCCTGTGAACGGTTAGCGTTGGGGCAGTGGGGGTAATGATAATCAATAAAAACTGAAACTTAGTGCACAAAGTGCTTGACATTTGTCTTGATCTCCTGTAACATTGTTAGTGCGTTAAGTTAAATCTTGATGCATAAAAGCTGATGTGCAGTTGGACGGCCCTATTTTCCCGGCATCGTGGAAAAGCCGAGGCACTTGGGTGCTATCAGAAACCGACTGTCCGAAACCCGGACAGTCATAACAAAGGAGAAAAGAAATGAAGCGAAAAGGATTTACCCTCATCGAGTTACTCGTAGTCATCGCGATCATCGGCATTCTCGCGGCAATCCTCTTGCCTGCCCTGGCGCGAGCCCGGGAGGCGGCACGGCGTGCCAGCTGTGCCAACAACCTTAAGCAGATGGGCATCGTGTTAAAGATGTACTCGAACGAGTCCAGGGGCGGCAAGTTCCCCGCCATGAGCCGTATCGCGTGGAACAAGGACGAGCTTGACGTCTACGCGCTGTATCCGGAGTACCTGACTGACGTGAAGATCCTGGTCTGTCCATCGGACGCCTTGGAATCGGGCTCGGATATCCAGGACGTTCTTGACGTCGTGGGCGCGGGCGACCCGGACGGTATCTTCACTCCCTTTTTGAAGGACGGGGCCGGGCCGTTGATGACGGATCCCATAGCACGCCGCTGGGCGCAACTGGACGTGCTCAACCGTGTTTATTCGTACAGCTACGCTGCCTGGGCGACCAACGACGACCATTCACGGCGCGGACTTGTGGTGGGCTGGGCCAAGCACCGGGACAACGTATGCGATACGGGGGGGTTGAAGCAGCACGGTTTGTGCGACTACGATGTCGACCTCAACCTGGACACCTTCGGTCAGTACGATGCACCATTTGGCAAGTACAACGGCCTCAACCCCGACCAGCCACCGGTGTTCGCGCGCGGCTCAGGCGGCGGGCCCGTGCTATACCGGCTCAGAGAGGGCATCGAGCGATTCTTCATCACCGACATCAACAACCCGGCCGGCTCCGCTACGGCCCAGAGCGGCCTCTCCGTCTATGTCGACAACTTTGCCACTACCCTCAGGTCTAACGGTAAATTCGACTCAGAGAGGATTTCGCTCTTCAACCACATTCCCGGCGGCAGCAACGTCCTGTTCATGGACGGGCACGTCGAGTTCATCAAGTATCCGGGCAAGTTCCCGATGACCTTCAGCTCGGGGACAAACGGTTTCGGCACCGGCCCCAACCTTCGGAACGGCCCTGGGCCCGACGACACCACCTTCATCGGATATAAGGCCTTCTAAGTTCAGGTATCAGGTTCAGGGGGAGGCCGCTCCATATGGGAGCGGCCTCCGCCGGTTTGTACAGGCAGGCTCTCGCGAGCTTTCCATGCCGCATTTCAAGCATGACACGACACTAGGTCTTTTCCAAAGTTCCATTCGGGGTCTGCGGCTGCCTGACTCCGGCACGGATAAGGCGTTTTCGGACAACCAGGCTGGAGCGGATTGATCGTGTTTTCTTGACTTGCGACGCATTCCGAACCATACTTTTCGTGGGCGGCATGCATGGAATCTTGTGGCATCCGCGCGTTTTGCCAGAGGCAGCTCGAATAAAGGGAGTAGACGCAATGAGGACGAAGCATAATTATAGCTGTGGCCGCGCCAACATTATCGAATCACTGCGCGAAAAATCGCGTAGGAGCGTGGGCCCGAATTTGAGAACCCGGAGGATCGGAGAATGACCATGAAACGCCGCGATTTTATAAGAAACAGCGCCGTAGGCGCCGCCGCTGTTTTGATGCCCTATTCGTCGAAGGCCGCCCAAACGAGGCCGAACGTCTTGTTCATTTTGGCTGACGATTTGGGTTTCTCGGATTTAGGCTGTTACGGCGGCGAGATCCAGACGCCGGTGTTGGACGGGCTCGCGGGGCGGGGGTTGCGGTATTCGCAGTTCTACAATACGGGGCGCTGCTGGCCGTCGCGGACGGCGCTGTTGACCGGGTATTACCCGCAGCAGATCGGGCGTGACGCGGCGCCGGGCATCAAGGGCGGCAACAGCGGCAAGCGACCGCCATGGGCGCCTTTGTTGCCGGGGTATCTGAAGAAGGCGGGATACCGGTGCTACCACTCTGGGAAATGGCATATCGACGGGTCGGCCATCAAAGGCGGCTTCGACCATTCGTACTGTCTCAACGATCATGATCGGTTTCACAGCCCGAAGCGGCATACGGAGGACGACCAGCAGTTGGCCCCGGTCGAGCGCGGGACGGGGCATTATTGCACGAGCGATATCGCCAGCCGCGCGATCAAGTATTTGAAGGAGCACGAGACGGAGCATAAGGAGAAGCCTTTCTTCGCGTTCGTGGCGTTCACGTCGCCCCACTTTCCGTTGCATGCGCTGCCGCAGGACATCGCGCGCATCGGCGACCGGTACGCGCCGGGCTGGGATGCGATCCGGCAGCGGCGTTGGGAGCGGATACAAGCGTTGGGATTGGTGAAGGGACGCTTGTCGGAAGTCGAGCGGGATCTTGGGCCGCCGGCGTACCGGCCTGAATCGTATGAGATCCTTGGCGAAAACGAAGTGCTGCGTCCCGTGCCGTGGGACAGTCTGACGGCGGCGCAGAAGGAATTTCAGCAGACGAAGATGACGCTGCATGCGGCGATGGTGGAGCGGATGGACCGGGACATAGGGCGGGTACTGGATCAGGTGCGGTCGATGGGGGCCTTCGAGGACACGCTGATCATGTTCATGTCGGACAACGGCACGAGCGCGGAGATCCTGGTTCGTGGCGACGGGCATGACCATGAGGCGGCGCCGGGTTCGGCCGGTTCGTATTTGTGCTTGGGCCCGGGTTGGTCCACGTCCTGCAACACGCCGTTCCGAAAGCACAAGACGTGGGTGCATGAGGGCGGAACGCACACGCCGTTCATCGTGCATTGGCCTATGGGAATCAGGGCACGGGGGGAATTGCGGCATGACCCTGGACATATCATCGACCTGTTTCCGACGGTGATGAAGGTGACCGGCGCGGGGGCGCCCGATCCCGCGCCGGTGCCGTTGCCGGGACGGTCCCTGGCGCCTACCTTCGCGGCGGATACGCATTGGCCGCGCGAATTGTGGTGGCACCACGCAGGGCACAGCGCAATGCGGGTGGACGATTGGAAGATCACCGCGGTCAAGGACGGCAAGTGGGAACTTTTTGATCTGGCTGTGGATCCGACCGAGTCGAAGGATTTGGCTGCGGCGCGTCCGGAGAAGCTGCGTTCACTGGAGGCGGCGTGGGATGCGATGCTGGCGGAGTTTAAAAAAGTGACGCCGAAGCCGCGCGAGGGGTGACGGGAAGGATGGCGATTATGACGTCCCGAGCGCCCGCTATTGAAGGAGCAGCAAGAGTTACGCAGGGAAAAAAGGCTATAAATATGAGGCTTTATGGCCAAATACTACTGGCTGCCGCAATGGCGTCATCGCTCACACAGTGCGCCAGTATGAATGCAGGCACTATGCCCTTGAAGAACGAAAACGGGAGTGACAAAAGGGTATACACCATAGAACGCGCTCAGTTGGTGCCGCAACTCAAAGGCGACTGGGGCAGCGCTGCCTGGCAACAGGCTGGTATTATTGAAGTCAATAACTTCCATCACAATGACCCGAGCAGCGGCCATCGTCCCAAGGTCCGTGCCAAAGCATTGTATGATGACAATGGGCTCTACATCATTTTTGACGTAGAAGACCAGTATGTGCGTAGTGTGGCAAGAGAATATCAGGATCCGGTATACCAGGACTCTTGTGTAGAGTTTTTTGTTAAACCGGATACCTCCATGGGTTACTTTAACTTTGAGATGAATTGCAGTGGCGTCCTTTTGGCCCAGTATACCGTTATGTTAAACGATAAACGCGTTATTACCCCTGTGCCTTCAGCGTTTGTCGAGGGAATGCGGGTTTACCATTCCATGCCAGACATTGTGGAGACGGAAATAACCGAGCCGACAAACTGGCGCGTGGAATACTTTCTGCCCTTCTCTGTCCTGGAAAACTTTTCCGGAAAGGTAGACGATGTTGCAGGCAAGACCTGGACTGCAAACTTCTATAAATGTGCAGACAAAACATCAAAACCACACTGGGCAAGCTGGTCGCCGATTTCAGAGGAATTGAATTTTCACAGACCTGACTATTTCGGCATTGTTAAATTTGCCAAATAGGCGTCAGAAACGCTACCTGTCAGTTGTACCAGAAGCATCGAAAAAAGACAGGGAAATATTGCGCGATCTTGCGAGTAAGATAGCTGAGATTGGAATTCCGTTCGCGGTAGGAATGGCCCTTTCGGGCCACCCCCCGCACAGATCCCGGCGAGCGGAATTACCGCACCGGGCTCCTACCTCGGGTAATGACGTGTTCTGTCGCATCTGTGCAGATGCAACGTTACGTATCCAGTAGAGCGCATGTTGCAAGTTAATCTGGCTTTGAGTCCAGAACCTGGTTTGCTCACCCGAATTTCCCTTGGCCAAGCCCCTTTCCTCCAAACACTCCGCCGAACGAGATCCCCCTCGCTCTTTGTTCGCGTCCTTCAAAGGTACTATGGGCTTGTCAGACTTCCCGCTGTCGTTCATCATGGTTGTACTTTCATTTTTGACCACGCGGACCACGCCAACTGGGCGTGGCCAACAACGGGATCTCCCGGTTTCCGTGCAAGAAGCTTCAGTACGTGCATGGGGTCTGCGACCACGTGGAGCCTGGACACATCTTGCACTAGCCGATGCGTCCAATGTTGCCTTCCGAACTGTCCCAAGCCGTCGGCACTCCAGAGAATATATTTTCGCGGCTCGATACCCAGCCCATACCTGCCCCTGTCAACGCTTGCCACAAGTCCTTGCGGACAAACAGCCATGACTCGGAGGCCAGTGTGGTTTGCTACTCCTTCACTGCAAGGGACTTGCACCCTCGACTTCTTACCGGCTTGTACCGGCGCTTCGGGACACCATACTAAATTATTGTGCTTCCCCTCTTTCCCCTTCTTCTTCGTGTCTCCGTGAACTCCGTGGTAAGAATCTTCAGGCTCTTCATGGTGATAAATATTCTTCCTAGTGTCTCAGTGCCTTTGTGTGATAATCACTCCCCGCCTACCCCCCAGCCCTCCGGGTCAGGCACATCCTCAATGAGCAACTCCGTAGCCGAAAACTCCGCCCGCCCAACGCCATTCTGCCAAACCTCGAACCACCCCGTGTTTTCAGAAGAGACCTGAATAACGCGGCAATCGATGCGACCCTATTCTTGAGGACTTTTTAGAGAGTTCCTGTGGATGTTTGTTGTGGGCGAGTGTGCCATGAGGGGATTTTGAACATAAAAGAGGCCCTCCGGAATCTCCGGAGGGCCTTTATTTATAGTGGTGGGCCTGGTTGGACTCGAACCAACGACCAAGTAATTATGAGTCTGGTGGTACAGTCATACACAATCAGCCACAATAAGCAACCTCAATAAATAAAGGGCTTAGTGAATCTCAATTATTGAGGCTTACTGTGTATTAGTGAGTTTTATTGTGGGCACTGCACCACCAGTGCACCATGAGCAAGACATCCCGCGGTTGTCACACATCCTGTCCAGGCAGCACCACAGGCCGCTCTTTGGCATGGCGTAGCCAATACTGGCAGTCAAAGCGCTTCAAGTCTGCCTACAAATTGCTATGTACATAAGTATTCTCAACGCAGATTCGATAGTACATGAAAGTGGTGTTGGGAGGAACGGCGTCAACATAGTGACTGGCGACAAAACCTTACACGACAGACGATGGCACGAGAAGTGGGCAGGAATCGGGAGCAAAACAGCTTTGATTTTAGATAATCGAATCGAAGGGCCACGAGGTGCGTTTCACTCCCTCTTTTCATCGGGATTCAGTTATGTATAGTGGTCGCACATACGGTTGGGCAAGCGTCCATAATCACCTGGTTTGTTTCTATTTTCTCGGCTTGGCTTTGCAGCGCCAACGCGGTAGTGGCGGCTGCCACAATAATGCACGATGCTTGACGAATCATGATATAGCCCATTCTCAACTCCGGCGATGTTTTTGGTGACAAAATCAACTGTGTTCCAGTTTAATTCGTTTTGTGCGTAGCGTCAAATACATTGCAGGTCGTATCAAATCGCTTCTAGAACCGCGACATGGAAAACGGCTTGGCGTCAATGTGCGTGGGCGCTTCTGTGACCATTTCTGCGATCAGTTTTCCGGTTGCCGGGGCCAGCGTGAGGCCGAGCATATTATGTCCTGCAGCGATGAAAACATTATGCAAGGCGGGAGTGCGGCTGATAATGGGCACTCCGTCGTAAGTCATGGGCCGCCAGCCGAACCACTCTTCACTGACGGGTTCGGTGTACGGCTCATGAAGGTACTTGGCGGCGCATGTTTTCAAGCGTTCAATCCGACGCTTTCGAATAGAGTCGTCGTAGCCGGCAAATTCCATTGTCGATCCGAGCCGGTAGGCGG
>SDBV01003030.1_pt1 | contig 25023 bp, 57 predicted proteins | sample 2277081 | NCBI WGS metagenome assembly SDBV01 (sample SAMN10402039, study PRJNA504765) | marine sediment metagenome | isolation source: marine sediment core GS10_PC15, 223 cmbsf | place: Arctic Ocean: Southern Knipovich Ridge | collected 2010 | reverse complement strand
AATGATGTAACAAGGAAATATAAAGTTCATAATCCAGACCTTATATTAATTGATAAGAAGACTAAGAAACTTGTATTGGTTATAGAAATAGATGGTGCAGTTCACCATGTTCATTTCCTTGATACACAAGATAGAAATCAGGATTACTTTTTAGCGGGAGTACCACTTGTGGTTGTAAATACAACAGAGGTAACTATTAGTGTAGTAGACTTGGTTAACAGAAAGGTTACAAAAAAGTTGGGATTATAATGGGCAAATTCAATTTATATACCAGTGAGGAAGACCAAATTATATTAGATGAACTAAAAGTATGTGCAGAGGTTAGAAATAAGAGTCCGTCTGCTTTGGTACATAAGGCAATAAAAATATATATTGAATCACTGGAAGGTAAAGTACAACTGTTAGCAGACATGGATGAGTGGGACAAATTTATTAAAAAGGCTACACCAAGAGAATTACACACTATGAATACCCTTATATGTGCGATAAATAATAAGATAACGAAGAAAGCATGGAAATAAACGATTTAAAGAAACGTGGGTTTAATTTAATTCCATTAAAGCATGAAGCTAAAGAGCCAATTTCCGGACTTAACTGGAAACAATTTCAAGAAGAAAAATATGAAGGAGAATTTCCACCTACTTGTAATGTAGCAGTTATATGTGGTCACACTTCAGATAATGTTTTTGTTGTAGACCTTGATGATAAGACATTATATGATGAACTACCAGATGAAATGAAGGACACATATACAGTTAAGACAGGTAAAGGTCAGCACTTATATTTTCATTATCATGGATTCCCACCACCAAATAAGAAGTTAGATGATAAACGAGGAAGACACATAGATATAAAATCCCAAGGGGGATATATTCTTGCAGCTGGATCAATACATCCAGATACCAAAAAACCTTATGAAATTATAAAGGATGTGGAAATAAAAGATATTGCAATTATAACACTTAAAGATCATTTAGAAAAAATGGGATTCAATGTAGAGACTAAACCATTAGAAGATATAAAAGATGGAGTATCAGAAGGGGGGAGAAATGATGCAACATTCAAGTATGCATGCTATCTTATACGAGAACATGGAGTAGTTGGTGATGCACTTAATATAGAGATTGGCAAACTAAATCAAAAACATAAACCACCTTTAGATCAAGATGAGCTTGATATAATTATAAGTCAGGCTAAGAAATGTGAAAGTGGAAATGCCAAAAAACAACTGAAACAGGCTAGAAGTGTCCTTGACCAATTTAGACAAAAACCAGTCAATATGACTATGCAGGAAATTACACCAGAGGTAGAAGGGAATAATATAATTTTTGATTGTATGATCACAGCAGTAGGTGAAAGAAAAACATATACCAAAAGTGCTACTTATGAATGTTTAGATTGTGGCAAAGATATTGATATTACTTGTGATGATTTTTATATTATATCTCCACCATTTTGTACCAAGCATAAGAAAGCATATACTGTTGATATAAGCACCAGACAAACCGCATATATACAGCAACTTAGAATACAGGAATTCTTAGAAGATTCTAGGAACTCAGTACCAATAGAATTTGATGCAGAGATTATAGATGAGAATGTCGGGGAAGCATTTATAGGTGATAGAAAAACTGTTATAGCAAAGTTTAGAAGTCTGCCTAAGAAGAATGATTATAATCAAATTGTGTTTCAGATCAATGAAATGAATGACTTGGAACAAAAAAAAGGATGCATGCCTAGTGACGAAGAGTTACAAAGTTGGAAAGACCATTCCAATATATTTGAGAGGGTTACAGCTTCAATAGTACCAGATATAATGGTGAATCTAAAAATTATAGAAAGTCTTATATTATGGGCAACTGGCGGGAACTCTTTGAATGGAAAAAGAGAACTAATAAATATGGCTATAATTGGCGATGCTCAATTAGGTAAGACTGAATTATTGTTAAGGATGCATAAGATACTAGTCGGTTCAGGATATACCGTTGGTAGAAATACATCAGGAGCTGGGCTTACTATTGGGATGGTTAAGTTATATAACGGTGTAATGATACCTAAAGGTGGATTTTTCCCCATGCATACAGGTCATCCATGTATTATAGATGAAGGGGATAAGATGAAAATAGAAGATCATAACTCATGTCTTGAAGTTATGGAGCAACAAACTACAACATTAACAAAAGTTGGTGTACCTTCACTTACTTTACCTACAAAATGTCCTTTATTGTTTGCTGGAAATCCAAAGAACGGTAAGTTTAACCCCAAATACCCTAGCGTTATGGACAACTTTAACATGGAAACACCATTCGTTTCTAGATTTGATCAGTTGTGGTTACTTGTAGATGATAATGATCCAGAGATTGACAAGGTTACAAGAAAATTCATCAGAACTTTTCAATCAAGGAAACAAGAATATATGCAGATAGACGAGTTACAAAGATTCTTTACATACGTTAAAACTCTTGATGCAACTATACCAGAAGAGTTGATGGATAAGATAGATGAACTACATATAAAGATAAGACCTTTGAATGTAGGAAGTGGTTTGCCTATTGGTTGGCGACAATATCATGGTATATATCGACTGGTTACAGCATGTGCCAAAGCACACTTAAGAACTGTAGCAACACAAGAAGACTTTGATTTGGTTGAGACTTTAATAAAAGATGCATTGAAATCAATGAAGATGGATGTGGATACTGGTAAGATAGATTCATTTACCAAACAAAAAGCAACCAAGGAAAATATATTCCTAGAGACTTGGAGCGAAATGATGGATGAACATAATACTGTTGACAGGGAAGACTTTATAGAAAAACTAGGTTCTATACTTCCATATAACTCATTAAATGCGGGGATAGAATTCAACAAACTGTTGGATGCGGGAAGAATAGAGTTAGATAACGACACAGAGAGGTTTAGGTTGGTAAGCAGATGAAGACTTTAATTATACCGGATATACATAATAAATATACTCTTGCAGAATGTATCATAGATAAAGAAGATGCTGATAGGATTGTATTTTTGGGAGATTATTTTGATGATTGGTATGATACACCAGAGATAGCATACAATACTGCTTTATGGCTTAAGACTTCATTAAATGATCCAAAGAGAACACATTTAATTGGAAATCACGATTTGAGTTATATTACTAATGGTGATAAATCATGTCCCGGTTGGAATGGAGCAAAACAAATGTTCATAAATAAGGTTGGAATTAATTGGAAACTCTTAAGATATTTCACTTATATTGATCAATGGTTATGTACTCATGCTGGTTTATCAAATGATTTTTTTAATGCTTATAATAATCTTGGGTTATCACCTAATATGTTTATACATAAATTTGAAATTAATCCAGATATTAAATTTAGATTATATATGTGTAGTCCTAGTCGTGGTGGGAGAGATTCACATTCGGGAATTCTTTGGTGCGATTACAATGAATTTATAGATATACCTAATGTAAAACAAATATTTGGTCACACACAAGGATATATTAGAAGAGTAATTGGTAAAGATAGTGAACATATTTGTTTAGATAGTGCATTACATGATTATGCTATATATGATGGTAGTAATATGATAATAAAGAAGGTGGATAGGGGAGATTAGATGGGAAAATTAGATGCAAATAATGGTGGTTGTTGGTTTTGTGAAACTGATGATAAAGGAGAATGGATGATATCATTTGAATTTGATTGTAACGTTCATATACCATGTTTAAAGAAAGAATTTATAAAAGATACTACAAATATTGAAGCTGTTATAATGATGAGAGAATATTTGATAGAAGTAGAGGGTATAACTTATGGGTAAGAAAGGTGAAAAATAATAGGAAAATTAGGAGATTTGTGGGGACAATTAAGAGGAATGGATATAGGAGATCCAAGACGAATAGATGTTCAAAAGAAAATAAACGAAATAGAACAATATATGATAAAACAGAGTTGGAAAACAGATGGACTAACAAAATGGAGCGATTCAACTGTTGGAACTTCGTCTATATATCCATGGCATACAGGTTATATTAACTTTGAAGACATTAAAATGGTTGGTGCTATGAATGGAACAGGTATAAATTATAATTCTGACGGTTCAGTACATAATTGTCAAATGTGTAGTTATACTTAAATAAAGGTTTATATAATACTAAGCATGGAAAAAGGTCTTAAACAATTCGATAAATATGTCGACAAAGATAAAGCTCATATTGCTATTGGGTTAGGCGAAATCCTTATAACTGAGAAAGAACTGAGAGAAGAATATGACTTGGAAGTTCGTAGCAAGCGACAATTATAATTTAGATGATTTACTAGATTATGAAGTATTTTTTATGACTGATCTAGCTTCAGCTGAATATGAGGTTAGAAAACATTTAGAATTACAAAAATGGGGACTCCCTAATTGGAGAATTGGTATGATTAGAAGACAAATGAGTGTAGATGAATCTAAAGAAAATGTAAGAATTGTTAAAGAAGCAATAAAGATAACTAGAGCAAAGTTGGGATTATAATGACCATAACTTGGCACACTAAGAACATCAATATTCAGAATTATTATAAAATTATAAAGAGAGTATATATGTTAAATGCTCATAACGATACTTATAACACAAAAAATAGTTCAAGTTATACGGCTTGGCAAAAATTTAAAAATGAATGGGATGTTCATGTATTTCCAGCAGATCGGTTAGATGAATTCAAACATTTCTTTGCACATATACCTAATATAAAAGTATCCCAAAACATAGCTTGGGGGGTTACTGGTCAAAAGGAGATGTTCTTATTTGTAGTTGATTCAAGAAATCCATTTATTATACGCAGTAATGCTATGCCAATATCACATGAGATACTACATGCTATATATCAGGATGCAGTAGGTACTTTTCATATAACTAGGAAATATGATTCACCAGAAGGTAGGAAAGGAACTATGGGTGCAGCTGCAACTGTGATAGTTCATGATAATTGGTATGGTAGAAAGATGAATGAGAGATTTTGGATATCTTGGGGACTCGGTTGGTTGCCTATAACATTCTCATATATACCTATCTGGATAGCAAAACAGTGGTATGCTATTTGAATATAGAAACATTTTGGGAACATATTGTTGATAGATCAATTTGGGAATTAGATAATATATGTATGAAAGGCAAATGTGTTATATGTAAATTAGCTCATAGTTTAGGATATACAATAAATAAAGGAGATACTATGGTCGCTGATTATTATTAGATTTTCTATACTCATCCATAACTAACTTGTTTATAGTAGTAGCTGATAATTGTTCAACGGTATTATTCAAAGCACTATTAGTTATTATCATGGCTATATCTTTAGATTTTTGTGATATTTTACTTTTTTGTATTTGCATATTTATACCCATTATTTTATTTAGGGATGTCAGTATTGGATGTGCAGGCATAATTTGATATATATCGAGTATAATATAACTCTTACCATTGGGTTAAAGTAGACTGGCTACTTCCGGTGGTGAGAAGTTCTAAATCAATCTCCATTGGTTCAGTGATTTGACTCATTACAGTCTCAAGACTCTGTATATATTTATCTTTATCAATATCACCCCTAGAAACGAGTTGTATAGGCTTTACATTAGGCTTTTTCCAAGTCTTTATAAATCGAACAAACTGTCCCTTTTGAGGTTTCGTATCTAATTGTTCAGCAGCTTTTAGCACCTGTGGCTTTACCTTATATTCAGCAGGATCTTTATTGATCATTATCTTAAAAGCGAAATCATCTAAGGGTATATTGTCAAAGTTACCCACTACATTCTTGATTTTCTGTGAGATTTTTACTTTTGCAGGGGGGAAGTCATCAGGGACTAATATAATCTTAAGATCATCCAATATATCATTGAATAAAGCCTTCACAAATGGGGGAGTATTTGACTTCTTACCAGCAAGACCTTTGATATCTAACTTACCATCTTTCTTAACACCAAAATAGTTTTTCTTCCTGTTAGAAAGAACTAAATACCTGTACTCCTTATCCACTTCGAGGTCTATAGCATAATGTTCTCTTGTAAACTCTATAAGTTTTTGAATTTGGTTCTTAGTTGGTTTATGGATGAATATACTGTCAGTGTCACCAGCAAGTATAGTAAGTCCTTCGGATTCGGCAACTTTCACCGTCTTTAAAATTATATCTCTACCTATCGCAGTAACAGCTTCTGCTGTTGGGAGAAAATATAACGGGAAGTTATCAAAACCAATAACACCATAGGAAGCATTAAGATATATCTTGAGAGCTTGGGTTATCATATCATATTTTTCTCTTTCTTCGTCTGTTTTTGCTTTTCTTAGTAGCACCTTGAAATGGTTGACTCTTAATTCCTTTAATGAGCCAATTAATAATGATACTATTCCACTCTTTTTTGTGCATGACCAGTGTTCAGTATCTGGTATCTTATTAGTTTTACATTCTTCATGAGGACAACATACTGTCTCATACGATATATTCTTAGTCTTGATTATACTGGGATATAGTGAGGCAAAGTCCATTACGGTAACATTAAAATGAACTCCCTTTTTAGGTTCAAGAACTACAGCACCCTTATATTTCTTATCCTTTATACCAGCTTTGGTACTTGCTTCTACTTTGGGAAAATCAACACTTCGGGGAATTAATTGGTTATTCTTTCTGTGCTCAAAGTAGAACATACTCTTAATCCAATTTCCAATAGATAGTCTGGATATATCATCTATGGTCATATTACCTATCCTACATAATATAATCAGAAGGTTCATCACCAAGTCATTGTTAAAACTACTGAGGTTATATGTCAATCTACTGTCGTTATAACAATATTTGGACAACAAGTTAAGAGGTATATCTGTCAGACTTCCATCATATTCTGTCTTTTTCTCACCCAACATAGCTTCGGAAACAGTATCTAACTTGTCTTCAATATACTTTGCATTGAACGCATATATTTTGAGGGAACGGTTTGAAAATACCCCATATAAATCTATGTGAACACCATTGTTTAGAGTTGCTTTTCGTTGCATCATCTTAAATGGGTTATATTCAATGCCAAGCATTATAGCCCGATTATAAAGATAAGGCATGTCAAACATGTCACCGTTATATGTCAGCACCACTGGATATTTGTCTATTAATGCGAACGCATCTTCTAATAATTGTTTTTCATCATCATACCATATAATTGTATAATCCTTATCTTTATCTTCATCACCCATTGGTATCTCAGGTCGCTTTAATGTGAAGACTTGTTTTAGATCATCTGAATGAAATGATATAGCAGTAACACGCTGTAATGCTTGACTTGGATCAGGCATATTATCTACAACTTCTACTTCTATATCAAATGCTAAACGCTTAATTTTTGGTATATCTTGACTGAGTATACTAGCCCAATTCTTAACATGTTTTTTGAACAGGTCGGTTTGCACCACACTATCCATGTCAATTTTTGATATATCAAATATATTATCACTTTTGATTGCTTGTATCTTACCATCTTTCAAGTCATACCATGATCCTACATTCATGTTCATATCATATAGAAAACTCTGGTAGTACTTTATGTCAGATTCCCATGCTACTCCATCTTCATTAAGTTGATATATAATCATTGGATTATCACAAGTAACCTTTGCCATCTCTCTGTATGTGTCTTTGATCACATCGAATATAGTAACAGTTTCAATATTGTTTATACCCTGCCATTCTCTTATCTCATTGGCTTTCTCAGGAGTGACATAACAGTATTGCTTATAGTCAACATTATCTACTAATATAATTTTACAACTCTCAGGATCATAGAATTTTAAAATAGGTTTACGGTTCTGAAATACTGCTGATAATAGTAAGACTCTCATGTTCTTTCCTTAATATATATTAAATCCATGTATATCTGAATGGCATTTTTCACATAAAGTAATTCCATTATCTAAATCTAAAGATTTACCTACATATAATGCTTTGGGTATCAAATGATGAGCATTTAATTTCTTTTTGGAACTACAGTTTTTACACATGTTATTATCCAGTTTTTTAACTGTTCTAGACCATAGGCTTAATGCTCTTTTGTATATAATTGAATCTATATTAAATATCTTTCCAAATTTTTTCATTTGATTTATATTTGCTTTTAATATAATATCTGGATTATCTTTTTGATATTTATGCATTTTTGCTTTGATACTTTTTTCATTTTTTATATAATATTCATGAGCTTCTTTTTTATGTGTCTTATTATATTTTCTATGTCTATCTATTTCTTTCTGAGGATTTTTTAATCTTCTTAATCTTTCACATTGATTTACTCTATCTTTATTGTCTTTTTTCCATTGACTTGATTGTTTTTTTATTTTTTCTTTGTTTTTTAAGTAGTATGAAGGCATATTAAACCAAGCCCATAATATTATTTAAACTTTACTACTTTTGAACCATGCCCAAAAGTATGTTAATCTACTGGGGAATTCAGATTCAATACCTTGCTTACAGAATTTAACCTTACCTAGATTTCTCACCATGATTTCTCTTTTTAATATATGGGGAAGTAATTTTTCTCCATATTTGTTACCTAAATCATTCCAACATAACATCATTATTATATCTAAGTTTAATTCACGCCAATTTTCATATACTTTAGTTACAAATTTACCATTCAATGATCTAGGAGGATTACAAAATAATGATTTAATTGTTCCATCACCATTATATATTAAGAAAGAGCTATGTTCACTTAGAGCATTATCTTGTGTACTATAATAATCGGGACATTTTTTATTGTGACTAGTAGCACATAAATCAAAATCAAGGTTCAAATGAGTTATTCTTTTTATATCACTAATTATCCAGTCAGGAGTCTCAAAACTGTCATCTTTATGGGCTAGACTCATTGTTTACACCTTATGTTTATTGTAGGGTTTTGAGCTTTTTCCCATAATGTTTTTATCATTGATTTACCCCAAACATGTTTAGGTGTTGAAGCAAAGATAGTAGCTTCTAAATTTAAAGCACTCCAAGCATTTTCACCAAGTATTTTATGAGTTAAAAAAGGATACCCTAAAATTTTTGGATTTGAAGATTCAAAATTAATACATGGTCTATTAGAATCAAGAAATTCACATTCATATTCTTTTTCAAAATATGATTTAGATTTCATTCCTAAAACATCATTAAAAATGTTAAGAACTTGTAAAGGTTTAGGTTCTGTCCCCGTTTCCTCTCCGTAATCATCATACTCATCGTCATAAAGATTAGAATTGGGGGATACTAAGAAAAATTCGTATCTAATCCGATTTTCTTAAATGCTTTATTAATAATCTTTTGTTCTTTTTGTATTTCTATTTCTAATTTATTGAGATTATTTTGCACTCGGTTTCTTTTCTTTTGTAACAATGCTAGTTTTTTTGCTTGTGTTTCTATACTCATAAGAGTATTATAATTGTATCCCTAATATAAACTTATGCTGATATTGTCGGGAAATAACATTGTGATATATATTTAACAAATAAATTATACATTGACCACATTAAACTATACATTGTATCTATATCATGTACTGATGGTAGAGTATCTATTATACTGTGCATAAAACCCAATATATTTGTGCAACTTGTCATAAAGTTTTATATACTTAGTATGATATAAACGTTTATATGCATAAGAATAAAGCAAAGGGAACTAGATTCGAATATGATGTAAAGCATGCTTTGCAAATGCTGAGTTTTGATGTATTTAGAGCATGGTCTTCTATAGGAGTAGCGGATTTATCAGCTCATCCACCTTGGAATCCAATGGGAGTCTATAGAGGATTATTAATTCAAGCCAAAGATCAAAAAGCGGGAGATTATTTGAAACCATTTGAAAGGGATCACGTAGAGCACTTACAACAAATTAACTCAGCGATGGTATGTATATTCTATAAAGAGAATTCTAAATGCATGGTTAAAATTTGGGAATCTAAAGAGGTTCTAACATTTGATGAATTTATACAAAAATACTATGGTATCCCCTGTAGATATTCAGACTTGCTCTTAAAATATAAAATGCATGCTAAGCCTATTCATTTATATAATGTAGATAAAGATGAAAAAGATAGACCTGTTAGTTCATTTCAGGATTTTTATTCTGTAGGTGTATATTTCCCACATGTACCAGAACGATATAGAAAGAAACATATATAACTGGGTTAGATGTATAATTGTTATGGTATTGAAATCATTTTCGGGAAGTTCTTGGATATCAGATGTTCAATACGATACTGAAACTGAATATATGCTTGTAACTATAAATGGTAAAGAACATGAATGTAAAGGCGTACCAGAATCCGTATATGATGAGTTTAAAAGAGCACCTTCAAAGGGTAAATATTTTAATGCTAATATCAAAGGACAATATAATCATTCAATATTTAGCGGGGATTAAATAATATGGAAAAATTAAATAAAATTTATGCAATAATGGATGGTTCTGATAAAATAGGTGCAGTAATTTATTCAGAACTTACGAAATTAAAAGTATCTGATATAGCATTTGAGGCAAACCAAGTAGTAAATGATATTGATAGTTGTGAAACTTTTCCAGATGTATTTAGAAAGAAAATGAGAAAAGCCGATAAGAAATTCAAATGGTTAAACCCAAAAGAGATAGACTCTCATCAGATATGGTGGTCTTAATATGGAAACTTTGAGTAGAAATAAAGTATATAAAATTTCTAAACAAATAGAAAGAGATGCTAAAAAAATTTCAGAATATCTCGGAATAAATTGTCCTAAACTCATTATAGTAGAGGATTCTCACGAAGGATTAACATTAGAAAAGAAAACATTTTTGGGAATAGAAAGAGGATATAAACGAAAATTATTAATTCATGAATTATTACATACAAAGGGATTTATGCATACATATCCTAGTAATTTCTTTGCAGGTGCAGGGAAAATAGATGAATTAAGTGAATTTGTTGAAAAACAGGTGTTTGGGGATTAATATTGTTTGAATTAGCTTTTTATCAAGTATTTGCAGGAATGTTGGGGGGAGTGGCTATTGGTATTCTAGTTGGATATAATATTGCAAAAACTATGATGGTAAGTGAGAGTTAATGGTTACTAACAACAGTCCAAGAAAGGTATTATCCAGACTTATACATAGTGATTATTTTGATACAATATGTGAATATCAAATGAAATATTGGCAACCATTAATAGATGAACATAAAATAAAATGTAAACATCCTAATTGTTTATCTTAATTTTGCTAGTTCTTCTTTAGTTAAATCGTCTTTAAGTTCATAGTTTTTTCCTCTAAAGTACGAATGAACATGACTTCTGTTTCTATTATACCATACAAACCATACTATTAGCATGAATAATATACCAACATAAGGTATGAATATTAAAAATGATGCTAGTACAGGCAATATAAATAAACGTCTTGCTCTAATCAACGTCATCACCCTCATTATAGTATGGATCTCTCTTGTGATAGAATTCAGGATGACCTAATATATATGCTCTCTTGATTAGGTTCTCATGCAGTAAGTCTTTGATAAAGTCAAACAACATGAAACGCTGATCACTTGGTTGTGTGTATATTTTATCTTCAAAGTTATTCACCATATTATATTCCTCACTAAAAATATGCTTATATCTTGGCAATCCATGTTCTTTAAAATACGGCATGACTTGATATAAGTATTTGATTAATTGTTTACAATGACTTACTGGGATTGTATTACCATGACCACCATATTTTAATTCTACTTTTCTAATCCACCACCAAAATTCAGGAACAATATGAGGCTCATTTTTCATGATTTTTTTTAACTCCCCACCTAATATATATTCAGTAACCACAAAATATCAACCCTAACCAGATTCCAGCAAACGCTCCTACAAGCCCGCCAAGTAAAAGTCCTATATCAAAAGGGTTTCTAGTCATTAACATCTACCTTTTATTATACCAAGTAAATTGTCTCTCATTTTTATAGCTTTTTGTAAGTCTTGGTTATCATCACCATACATTACCCACCATTTATCGAACACATGTATTTGAATTCCATAACATGTTATATAACTTTCTTCGTGTTGGTGTCCTATTGTAGTTTGATACTCATGTATCCTAACATCATCCACGATCATGAAGGTCAGCTCCATACTTTTGTCTCTCATTATTTCTCAGGTTAGTCTTATATTTTGCACTTCGGGGATTCTTCCTTAATTTAGTGTTACAACATGGACAACGATCACCGTTATAATTCATAAATATAACACATTCTTGACAACGGCATTGTCCTGCTTGGTATCTACCCATATCCCTAGGTTTTGTAGCCTTATGTCTAACACATTCTATACCTTTACAAGTCATACTTGCAAACTCCTTATTATATCTGATATATGATTACTCATTTCTTTGGTATTAAAATCATTACCACATCCAGAACATTTTCTTTTTCTTTGTTTACCTTTCATCTTAATCATACTTGCTCATCCCCCAATCCTTTTTGTTTTAGTTCTTGTGCTCTTAATATATCAAGGCAAAATTTACATTCACATTTATTCATTTTTTTTCTCCTTTCGTTCGTTCCATTCCTTAACTATCAGTTTAGCCTCTTCCAAATATGATAATGGTTTATAATCAGCAAACCCTTTCCATTTACTCATTTTGTTATCTCCCCAGCAATTATCCAAAGTGATCCAACCATGAATCCCTGCATTATTATAGATATTAGACCAAATAAATCATTCATTATTCTTCAGCCTCAGCATGGTAATCAATTTCATTTGTTTCATAGTCTTCAAAATTAGGTTTTTCTATTGCTTTATCAACCGCCTCTTCTTCACTATTTGCTTCAACAGTCATTACATCGACTTGGGTATATGTTTGATATACTTTGTATTCTTTCATAATAGTATTATATATGTTACCTAATATAAACTAATCGGGGAATGTTTTTATAGTCTAAGCTTTGTGACAGCTTAGACCATAAGAACAATGGGTGCATCTAGGATGTGTTGATAAATGTCCCCATTTTGTGATATAACTATATACAACACATTTACAGTGATGACCGCATATATAACACCATATACGATCACCTTCCTTTATGTCTTTAACATGAGTCATTAAAAAATAACCCCACATTCTCGACACATATTCGATTCTGGATCTATTGAATCGTGTTGACATGGTGCATTTTCTTCATCAACTGTTCCACATGCTTCATCAATTTGGTCTAGTATATATTGAATCTGCGATTCATCATAGTTTTCAAGATATGCTTCCCATGTTATTTTACCACCTTCCTTTAACAGAAGATGTGTTTGTTTTTTCTTCATACATTGTATTATCATGAGTTATATATATCTTGTGCCAAGTAAACCAAGATGACCAAGATGACCACGAAAATTATTTATATACTTTGATAGCTTTGCCATATTGTTTACAAAACATAGTATTACAATATGTTATGATAGTTCCTTGTTTAGTTTTTGATGTTATGGTATATATGCACATTATTGTAAGTAATTAGGTATTTTTTCCTTAGCTGGTGTTAGTATATCTTGCTGTTTACCTGAAAATACAATCTGTATACTTCTTCGTGCTGGATATCTAGGATCATTACCTGATAATATCTTCTTATATTTTTCGGGATCGGTTTTTATAACTCTATTTACACCCATCATAAATTCAGCTTGTCTTATCAATTCCTTATCCCCACCTATCATATATGTTAATTCCCTCTCACTATAAAATAAACCCCGTTGGTTCATGTTTAATATAATTGATTCTGATCTTTCTAATTTGTTTAAAGTATCCCTTAAATGAAGGTAATCATCCCCTATGAATTTAAACTTTTCTTTTTTCATGACTCTAATAGTATTCTAGCCTCTTCTAAATAAGTATATCCATCTTTATTACTACCTGTTAAAAATGCTGACTGTGCTTTGATTATATAATCCAAAACTTTATCATCTTTATCATCCATTTAAATCACCGTTCCTTATTCCCTTACATCTACCACATTCACAGTCTGGATTATATTCATAAGGAATTCTACTTTCACCCATTTATATCACCCTTTCTTATTCCTTTACATGTAAAGCAGGGACATAATTTTGAAAATATATAACTTAATATTATCATCGATATATCTCCAATATAGTCGTAGCCCCGCTTGATTTTGCTTTTCCTTTCGAATTATTAAAAGCCATGCGTATATTAACATTTTTCATATCAATTTTATTAGTATTTTTTGTTGTGCCTTTGATCAAGTCTTGTATAATGATTGGTTTACCTGAAGCTTTATCAGCTTTACAATACAAAAGTCTATGTGTTATAATCATGGCATTAATTTTCCCTCTCTTATTCCCTTGCATGTAAAACAGGGACATAATTTTTTAAATATATAACTTAATATTATCATTTAAATTTTCCCCACTTTATAAACTGGATCTTGATGATCTCCCTCTCTACATAAATAACATTTATCACCTTTTTTTAATCCTTGTACCATAGTTACTATACAGTCACAATCACATTCACAAGTACATATATTAAGGTCTTTAAATCGTTCATGTTTGCTTTTAAAGTATTTATTTGGATATGACGGTATTATTTTATTCATTATTAGCCATCAATCCTTTATGTAAGTCTTTAACATATTTTTTTAAGTCATCTGGTAATTGATTCATGAATACAGTATCTTTTACATTTGGGAATAATAAAAAGAGGACTTTGCTATATATTTCAATAGTTCTAAAATTAATCTTAACATCACCTAAATCATGATTATAACTAATCTGTGCTGTTTTACTTGCTACAATACATAAGGATCTATATTCACCACCATTTAAATAAAATGCTTGACCGTCTTTATTGATTCTAAACATATCATTATTGATTAGTATATTATGATCATTAATTTTAATTCTATCCTTAAAGGCAAATAACATTTTGTCTAAGAATTCCATTTCTATTTTATCTTTAATGTTCTTTTGTAATAGTTCTTTTATTGGCTCAGTAGTGTTATTTTCTAAGCAATATTTTAATCGTTTAGCGACTTCGATTTTATCTTTTAACTGCATACTAACTGATTTGTATTTTACATTGAATATACCATCATCAAATGTTTCAATGACACTTGTATCTTTATCTAATTCAGCTATTATTCTGTCCCCATTATATTTTTCATATTTTAATAAATTGTAATCATCTATATTTCTAATTAGTATTTTACCCTTACTGTCTTGAATTGTTAAAGTCTGATAATCACTATCTATTATAGTCATTTTAAACTCCTTTGTAAACCTGTTATTACATTTTTCATTTTATCATCGTTTAAACTGTAATGTCCAATATCTTCCATCATAAATTTTAATGCTTTATTTGTTATAGTTGATTCCCATTTTTTATACACAATATCCTCAACATCAATACTATGTCGTGATAAGTAACTATCTGATTTAACAGAATAATATAATTCCAATAATTGTGACGGTCTTGATTTATCAAATTTAACTATTAAATTATTGTTAAGTTCTTCAGTAAATAGATGTTTTAAATAATGATCTTTTTCATCTATACCAGCACTATTTCTCAATTCTGATAATTTTCTGTCATTATCTATTTCTGTTATTATATCGCCTATTGTTTTTAAGCCTTCATTAGTAAATAACATGTGATCTTTATCAATAAAGTCTATTAATTCGCTTATATTATGTCCTTCATAATCTGCTCGTTCTGTTATCCAATAAACATAATTTGGAGGATAATGTGATTTTAAAACATTATTTTTAACATCTTCGACTTTAAATATAATTGAGTTATTATTTTCATTTATTACCTCATTTACACCGTTTTTATTCCAAAATTTAAAGTTATTAGTTTTTCTATTTGGATCATACTCTAATGATTTTGATTTTTTCTTTTTACCATGATCGATATCAATAAATCCTATTGATTGTAATCTTTTAAAACTGTCTTTAGTATCTACACAACACGCAAACTCATTATTATCCTCACATTTAATAAATGCTTTTGTTCTCATAGTAAAGCACATTTTAAAACCATTAGGTTTTTCATTTGGTAATAAGCCCCTTAATGATTTCCACCTATATTTTGTTTTATCCCATTCTGATCCTTTAGCATTATGATTTTTTACTCTTATATCTAAATCTACCTTTCCAACCATTCTTATAAAATGTCTAGACTTGCTGTTATACCACTCATTAATATTACTAATAGTTGGTAATTCTTCATTATATTCAAAATTATTATCTTCAATTATTTTTTTTATTTTAGTTTCGCTTTCTTCTTCAAATCTTTCTCGATCTGGTGTTGGTTTAAATATTCGTTCGGATTTTATATTTATTAATATTAATTGATTTTTATTTGTATAAAAATCTAATTCAATAGGAGTATTTAATAAAGTACATTCATTTATTAATTCCTTATCATTATCACCTGATATAAATCCAATAATTAATTCATATTCTGGTTTGTTTATATGCCTATATACAATCGAATAAGGGGGGTGATTTTGGTCAAAGTATTCACTATAATATTGTTTAAAGTAATTTTCTAGATTATCATATTGAACTAGGCTTATCATATCACCATCAATATAATATGATGTTTTAATGCCTGATAATTTTGATATTTCTTTGACTTTTTCAGTTATAGCATTAAAATTTAATTCGTTTTTTACATTTAATATAATTTTAAACCCTGTTTTATCAAGTGGATCATATTGTTTATCTTTTAATTTTTCAAATTTTAATGCAGACTTACAAATCATTCCCCATTTTTCACCAGTTTCTAAACTGTTTGATATTATAATAATTCGTTCTGAGATTTTAACAAAACTATAAAATCCAAGTCCAAAATAGCCCATATCCTCACCGTTATTATTTCCACTATTACCCATTATGGCAAGTATTTTTGTAAATGTTTCACTATCAATACCTAGTGAATCAATACCCATTATGGTTAATTCTCTAGTTTGTGTATTTAATTTAATTTCAATTCGGGGATCTAATTTTGGATTTATTTTAATAGCCTTCTTACATGCAGTAACCTCATTGTTATATAATTCTCTAACAGCACTATAAGGGGATTTATAGATTTTATCTGCTATAATTGGAATAATCGCTTGACTGTTTACAGTAACGTTTATTTCATCGCCTAGTTTATAGGACTTAACTGTTTTTGTGCTTGGACTATAGACTTTAACCATTTATTTTTCACTCACCGTAATAGTAAAAGCCTGTTTATCTGTATATAATAGTATCTCAGTTGGTTTATCAGAAAATTCAAATAATTTAATAAATTGATCAAGTTCTAATTTATCAAAAATTAATTCAGTTAGTTTAATAGAATCCATATTTAATCACCAAAATAAAAAAAGGAAGTTATATTTATGCAGTTAACCCCCTGTAACTGCTCCAAATATAACGATTGAACCGTCAATACGTTCAGGTGTTAGGTCTTGAGATATTCCAGCATTTAGAGGGAAATATCCAGCAAATGAACCGTCTGAATTTACCAGACTTACCAATGCTAATTGACCATGACGGCTTTGAGATTTTACCTCGTCAACCTCTTCGGGTGACAAAGTATCTCTAACAATTCTATCAGGGATTGTTTGACTCATTGGTTAGTCTAAACTAAACACTAATATAAACCATTTTAATGTCTATAAGTTTAAATAATCATAACAGTTAAATACTTTTAATAAACCAGTTTTTGGTTTATAAACCTGTTATGATATTCAATACCTAATATAAATGTTTAAAAATTTGGGGGGTAATCAAATGATTTATATAGAGCTTTAACTATAGTATAATTGTTAAGTTAGTTTACATGAAACTAATAGAACACCCTAATGCCTTACAGGATTGGGGAAGCGGTGAAAGATTAGTCAAAAGCCACTTAACAAAAGACAGTATGAAGTCTATAAAACCGTATACGCCTTGCGTGATTAGGCAAAAAATGGCATGGAGAGCTTTCAAAAGCGAAGCGTATATAGTTCTATACCTCGGTACGCCTGCTATTTTTATTTTTTATATTATAATATCTCACAAACTGAGATATTATAATATATATCATAATGTGTCATATTATGACACATTTTAATTAATAATATTTTGGTTTTCCTTGTGTTGTATTTCTTTTTTGTATTCTAGCTTTTAAATGCCATATATCATGATTAGATAATATTTGTTTTATATTTGGATCATCTTTTTTAAATTCCCAAGAACATAAACTACAATTTAATATATTATCATCATAATTCTTTTTATTATCCTTCATATTATAATATACTTTAGTCATTTATATTCAGTCTCAGTTATTTCAATTTTCCACTTTGATTTTTTTTTCTTAAAGTCTGGTTTTTTATAACCTTTAGGATAAAATCTATTCATCTTTATGTTTTAACCATTCCCTAGCTTTTGAATTTACATCATGTTTTTGTAACACTTCGTAAACCATATCATAAAAATCAAATTTACCGATTAATTCAGGATTTGTTTTATGTCTTAATTGGACTTGACCGTCTAGCCATTTTATACCGTCTGCCAATTCTGGATCATATTGTGAATATTCGACTAATTCATCAACCATTTTAGTAAAAAAACTATGGGATTCTAGCATTTAATATCTAGCTCCTGAGTAATTCCACTTTGATCCATCATGGGTATTTATACAGTCTTTTCTATTGACTCCATAAAAATCTAAACAACGATCAATTAATCGATTGCTAGTGGTTGAACAGTCGAGATTTATTAAAGTCTCACTTGTGTTCATGTCATATTGAAATAAGACTGTTCCATAATGCACAGCGTAAACAAACCCATCTTTAGAAAAAACGGTTGAGTTTTTTACTAATTTTATGCCCTCAATTTGTGCTACATCGAGATTCATTGTTCTTGCCTCTTGGCTTTTTATTTGATTCATAGTGATCTATAGATCAGATAGTAATATAAATCTTTGTGTCATTAATTAATAATCTATTTGTTAAAACTTGTTAAGAAGGCATTTACCTAATATAAATGTTTAATTTGGGGGAGAAAAGAAAAAAGAGAAAAGAACCAAAAGAGAAAAAAGAAAATTAAACTCTTGTTAATAATGGGTTAATCATGCCTAATCTTTTAGCCATTAGGTAAACAGTATAACGATCGCCACTTAGATAAATTTCTAAGTGTTGACTGAATATTTTGAATTTTCCCATACTTCTATATCTCATAATGATATATATTAGTTATCTGCCTAACTTTGGGAAAATAAAAATAAACCTAGTTCGATCAAAATATACACACTACTGTTAATCTGTTAATTTGATTAACTGTTAATCATGATAACAGATATCATAAATCAAATATTCAATGAATATAATAAAATGCTCATTGAACTAAAACAGATTAAAGATTTACACGATTTATCATAATTTAACAAGTTAATCATAATTTGTTAAATCCTCTTTTTTTTCTCCAAACATTTATATTACCAATTAAAGAAATATTTTACTTATGGATACTATTCAATGTGATGCATGGTTTTGTCATAAATGTCATGGATATAATAAAAAAAAGATTTTTTCAGCCAATTTGCCAAGCGGGAAAATTTATAAATCAAATGAGACTTGTAAGGATTGTAATAATACCCAAATGGTTGAAGTAAGAACGGATTATTGGGGAGCTTTTCCGAATAAAAAGTAATTACTAAACATTTATATTACTAAAGCGGGAATAATTGTTTGTGAGAAAAGAAGAATTTATAACACTACAAGATCATAAAGAAGTAAAAATAACAATATGGTATTTACCATTTGGCTTCTATATTGAACGAACTAAAAATATATAGTCGTGAGATTTATATATAGATTAAAGCTCTACTATATACTTTATCAAAAACTATATAGATCGATAGCCTACTATAGAGAGATGTAATAAAAGTCCTAATAAATTGGATGAATACACAATATAAACCTTTCTTTCTGTAGAATTCAACAATAAAACCCTTATGATAATAGCCGACCTAATATAAATGTTTGGTCAAGCAACAGGGTAATATAAACCTTTGTATTAATAATATACGCCTTATTATATAGAGCCGACCTAATATAAATCTTTGTATTCGCCACTACTATATATGTCCTTGTTATTATAAAGCCGAGTATTTGCGGGGGGCGTAACAATAGGCGAATCTTATTTATCAAATACCTTTATATGATATAACGTCAACTCAAAGGGTTTATATATGATTGGGCTAATGATATATAAATAGTTCGATTATTTCGGGGTAATATAAATGTTTGTACGAGAGGTTTATATACCAAGTATATTAGGGCATCTATAATATACTTATATACTACATACGCTAATGATATATAAACTATTACGTGTTCCTTATATACCATGCAAAAAGCAACACGCAAAGGTTTATATTACGGGCTATTCAGATCCATATATCCAAAATCTAAAATAGACGAAATTAAGATTTATATATGCTGAGAAAATTTTGGGATATTCTGGTAGAATGATTTATATATAACGCCCCATGAGTCTCAATCTATCCCTAGTGAAACGATCGAGATTAGATAGACAATCTAGGTAATCTATCTTGGGATAACATAATTACGGGAATGGTTAATATAAATGAATCGACTCCTTATCACAATTACTAGCCTCATAATCTCCATCCAGAGTCTACGAATCTGTCGATGCAGGAAATCAAACCTTACACCTTTCTTCGTACAATATTTTATGTGAATAGTATATATAAATGTACCTACCGCCTCAACCAAGATAGTGAAGTTTGTCCCTCACTGTAATGTCAGATGAGTGTTTGTTCCACAGCCCTTCCTAACCTTTCGGCAACATGAAATGCCTTTCATGAATGAGTCGCACACTTGGGTACAGCGATAGGCATTATAATTACAAGGAAGTTTAATATAAAGGTTTAGAAAAATTGGTGGAAAGGGATCTCATCTCACCAGAGTGCTTTTACCTCGGCTAATCATTACAGCGTTACTAGAGAGGCTTGTGTAACACCTACGGGAAGCATACTGTAACCGTTTATATCGTATTGGGTTTTGAGTCAACTAGTTCTTTCCATAGATAGTCGGGGAAGACTATATATAAATGTTTGTATATTTTATGTCACAATACTACCTTATAAGGGAATTATCGTGACACAAGATATAAATGGTGAGAAGATGGGTACTCCGTACGATTACTGCCAATCAGTTTCAACCTGATTCGCTTTTCCAAAAAAGAACCCACTTATGGTGATCAACCATCTTCTCAATATAATTTGCGGGGATACATTATATAAATGTTATGAAGGCGTAAAGAGGTTGGATTTGAACCAACGTCTTATCTTCCGTTTTTAAGAAGCTCCGATATGCGTACCTGACTACACCACTCTTAACGCTTAGTTATACTAGCATCAAATTCTAATTTAAGTCTTTGGTATGCTTTCTTATATAAGGAAAAGTCCTTGCCGATTTTATTAACATCTACTACAACCTCATTAATCTTATTTTTCAATGCCTTGAATTTTTCCTTATCTGTCATTATACTATGTACCACAGGCTCAAATGGATCAACTGGTTTTGTTACTTTCTTAAAATCTAATGTTTTAATGTTCTTAGAATCATATACATTTTGAGAGGGCATTATGAATAATCACCTGAACATTTTCTACATAGATTACCTCGTTTTTCAAACTGTTTGACTTGAGTTGATCCTAATGCTTGAAATCCACATTGTTTACATTGGGAAGATTTAATACCAGATAATACTACCTCTTCTACTTTACCAGTACCTTTACATCTAGGACATTGAGGCATTATGCTGTGGTAAGTACACCAATAAGATAAGTAGCAATTAAAGATAATGAAGCAAGTCTTATTAATGTTATATTATTAGTCTTTGATAAATACATAAAATAACCAGTATAATGATGTATTCTCTCTGTACTGGTTATTACTTTTTCTCCATTTTCAAATTCTAATATACAAGGTGTTATAGTTGATTTACTATCCATGATACAATCTCTGCCCGAAATCCATAATATAAATGTTTAGAAAAAAATTAAGAATGGATACTAGCACAGTGTCTTTCTATCTCAGTAAGCCCACTATTTATATACCCAATTCTTTGATTTAAGCTTGCCAAAGATGAACTTGGTATTGATTCTTTATCACAAGAATCTTCACTTTTTGGGGTTTCACCATACAAGCCATCATGAAGTATAGAAGATATACTTATTACTCTTGAATTTATTTGAGACAATGCTTCATCAATACTTGCTATACTTGGATCTTTTCCAACTGGTTTTACATCCATATAATAATTTCATTAATGGTTAATATAAATGTTTAGTATCCGTTCTTCTCAAATCTAATTTCTATTGTACCATGACCAGTAACATAACATTGAGTACAATGCCAATGAAGGGTGTTATATATTTTTGGTAATGATTGATCTCCACTAAATGAATCAGTTGTTGCATGGATTGTTATCCCTGTAGGACTTCTATTAGATATAGTAAAATCTTTTAAACATGAATGATATGATAATAGACTTGTTATTTGTTGAAATATATCATCATGATTCCTAATCTTATCTTTAAAATATATTACTTGACTTTCTGCTTGTTCTAATTGTTCTTTAAGACATTGTAATGTATCCATATAGTATTTATGGAGAGAAGGTAATATAAAGGTTTAGGGTACAATAGGAAAACCTCGATGTGGTACATCTGTAAAGTCTATTGCACTCAAAGGAACTATGGTTGTATAGAATATATAGATGGTGCTTCGGCTTCATAGACCAGTTCCAAGTCTTAGCCTAGCATATCCTCATGGAGTGGTTTAGGGTACAAAACCTGAGTAGTGTACTCCTAGCTGCCTTTTTCTCCAATTTTGGGGAACTACAATTCTTTGGTCATTTCACACAAGAAAAGGGATTGAACTGTTGAACAATTTCCCTTAACATTGACAAACGTTTTCGTATCCCCTTCACTTCTCCAAGGACTCACGCCACGCAATAGAGATCCGGATTGGTAGTTTGATCATTATACCTATGTATAGTTATACTATGTTATATATAAATCTTTGTATAACAGGATTATTATATAACAACCTTATTATACAAAGTAAGTATATTTAAGAATTGTTGAATTTTTCCAACACTACAGAATGTGCTAGCTCTGACTCTCACCCTCCTCTTTTTAATATTTTCCTATTTCGCAGGGTTTATTACAAATTTTACAATGACTTTCAGTTTTATTTTCATAATGACAATCACATGTACATTTAGTCATTAGAATACTTCCCCGCAGACTTGGCAGAATTCATATTCCTTACACCATATATCAGAACCACAGCTAGGGCATTTAGCCATCATTATCACACTGATGATGTATACACAATCCTTTTAATAACTTCCCCGAATCCTTAGCTTCCTTTATTCTCTTACATGTTGCACAAGCCATTATGTATTACCAACCCTTCTTTGAAGTGCATTAATTATATCTATCATGTTATTATAATTGTCAACGAACCATGATGGTAGATCACAGGCGTAATTTATATGTGGTATGTCTATATTGATAGTTATATTTACACCGCCCGGAAAATCAACTGATGGTGGGTGGGTGACTTTGAACTGATTATATATATCCTCACTTTTTTGCATTTTCAAACTCCTTTATAAAATCATCATTTTGCAAAGTAGTCAAGTGCTGAAGTAACCATTCAAAGTTTGACCTTTGATCAGGAGTTATATCTTGCTTGGCACATTGGGCTTTGCACCATTCAATCCTTTGAAGCCATCTAGCATGGACTTTCTCAGCTTCCATTAATTTCATAGCACCACCATCTGAGTGTGCTGATAATCTCCACCATGCCTCAGAAATCTCTTTAGGGGTACAACATTCTTTTAGATATCCATCCAGACCATTCCATTTATTTGCTAAAACTTCTAATTCTAATATACGTTCAATAACTTCATAGGGATTATGATTCTGAATAAACATATATGCAGTACCTTCCGAACAATGATGAAGCCCAAAGTCACCCCGCTTTAGTTCTGGTACTACCATCCTATGAACCCCTCTGGTGGCTTGGTTATTTTTAATTTTTTCTTCTTCATTACTGAGGCTACAACTGCATCTACTTCTGCTCTAGAATTAGTCATTTCTCATTACCATCCATAATCTTAATCCATCTATAAGTAGATAAGGAAAGAACCAACACAACTACACATCCAATAAATACAGCTACTACGGATTCAATCATTATGCTCCACAATCCTCACTATGTATTTCTTTAAAGGTACAATCAATGAATGGAAATCCTTTAACATGCCTACAACTTCTTTTCATTATGCTCCCCTCACCACTCTTAATAATACATCCTTTACCCATACCTTTGCTACATCTCCATGGATATCCATAGTGTTAATTAATTTTTCTAGTCGTTCAACAATGGCTCTATCAATAGCACATCTTCCTACATTAAGTGTATTAGAAGATTTCTTTAGTTCATCATATTTCTCTCTAGTTAGTGTTACTCTATCTGGTAGTTTCATTTGTTATTCTCCAATGATTTTAATGATTCTTCTAATAATACTTCTTTTAATTGATCCTTAAAGCCTTCTATTATTGCATCATAGTTACCTCTTAATGTAGATATACATGTTTTAATAGATTCATCATAAAATGCAGATCCATAATTAAGTTGGTCTTCAAGTAATTTATATTGGGTTTGCATAAATTCTATTCGTTCTAATAGATATTTTGATTCCATTATAACTCGCTCTCTCGAAATCTAAATCTTTTGTACTGCCTAGTCTCTTGAATGGTTTCCCCATCCCGCCCGAATTGAGCGACAGAGGGCTTTGGTGGTTTCTGATTAAGGTATCTTCTATGACTCATCATGCCACCCTACACGATTCAAATACATTTAGTAATGAAGTTACGAATCCATTAAAATAATCAGGTTGAATTTTATCCATAA